>Ga0182014_10000077_pt1 | contig 97976 bp, 95 predicted proteins | sample 612S2DmetaG_FD_120489 | JGI IMG/M metagenome (GOLD analysis project Ga0182014, IMG submission 120489) | Permafrost microbial communities from Stordalen Mire, Sweden - 612S2D metaG | ecosystem: Environmental > Terrestrial > Soil > Wetlands > Permafrost | place: Sweden: Stordalen | collected... | reverse complement strand
AGGAGCCCTCCTCCTGGTTGCGATCTACTGCCTTAGCAACAGTGATTCTTCCAGGTCAGGAGGGCATTTTCGCGGACGCGGACACCACCGAATCAGGGGCGGGACGAATTTTCGAGGCTAACGGGGTCTTCTCTCGGCGCCGCCGCTGAAGCCGGCTGTTCGCTCGATCGCACCATACCCAGGGGGAGGGCTCTTTGTCTCGTCCTGAGACACCCCGTTTTGGTAACTGACATAATATACATTATCGGCGGTCTGGGGATGAGCCCACCCGGATGACCGATTCCCAGCAACACGCTTGCTGCCGTCTCGACGACCGGTCATCCACCGGCTTCCCACAGGTCACCGGATCCGCCGGCTCCGGTGCTTACCGTGCAGAGTCACGCCATGACGGATTTGGAGACGCAGCCGAACCGTCACACGGCACTGCACGACGGCATCCTGTCCTCGTTCGGATCCGGCGGTCGGTCGACCGTCGTGCCCCCGCCGGCACTCCCCCCGAGCCCTTAGTTACGTCACAGTGACGTTACTAACCTGTTGTCGCTGTCCGGTCGAGTGGTGGCGCCATGCACCCTCGGCGGGGTCCGCGTGCGGCGCCCACGGCTCGAGGAGCTCGATCGCACCTGGGTGCTGGTCGTCCACGACCTCGACAGCCGACCGCGATTCCGTAACGGCGCCCACGCCCTGACCGGCGCCAACCGCCGATGCTCCATCCACGCGGCGTTGTCGGGATCCGCCAGATATGGTCGGTTCCCGGACCACATTGGCCATGGGCGCCTACAAGGCCGTCCCCCTCGTCGTTCGCCCGGATCCACCGGCGTTTCCTCACCCCGACCGTCTCCACCGTGGTCATGGGGGCCGCCGCCATCGCCCTCTACGTGCTCATGAACTACATCTCGACGGGCACCGTGATCGCCGATGCCGTGTCCTCCCTCGGGGTCATGATCGCCTTCTGCTACGGCCTGACCGGCTTCTCCTGTGCCTGGTACTACCGGGCCGACCTGACCTCGAGTGCCCCGCAGCCTGTGGCTGCGGGGCATCCTGCCCGTGCTCGGCGGGCTCATGCTGTGGGCGGCCCTCGGCTACAACCTCTACTTCCACTGGGGGCCGGGCCACAGCTACACGAGCTGGCACATGGGCTTCTGGCCCCACCGGGACATCAGCAGGGTCTTCCTCATCGACCTCATCGACCTCATCGACCTCATCAGCCTTGTGATCGGCGTCGTCCTGATGTTCGCGTTCGCCGCGGTGCGACCCGCCTTCTTCCGGGGGGAGACACTCAACCGCGACACGCCGACACTCGTGCCGGAGGACCTCGGGACCGAGGTCCGGTTGTTCCGGGTCGACGAGTCCGGTGCAGCCGACGGCTGACGATCCGAGCCGTGACCGGACGATCGGCACGCACCGATGGGTCGTGCCGGAGATCGTCGAGCCCCGGCCCTGGATGCAGGACTGTGGGCCCGCATTCCGGGCGCCCACCGGGTGGCTATGCGGCGGTCGACCCCTGACCTGGCTTCCGTCCCTCGCGGAGGTCCACCACGCTGGTGGTGACGATGCCGACGATGAGGAGGGCTTGGGGAACCACCACGGGCCACCCGCGGTGCCCGGCGAGTTCGACCGGGACCAGGGCCAGCACGCCGATGGCGAAGACCGCCCGGAGCCGGAGCCACTTGGTGACCCTCACCTTCATCCCACCGCCACCTGCCCTCGGTCCGTTCGCCGGGCACAGCCGGCTGCTGCGGAACGGTAGCCCGCCCTCCAGACGACGGAATTCGCAACCAGCCCCGAACGGCCTTCTGGGGCGTCGAGGAATGTGACCCCTCCCCCACCACTGGCTCGCTCAGGCGCTCGGTCCGTCGAGGCCGTCCCCTGACCCGGCACGCTCCCGCAGGGCCCGCCCCAGGTCGTCATGGGAGACCGCGGCCGGATCCGTCGAGTCGATGAAGTCGACCACGGCGTTCACGAACCGTTCGGGCACCTCGGCATGGGGGAAGTGGCCGACCCCCTCGAAAACGACGAGCCGGCTGTGGGGAAGCGCCTCGTGGGCCCGGTAGGCATGGGACACCGGGATGATGTGATCGTCTGCGCCCCAGACGATCAGCGTCGGCAGTCCTCCCGCCAGGTAGAGGCGGTCGATGGCACTCACCGATTGACCACCTGCGTCGATCACGGACCGCATCGTTTTCAGGAACGCCCGTCGGTAGACGGGATCGGTCAACGACCGGTAGGACTGCCACATCTCGGTCACCCTCGGGTTGCGCACGCCGCGGTCCTCCACGAACCGGACGACCGAGTCGCCCCACTCCCCTGCCACGTGTGGGAACAGGAGGGGTAGCACCAGCTCCACGCCCGGCACGGCCAGGAGCCGCAGCATCCAGCTGACCTCTCGACCCAGGCCGCCGGCGTCGACCAGAACGAGCCGATCACAGAGCTCGGGGAACTGGTAACTGAACTGCATGGCGACGCCGCCCCCGAATGACTGACCCACGACGGTCACCCGGTCGATGTCGAGGACGTGGAGCAGGTCCCGTATGGCGCTCGCGTGGTTGCCGAGCGAGTAGTCCCCCTCCGGCTTGTCCGAGGCGCCGTGGCCGAGGAAGTCGGGTGCGATGACCGTGAACCTCGACTCGAGCAGCCGCATGGCGGGCGCCCAGGTGTTCGAACTTCCGGCGATGCCGTGGAGCAGCAGCACGACCGGACCCGACCCGGCACGGCGGTAGGCCATGCGGGCGCCGTGGAGCATGACGTGATGGACCGGGTATCGCTCGTCGTCGTCTGCGGTGTCCACCATTCCCCGAGTCTGCCCGCACGACGGGGTGCCCGCCAGGGCCAGAGTGCCCACGAGGCCGGCTGGTGAACCTAGGGGTCGGCGAGCGCCCTCCTGACCGCCGTCGGCAGCTTTGCCACCACCACGTTGCCCACGTCGATGCCCGGCCCGAAGGGCTGCTCCAGGGTCGCACCCGAGTGCGCCATGGCGATCTGCTCGGCCTGGTCGGTGTCCACGTTCCCTCCGGGGCGTCAGCGAAGCCGTGGGCACCAACTTGCCCCGCCCGACCACATCCATGCCCCGCTCCCCGGCCCCCTCCCGGGGCTCCCGCGGGAGGAGGATCAGCCGACCGGCTTTGCCGGCATGGCAGCGCCGTAGGCGACGTTGAACGCCGTCAACGCTGCATCCACGCCGCTGGGTGTCGAGACCACCACGTTCTTCTGGACCATCGCACCGGCGTCGAGGCCGTAGTTGAGTCCGGCCCCACCGAAGACCGCACTGCCGCCGGTCGCCAGGATGCCGTGGCGGACACCGGCGTTGTCGAAATCACCCGTGGCCGTCGGAGCGGCCACCGTATAGCGGGCCAGCGTGCTGACCGCCCCGTTGACGAGGGGCGCCTCGTGGATCCACTCGGCCGAGGTGCCGGGACCGTTGTAGGCCTGCACCGTGGTGAAGGTCCAGCCCTTGGTCACGTCGGTGATAACGATGTCCCAGAGGTGCTCGACCGTACTGGTGGTCCCCGAGGTGACGGTCGTGGTGGCCGCGTTCTCGTAGATGCTGGCCTTCATCCGATTACCCGGCGACACCGGGTAGGTGACCGTCGTCAGCACGGACTCGGGAGCTGGGAGGATCTCCCACCACGCGTTGTAATGGGCGGTCCCGCCGTAGTAGTCCTGCTCCGTCCCGACCTGGATCAGCCTCGAGTTGGTGAACCCGTCGACCCCGATCCACGTCGAGGAGTAGGTGGGCGACGCAGACGCCGCGACGGTGGGCACGGTCCAGGTGCTGGACACGCCGGAGTAGGTGCCGGACTCGGCGTAGCCCGACCAGTCCGAGGCCGACCACGAGGTGTTGACAGAGGCCAGCTTGGGCCCTGTCAGGAGCGCACGGTTGACGATCACCGGCGCGGCGTGGCCCGCCGGAGCGGACTGGGCCACCGTGGCGGCCACCGGTGCGGCGAGTCCGCCGCCGATCAGGACACAGCAGGCGAGAGCAGCGGTCCTGATGCTCAGCCTCATGTTTGCTCCTCGTCGTGAACCGCCCGGTGTGGCGTCGGCTGCGCAGTCCGTCGTGCGCTGCCCCGTGGCGGTGGTTTCCCTGTGATCCGATGGTCGCATCGGGCCCGTGCCGACGGCAACGGATCGGCCGATGACTTACCGACGCGCACCCGAACCGCAACCGCCGCTACTCGTATTGCCACTCTGGGTGCTCTCGTGTTCACGGTGTGTGCCCTGGCAGTTTCGGGTTCAGCCGGCGTCCTGGCGTGCCGATGCAGTAGTCAGAGGTGCGACGACACCAGGTGACCCGACCGGAAGCAGGCGGCGCAACGGAACCCTTCCGCTGCGTGCGACAGGTCGGCAGGAAGGACGAGCTCCCATGGGTGAGTCACAGCGGTCCGCCGGTACGCAGGACTCGACAGCTGCGGGTCCCGTCCGCCAGCGGCCCCCCTCACTGCCCAACGGGGAGGAGCAGCGCCTGGCCGAGCTGTGGGCCACCGGGTTGCTCGACTCCGCACCCGAGCCGGCCTTCGATGACGCCGTACGGTTGGCCACCTGGATCACGGGTACCCCTACCGGACTGGTCAGCCTGGTGGACGCCGACCGGCAGTGGTTCAAGGCGGCCCTCGGGCTCCACGTGACCGAGACGACCCGCGACGTCGCCTTCTGTGCCCAGACCATCCTCCGACCTGACGAGATGCTGGTCGTGGACGACGCCCTCGACGATCCGCGGTTCGCCGACAATCCGATGGTCATGGGAAGTCCCGGGATCCGCTTCTATGCCGGGGTTCCCCTGACGTCCTCCGCCGGCCACGCCGTCGGCACGCTGTGCGTGCTCGACTACGTGCCCCGCAGGCTGCATCCCGGGCAACTGGAGGCCCTTCGCGCGCTCGGCACGCTCCTCCAGGCGCAGGTCGACCTCCGCCTGGCCGACAGGCAGCGCCAAGCGGCCGACGCGCTCCTGTCCGAGGTCACGGTCGAGGCTGACGCGCTCCGCCAGTTCCTCGCCATCTTCGAGCATGCGCCGGTGGGCATCGTGGTGTCCGACCACGACCGCATCGTCACCCGGGCCAACGATGCGTTCGGCCGACTGGTTGGGATCCCGACGGAGTTCGTCGTCGGCCGGTCCTTCATCGACTTCACGCTTCCCGAGGACATCGAGGCCTCCGAACGTGCCGTCGACGAGCTCCTGAGCGGTACGCGGGACCGCACGCACTTCGAGAAGCGCTATGTCACGATGACGGGCGACATCGTCTGGGTGTCGGTGTGGGCGTACCGGGTCTTCGACCTCAGCCGGGGGGCGTATTCGATCATCTCACTCGTCCAGGACGTCACCGACGAGGTCAACGCCCGCCAGGAGCTGGCCGAGCGGGCCATGAGTGACCCGCTGACCGGGTTGGGCAACCGTTCGGCGCTGAACACCTGGCTCGGCAGGCTGGTCAACCGGGCGGAGTTCTCCGCCCAGCACATCGCCGTGTTCTTCATCGACCTCGACGAGTTCAAACAGGTGAACGACCGGTTCGGGCACGCCGCCGGCGACGAACTCCTGACGGTGGCGGCGGAGCGCCTGCGGGTGGCGGTGCGCCCCGGCGACCTGGTGGCCCGCTGGGGCGGCGACGAGTTCACCGTGGTCGCCTCGGTGGCCGACACGGACGAGGCCGAGGCGATCACGCAGCGCCTGATGGAGGTGATGCGCGAACCGGTGGCGATCAGCGGGGTCCACATCACCCTCACCTGCAGCGTCGGCGTGGCCGTGTCGCTGGGCACCGGCGAGGAGCCGTCCGCCCTGCTCCTCCGAGCCGACGAGGCCATGTTCCGGGCCAAACGCACCGGGCGTGACCAGGTCTTCTACATCGCACCCGACGGTTCGTTCCAGGGGCACTGAGCCCCGGTCACCCGGGACGATGCGCTCGGACCGGTCCCCACCGGCGTCTGACCGGTTCCCGGGGCCCCGAGCGGCTAGAACTGGACGATGAATCTGCACGCCCGGCGTCATGGAGCCCTGACCCACAACGCTCGGCCTCGGCGCCGGGGCACCTGGGCCAGCGTGCTGGCGCTCTCCGCCGGCCTGGTGGTGGCGATGGTCGCGGTCCCGGCGCAGGCCTCGGGCGCGGCCACTGCCGACGGCGCCCCGGTCACCACCATCTCGATGAGCAATCCGGCGCCCTATACGCCCCACGCCCCCTCAGGTGGCACCGACGACTACCACTGCACGCTCGTCGACCCCCACGTCAACCACAACTCGTTCATCGTCTCCAGCCAGTTCAGCCCCGGCACCGGGTCCGCCGTGCGAGAGGTCCACCACGAGATCACCTTCCTGGTGCCGCCGTCGGTGGCGCCAGAGGTGAAGGCCCTCAACAAGTCCGGCAAGGGATGGACCTGCTTCGGCGAGTCCCCGCTCCCGGCCACCAGCCTGGCCTCGCTGACCGCCACCCCGTGGCTCAGCGCCTGGGCACCAGGCCACGGCAAGGACGTGCTGCCCGCCACCACCGGGACGCCGCTGCCGGCCCACAGCCTCGTCATCATGCAGGTCCACTACAACCTCCTGGAGGGCGACAAGCCGGTGAAGGTCGGCGTCAAGCTCAATACCGTCCCCGCGTCCGCCGACCTCCGTCCACTGACTCTCACCCCCTACCCTGCGCCGATCAATATGCCGTGCCCCGTCGCCGAGGCCGCCAACCTGACCGCCTACCCGCTGTGCTCGCGCGCCGCTTCGCTGCAGTACCTGTCCAAGCGCTTCGGCCCCAGTGCCGTGGTGTTCCAGAACATCCTCGAGTTCCTCTGCGGGGAGAACGTCGCCAACCCGCCCGAAGGTGACTCGGTCACCTGTACCCAGCGCATCCGCCAACCCGGCTACATCGTGCGGACCACGGCCCACATGCACTTGCTCGGGCGCAGCATGACCATGGTCGTGAATCCCGGGACCCCTCAGGCCCAGACGGTCCTGAACGTGCCCAACTACGACTTCAACTATCAGAAGTCGTACGACCTCAAGAACTGGGTGAAGGTCGTCCCCGGCGACACCGTGCAGTTCACCTGCACCTACGACCCGACACTCGCCTCGGAGCTACCCGCACTGCGCAAGGCCCCAGCCCACTTCGTGACCTGGGGGGACGGATCCTCGGACGAGATGTGCCTGGGGCTCATCCAGACCGTGCCACTCAATCCGCACGCCACCGTCGACTGGAGCGCCATCGGGACCCATGGCGGCTACGGCGGCCACCCGGGTGCATCCAGGTCGACCCCGACCACCGGCGACTGACCTCCAGGCCTTCCGCACTCCGTCCAGGCACCCGCTCCCCCGTCCGCCGGGCGAGTCGGTCGGCACTCGGGCCGCACCGCAGCGGTCAGGCGGACAACGCCGACCCGTCCACCTGACCGGGAACGCCCGGCCAGGCGGCCAGCCCCAGCACCGCGTAGAGGGCGACCGCACCCGGGGCCCCGGCGAGCAGCGACGAGGTCCCACCACCGAGTCCTCCGAGGCCCTCAGCGAGGAACCAGACGCCACCGACCCACGCCACTGAGCCGACCACCGCGAGCCGAACGGTCCGGCTGCGCAGGAAGGCCACGCCGAGCGCCAGCTGGACCAGGGCGAACGCGACGTCCGCGGCTACTGCATGTCCACCGATCACCGAGGCGGCGTGCCGGACCGGTGACGGGCACCGGAGTCCGCTCCCAACCGGCGTCGGATCGGTCAATCCGACGTGAGGCCCTCGAGCGACGCCGCCACCTCGGCGGCGATCTGCTCGGACGGGGGCAGGCCGGGCACATCGGCCAGGCCTGCCGGGTTCTGGCCCTCCACGATCGTGCGCCAACGCAGCTCGGCCACCTCGACGAAGTCGGGGTGGGGGAACACCCAGAACCGCTGTGCGGCAATGGCGTCGGCCACCAGGTCGGCCACCGTCGCCGCCGGCATCCCCTCGGCCACGGCCCGGCGCACGTGGTTGGTGACGATCTCGGACGCGAAGGCCTGGGGCGGTGGCTCACCCAGGTGGGCGGGCCAGTTGCGCTCGGCGTCCATGATGCCGGTCTGCACCCATCCCGGGCACAGGACGCTGACCCCGACGGGCACGCCCATCGCCGTGAGGGTGGTGTACAGGTCCTCGGTCAGGGCGACGACGGCGTGCTTGGTGGCGTCGTACGACGGGGTCAGTCCGGGCAGGATGCCGGCGATGGACGCCGTGTTGACGATGTGGCCCTCGCCCTCGGCCACCAGGTAGGGCAGGAACGCCCGGATCCCGTGGACGACACCCCACAGGTTGACGCCCACCACCCACTCCCAGGCGGACAGCGGCCCGAACCACGGGTCGGCCTGGGTCGCCACCCCGGCGTTGTTGCACACCACGTGCACACGGTCGAACCGTTCCACCGTGGCGGCGGCCAGGGCCTGCACCGACGCCTCGACGCTGACGTCGGTGGGCACGACCAGGGTCTCGACCCCACGGGCACCGACGACCGCTGCTGCGTCGGCCAGCCCCTCCTCGTCCACGTCGGCCAGCACCACGTGCATGCCGGCGGTTGCGAACCGCTCAGCAAGGGCGAGTCCGATGCCACCCGCAGCACTGGTCACCACCGCGATCTTTCCAGCCGTCAGTTCCATGCGACCTCCCGGGCTCTCCTCCGCCGGACACCCTGGCGGGCACCAGGCACCCTACGTCCGGCACCGGTCGGCCGCCTTGATCGCCTTGTGGGTCAGCCGGGCCCCGCAGATCCCTCGCGCTCGTCCAACCAGGCAAGAAGCCCGTCGAGTCCGCCAAAGCGCACGTCCCGGTCGTGGGACGGAAGGTACGCGACCACCGCACCGTCCGTCACATTGACGGACACGACCACCTCGCCACCTGGGTCGAGACACCATGACGGGAGACCGCCCGGCGTCGTGGAGGGCTCGTACCGCCAACCGCCGCGAGTGCCGAGCGCCGCGCCCACCTGGTCGAACAGCACATCATCCGCAGTCATCGTCAGCCTCCCCGGTCGTCGGCCGACAGTCTGCCACCGGACTCCGACCCGCCACCCCGGTCGAGGCGGTCGCCGGCAGTACGCTTCGCCGGCGTGGCACCCACACGCCTGACCCGCCGCCAGTTCCTCGGCGCCACCGGAGCGGTTGCTGCCGGTGTCCTGGCCGCAGCCTGCACTACGACACCCCGACCCACTGTCGCGACGAGGCGCAAGGTCGTCGTGGTCGGCGCCGGACTGTCTGGGTTGACCGCCGCGCTCGCCCTGCGGTCACAGGGCTGGGACGTCACCGTCCTCGAGGCCCGAGACCGGGTGGGCGGTCGCGTCCACACCCTCTACGACCCCTACCCCGCCGGGCTCCACGTCGAAGCCGGCGGCGAGTCCATCGACGACAACCACGTCCAGATCCAGGCACTCGCCCACCGCTACGGCCTGCCTCTGGCCCGTCGTCCGGCCGACAAGCTCGAACGGGCCGCCGTCTGGCTCGACGGCTCCCGGGGCGAACTCGGGACCCTGTCGACCGCCGACCCGGCGATGCTGGCCGGGTACGCCACGTTCAGCGGCGGCCTCCTCGGACTGGCCGGAAACCTCGACCCGGAGCACCCCGAGCTGGCGCCGAGGGCGCAGGAGTGGGACGCCATGACCCTCCAGGACTACGCGGACACCCAGCAGCTCGACCCGGGTGCCGCCCTGCTCGTCCAATCCGACTACCGCGGGAACTTCAACGCCCAGCTCCACGAGGTGTCCCTGCTGTTCGCACTCCAGCAGGCCGTGGTGGACGCCTCGCTCTCCGAGTCCGGCGTGGAGACGATGCGGATCGCCGCCGGCAACAGTGCGCTGCCGATCGCCATGGCGAAGGACCTCGCCGCCGCCGTCGACCTGCGTGCGCCCGTCACCCGGGTGGACCGCCATCCCTGGGGGGTCCGTGTACACGCCACCGTCGACGGGTCACCCGTGACCCACGATGCCGCCCACCTGGTGCTGACCGCTCCCCCACCGGCCCTCCGGCACATCGACTTCGGTCAGGCACTGCCCGCCGATGCCGCAGCGGTCATCGACCGGCTCGACCTCGGGCACGCCCTCAAGGTGTCAACCGAGTACCGCCGTCGGTTCTGGACCGCCGAGGGGCTGTCCGGCTTCACCATCACGGACCTGCCGTTCGGCATCGCCTGGGACTCGACGGACTCGATGCCCGGTGGGGCCGATCGGCCCGGCGTCCTCACCCAGTTCGTGACCGGCGACGCGGCGGCCGCCGGCGACGCGTTGTCCGCGAGGGCCCGCATCGCCTCGTTCCAGCCCCAGCTCGCCACCGTCTACCCCGAAGGGGACGCACTGCGCACCGGGGTGGCGACGACCATGGCCTGGGCCGACGAGCGGTACACCGGTGGGGGCTACGCCGTCTACGGGCCCGGTCAGCTGGCCCCGTTCTGGCCGGTGCTCCGGCGCACCGGTGGACCCATCTGGTTCGCCGGCGAGCACACCGAGGCGCTTGCCGGCTACATGGAGAGCGCTGTCCGTTCCGGCCACCGGGTGGCGACCGCCGTCGGACCGGCGCCCCGGTGACGATCGGTCAGGCCCGCACCGGCTCGACCACCGTCCCGACCAGGTCGTCGGCCGCGTCGAGCAGGTGGTCGACCGCACGCCGGTAGTCGGCCGCCGTCGGCGCACCCCCGAGGTCGGCCCGGACATCCTCGACGGCCGCCTCCAACCGGTACAGACGGTCGTGCAGGCGGCTCAGGTCTACTGCCGACACGATGCACTGGTCCGCCGGGACGTGGAGCTCGTCGGCCCGACGGCGGGCCTCGTAGGCACGCTGCCGGTGCGACGGACTGCAGAACAGCCGGGGGCGTCCCACGCCCCGGCGGCTGGCCAGTGGCCGGTGGCACCAGCCGCACCGTTTCCCGCCGACCTCGTCGTCCGCGTCCGCTGTAGCCATGGCGCCGACCGTAGGCAGGCTGGGCGTACGGGTGGGTGATCCCCCGCCGGGTCCGTCAGGTCCGGACCAGGCGCACCACCGGGATCACCCGGTCGGTCATCGCCTGGTACTCGGCGAAGTTGGCGTGCTCGCCCGCCTGTGCCGCGTAGACACGGTCACGCTCTTCCCCCTCGAGTACCTCGGCCATCGCCGCGAACGTGTCGGTGCCGAGCTCGGCGGTCACTGTCGGGTTGGCCACGAGGTTGTGGAACCAGTCGGGATTGGTCGGTGCACCGGCCTTGGAGGCGAACACGTACAGCTCGTCGCCTTCGCGCCGGGCCACGACCGGGTTGACCCGCTCGGCCCCGGACCTGGCGCCCGTGGTGTGGAGCAGCAGTACCGGCAGGCCCTCGAAGGGCCCGCCGACGACACCGTCGTTCGACCGGAACTCGGCGATGATCTGTGCGTTGAAGTCGTCAATGTCCGACATCGGCGGTCCTCCTCGATCAGCGCCGATACGTCGTCGGCATCTGCCGCCAGGGTAGCGGCGGCCCCGGGGGCCCGGTCCTGGTCGGTCCCGGACCGGGCGTCAGCCGTGCGTGCCCGACCGGTATCCTCGAGGAGGAGTGACCGCCATGGACCGCGACCCCGACGAATTCTCCTTCGAGGACCACTACGACGACGTGGACGTCCACTACCGCACCTGCGGCAAGTGCGGCGCCCGGACGTCGCCCCGCTGGTCCGAGTCGGCATGCCTCGAGGAGGCCCGTCGTTACGGCTGGCGGCGCGTGGCCGCCTCCGACCGGCCGGGCGCCCGACGCATGGACCTGTGCGGGGCGTGTGCCGACGACGCCGGCATCGGCCCGCCCATGGCCCGCTTCGGCTGGTGAGCCGGGATCCCCTCAGCTGCCGAGGGTGAGGACCCGCCCGTCCAGTGGGTCGGCGTGCTCCGCCCCCCGCTTCTTGCGCCCGAGGGGTGCCGGCGTGCCGAGGTTGACCCATCCGAGCAGCGCCTCGTGCGGCTCGAGTCCGACGAACCGGCGCACGGGGGCCGTGGACAGGACCGGTGCGCTCTTCCACACGGCGCCGTAGCCGAGGCCGGTGGCGGCCAGCACCATCGCGTAGCCGGTGCACGACGCCGAGGCCACCTGCTCCCACACCTCGACGTTGCTCGTCGGATCGGGCGATGCCACCAGCAGGACGGCGCACGGTGCGGCGAAGGCCTTGGCCCGCATCTTGGCCACCACGGCCCCGGGCACGTCGGCGCCGCGCAGTTCCTCGAGCCCGGCCACCAGCGCCGTACCGAAGTGTTCCCGACCGCCGCCGGTGCTCACCGCGAACCGCCACGGTCGCAGGTCACCGTGGTCGGGCACCGTGGTCGCCGTGGCCAGGATCCGTGCGAGATCGTCCGGTGTCGGGGCGAGGCCGTCGGGATCGGGCTCGGGTCGGACCGCCGACAGGCGCTCCACCCAGTCCGGATCGGCCGGAGGGACGACGATATCCCGCGCGTCCCCACTACGTGCGTCGACTCCCACCACCGTCACCTCCCGTTCCGCGGCCTCCCATGAGCGTAGGTGGTGCCGTACGACGTTCCACCACGCACACCGTGGTCACCGCCGCAAACCGGCCGCCGTTCGTGCAGGGGTGTCTTCGGCAGTAGCCTGTCGCCCGGTATGGGCCATCGCATCGAAGTCGAACTCACCAGTCAATCGGACGAGACCACGTGGACGTGGCGAGCCGCGGGGGCCAAGCTGCCCCGCGGCACCGTCGACGCCGGTCTGGTTCCCGCAGGCACCACGGTGGGTACCGTGTTGCGGGCCGAGGTGGAGACCACCCTGGACGGCACCACGGTGACCGCGCTGTTGGCCCCCAAGGGGAAGTCGGCGCCCAAGCCGGTCGACCGCATCGAGGTCGTCGGCACGCCGCAGAAGGGCCCCGACGTCAACGTGGTGCTCGCCGGCAAGGGCAAGCGCCGTCGGGACGACGACGGCGACCGCGACGGTTCGCGTCGCCCCTCCGGTCGCGGCCCCCGCGGCGAGGGCGGTGCGCCCCGTGGCGAGGGTCGTGGACGCGACGGTGGGGGCTCGGCCGCCCCCCGTGGCGAGGGTCGTGGACGCGACGGTGGGGGCTCGGGCGCCCCCCGTGGCGAGGGTCGTGGACGCGAAGGCGCAGGTGCCGGAGCCGGCGGCCCGCGTCGGTCCGGACCGGCACGGCTGGGTGGACGCGAAGGTGGCCGCGACCGTTCCGAGCGCGGCGACCGCCGTCCCCAGACCTCGACGGTCTTCCGCAACGCAGCGCTGGCCGAGCTGCGACCCGAGCAGCTCCCGGTCGCCGAACAGCTCCTCAAGGGCGGCGTGCCTTCCGTGCGCCAGGCCATCCAGGAGCAGAACGCCCGTGCCCGAGCCGAGGGTCGCCCCGAGGTCACCGAAGGGCCGCTCATGGCCATGGCCGAGGAGCTGCGCCCCATCATCGGCCTCGCCACCTGGAAGGACCGCGCCTCCGTCGCCCGGAATGCCGGCAAGGACACGCCGCTGCGAGAGCTGCGGTCGATCGTCGCCTCCGCCTCCACCGTCACCCTCGACGAGGAGGGCACCGAGATGCAGAAGTCCCTGCGGACGAGCCTGACCGAGCGGGTGACCGCACTGCGCGAGCGCTGGGTGGAGCGGATCACCACGTCACTCGACGAGGGCCGCGTGGTCGATGCCGTCCGGGCCTCGATCCGTGCCCCCGAGCCCTCCGCCCGACTCTCGGCCGAGCTGGCCGTCCGGCTGGCCGACGCCGCCGGTCAGGCAATGACCAAGGACACCGCACCGGAGGACTGGAAGGCCCTGTTGGAGGTCGTGGTCGAGTGCCCAGTGCGACGCACCGTCAAGCCTGCCGGGCTACCCGAGGGCGCTGACGAGGCTCTCCTGTCCGAGGCCCGCAAGGCTGCGGGCCTGGTGCCCGAGCTGGCCAAGCTCCTCGGGATCCCGATCCCACCGCCGCCGGGCCCCCGTCGTCCCGTCCCGGCCCGCCCGGCCGGGCGACGCGCCTCCTGACACCTCCGCACCTGCACGCTGCCTGAACGCTCCACGGGAGAGGCGCGCAACCGGACCCGACCGCCAGGCTCCCAGGTCAGTCGAGCGACCGGTGCATCACCAGCAACCGCGCCTTGAACCGGGCGGACTCGAAGAAGTTCTTTGCGGTGCGGTCCCCCGGATGGGCGGTGCCATCGACACCCGTGCACCCCTGGTCCCGGAACCAGTCGAGCGCCGCCTCGACGAGCAGGTGACCGAGCCCGACCTCGCGTGCGCCCTCCTCGACGAAGCACAGGTCGAGGACGCCGCGACGCGCCGTGCCGCCCGCTGCGACCCGGCAGAGGGCCGCACCGGCGACCCAATCGTCCAGCGTGGCCACCAGTGCGGTCCGGGTGGGGTCGGCCAGGTAGGGCGAGACTGCGTCCACCGCAGGGGCTGGCGGCAGCCCCCCGCTGTCGTCGGGATGGGCGAGATCAGCACCACGCCGGTCCGCCCGTGCGCCCCCGAAGGCCGCCACCAGTTCCACCAGGCGTTCGAGGTCATCGGGCGACGCGGTGCGGACCTGCTCCATCGGGACCCCTGCGCGCCCGTCGCCTACGACCGGCTCAGGACCGCTCGTCCAGCAGCTGGTCGACCCGGCTGAGGATGGTGCGACGTCCCCGCACCGACGTCTCGTAGGCACGCACCGCCACCAACTCGGCCCGGCTCAGCCCGTCGAGCCGCTGGACGACCTGGGAGGCGGACAGGGTGTCGAACCCGGGGATGGCCAGGCTGGCCACGTCCGGTACATGTGCGTCGGCCGGCGACCGGATCGGTACCGGGGTGGGCGACGACGGAATCGTCGGTGCCGGAGTGGTCGTCGGTGCCGGAGTGGTCGTCGGTGCCGGAGTGGTCGTCGGTGTCGGCGCCGTCGTCGGTAACGGCATGGATGCCGAGGACGGTGTCGACGCCGCTCCCGGCGACGGGGTGCCGGTCGTGGACGGCGTCACCCGGTCCTCCGGATACGGGATGGTGCGGAGCCTCGGCGTGCCGGTGCGTACGGACTCGCTCCCCCGCCGCGACCCTCCTGCCGCCGGACGGGCCACACCGGCGGACCGCTTCTTCAGTTCCTTACCACCGGCGGTGACCGCGAACTCGCCGACGGCACGTGCCGAGTTGACGTGGACGCCGAGGCGCTCGCGCCCCCGCTCGGCGAGCCGGGGCAGCTCCTCGGCGACCGTGACCGCCACTCCGGTGGGCAGGAACACGAACAGGTCGAGCAGTCGGTCGCTCAGCGACGGCGCCTCGGCCTGCTCGTCACGCTGCTCGTCGGGGGTGTCAGCCATCGTCAGTTCGGCTCAGACGCAGTCGCGGCAGAGCATCTTCTTCTTGTCCGCCAGCTGGTTGCCATGCTTCACGAGGAAGCAGGACCGGCAGACGAACTCGCCCGGCTGCTTGGGCAGCACGCGCTCCACGCCGTCGCCGGTGCGGTCCTCCGGCTCGGCTGTCTCCTCGTCGTCCTCGACCTCTTCGACGACGAGCCGCTCCTTCAGGATGGTGTCGAGGCTGGCCTCGACGTCCTCGTCGTCGGGCTCCTCCTCCTCCTCCTCCTCGGTCTCCTCGCCGGCGGCCTTGGCGACCGCCTTGGCGGTGCCGGCGGGGACGTCCTCCACGACGTCCACCTCGATCACGGCGACGGCATCGTCGTCCTCGAGGGCGAGTGGGTCGTCCGCGATGAGTTCGTCGTCGTCGTCCGCTAGCTCGTCGAGGTCCTCCTCGATCAGTTCGTCGGGTGCTTCCACTTCATCGATGTCTTCTGCCATGTGCGTCTTTCGGTGGTGAGTTGGCCGGGAGCATAGACGGTCCGGCCTTCCGTTCGATCGTGGTGCAGCCAACGCGTTCCGGACCTGGCCTATTCCCGCGCATGCCGCTGTTGGGTGGGGATCATGCCAGGAATCGGCGACCCCGTGGTGCATCGGTCGGACATGCGTCGGATGACGTGGTCGGATGCCTTCCGCGTCACGGTGCCGCAGGTGGTCCGGAGCTGCGGGGCGCCCGCCTGCGGGTTGCTGTGCTCCGTGGCATCCCGTCCGGCACACGCTGTCCGGGGCGGGCCAGGCGGTTGGGCCCAAGGGGTCTTTGGCACCACTTCCCCGCTACCTCCGGCTCACGCCGACGGCCTCGGGAAGGTGTTTTCTACTCGACCCCCTGGGCCTTCCTCCGCCTCTCACAGCATCCCCCCCTCGGCATGTTCCGGCGGTGTGACCGCTGGTTGCACGCTCCGGGGCGACTGGGACTGGGCGCACCCTACGTCATGCGACCGGTAGGTCGTCAAGTGACTTAGACAACCTCTCACCAGGTGGTTCGTGAAAGATCCCTGTTCAGGGCATTGCAGGATTTGTCGCCGTCGACACGGAATTCCGACGCTGCTCGGCGCGGCGCTCGGACTCCAACCGCTCGAGGTCCTCAGCGCCATAGTCGACGTGGGACATGGCCTCGGCCAGCAGTCGGTGACCGGCCCGTTCGCCGATCTGACGGTGCATCTCCTGTGCGACCCAGCGGTAGCTCGGATGGCCCTGGGGACCCGACCGCAGCTCCAGGAGGTGCATGGCCTCCCGGGCGTTCATCTGCATCGTGTACCGGATCCGGTAGGCCAGTGCGACGGCGTAGGAGGCCTGTTCGGGAAAGCTCGGCGCCAGGACCTCGTACAGCTCCCTCGAGCGCTCGAGGGAGGCCACGTACCGGTCGGTGAGGCCCGCCTCGGCCACGACCTCGGGTACGTCGTAGCCCAGGGCCGCTCCGAGCGGCTGCCACTCGATGGTCAGGATGCGGTGGCGCTGCAGGTCACGGAAGGCGCCGTAGTCGGTCACCACGTCGAAGCGGTAGTCGGTGCGCTCGAAGGCACGACCCGGACGGTGGCGGCGGTTCTCGCGCTCCCCTACGTAGGCCGACAGGATCGACCGCTTCTCCTCGGCGCCCAGCCGACGGACCCGGTCGAGGACCTCGGACTCCGGTCGGGTGGTGCGCGGCGCCACGATGGCCGCCACGACCTTGTCCTCGCCGTCGGGGTCGAAGTCGAGCAGCTCCACGGTGGCCCGCCCGGACGGTCCGCCATGGTGGTCGCCGTCGGGCGCCACCAGGTCGCCGAACAGTTCGTCCACGATGCGCGCGGTGTCGCGTCGGGTGGTCGTGAGGTAGTCGGCCCACGCACCGCCCCGGTCGGCCCGGTCGACGCGCTGGAGGAACGACGGGATGACCTTGCGGAGCTCCTCCAGCATCATGTCGGCGTAGACACGGGCCTCGGGCAGGGGGTGCGAGCGCATGCGGATCAGGAGCTGCTCGTAGGACTGCCCGGTGCCGTAGATGCCGACGTTGGACAGCGACCCCGCGGGCAGGAGGCCGCGCAGGGCGTCAAGCCCCTTGGCCCGGACGGCCTGGCGGTGGACGAAGTCCGAGTCGCCGGCCTGGCGCGGGTGGCGGGCGGCCAGGTGGACCTGCGCCTCCTCGAGGAGCTCGCCGTAGGTGTCGAACATGCGGTCCATGTCGCCGACGTACCTGGCGCCGAGCGGCGAGTCGAGCAGGCCGGGATCGCGGAAGTACCGGTAGTGGCCGGTGGTGAGGCGCTGGTTGTAGGCGATGTACCGCGTCGACTGCTCGAGGTAGGCCATCAGCCGGCCCCACTCGAGCACCTTGGTCAGGACGTTGGAAGCCTGCTCGCACGCCAGGTGGACCCCACCGAGCTGGGCCACCGAGTCGTCGCCGTACTCAAAGAAGACCTTTTCGTAGAGCTCCTCGGCCCGTCGCAGGCCCACGGTGGCATCGACCGAGGCGTCCCCGGTGATGTCGAGCTCATCGACGAATTCGTCGAGGAAGAGGCGACGCAGGCTCTTCGGTGACCGCGAGTAGCGCGCGAACAGGGCCCCCTTGACGACCTCGGGAAGGTTGACCAGCGCGAACACCGGCTGGTCGAGATTGGTGAAATACCGCCGCAGGATGTCGGACTCCTCGGCACTGAACGATTCCACGGCGTAGGGGAACATGCCTGTCAGACACTAGGACGGGGACGGGTCGTCAAGCGCGGACCCCGAAACGGCCGGGTCGTCCGCCCCGACGACCCCCCGTCGGAGCAGGGCCACTGCCAGGTCCGCCGACTCACGGGTGGCGGGTGCCGCGGCCACCTGTGCGACCTGCCGGACGAGGTCGATGACCTGGCGCACGTTGCGCACGAAGTCGCCGGGGGCCACCTCGGCGTCACGGAGAACCGCGTCGAGCGTGCCACCCGACGCCCAGGCCACCACCGCGCGCGCCAGCCCCCCGTCGGGGCGCCGGGTCCGTCGCAGACCGACACGCCGCTCGTCGGCCCGCAGGTCGCCTGCCAGGGCGTCGATCGCCGCCAGGCGCTCGACCACCCGGGACTGTCGGGGCACCGGCGGGTCGTCGCCCGCCCGTCGGGCTTCGAACGTCAGGGCCGAGGCCACCCCCGCGAGGTGGGCCGGCCCCAGGTCGTCGAGCACGCCGGCCCGGAGCAGTTCCGCCACCAGGAGGTCGGACTCGTGGTAGATCCCGGCCAGCCGGAGCCCGTCGTCGGTCAGGGACCACCCGTCGAGGAAGCCCCGCTCGTCCAGGATGGCCAGACGACGGTCCAGCTGTGATACGAGCGACTCGGAGCCCTCCGGCGCCTGCCACTGCCCGTAGGAGGACTCCAGGAGCCCATGGGCCTCCTCGCGGCTCCACCGGCGGACCAGGTTGACCGCCAGGTTGTAGGTCGGGTGAAAGGACGAGACCAGGTCCGGCGGCGGCGCGATGGCGGTGCGGGCGACCAGGCCGAACGTGGTGGCGTGGTTCCACAGCACGAACGCATGCCCCACCGTGTCGATGCCGCGGCGGCCAGCCCGCCCCGTCAGCTGCTGGTACTCGCCCGAGGTGAGGGCCGAGGTGTCCGAGCCCCGGAACTTGGCGAACCGTTCGACGACCACTGTGCGGGCCGGCATGTTGATGCCCAGTGCGAGCGTCTCGGTGGCGAACACCACCTTCAACAGGCCTTCGGAGAAACAGCGCTCGACCGCCTGGCGGAAGGCGGGGACCAGTCCGGCGTGGTGGGGTGCCACCCCGGCCTCCAGGGCGTCCGACCAGGGCCCGTACCCGAGGGTGCGCAGGTCGGCGTCGGACAGGCGCTCGACCGACGCCTCGGCCAGGTGGCGGATCCGGGCCCGTTCGTCGTCGGTGGTGAGCCGCATCCCGTCCTGGACCACCTGGCGGGTGGCGTCGTCGCACGCCGCCCGCGAGAAGATGAACGTGATGGCCGGCAGCATGCCGGCAGCCGCCAGGTACTCGACCACCTCGGTGCGGCGCGGCGCCCGGAAGCGCTGGTGGGAGCGCTTCCGCCGCTCGTCGAGCCGCAGGCCGTCCGGGTTCGGCTTCCCGTCACGCAGCAGGGGCAGTACCGACACCCCGTCTCGACCCCGCTCGGCCACCGCGTAGTGGTGGTGGAGCGTGACCGGACGATGGGTCTCGACCACCACCCGGGTCGTACCCCGCACCGACGTCAGCCAGTTGGCGAAGTCACGGGCGTTGTTGACGGTGGCCGACAGGCTCACGAACATCACGCCCGGTGGCGTCAGGACGAGGACCTCCTCCCACACCGAGCCCCGCCACGGGTCCTGGAGGTAGTGGACCTCGTCGAGCACCACCACGGCCAGGTCGTCCAGCAGTGCCGACCTGGCGAAGATCATGTTGCGCAGGACCTCGGTCGTCATGACCACCACCGGGGCGCGGGCCTGATGGGAGATGTCGCCGGTCAGGAGGCCCACCCGGTGATCGCCGTAGCGGGCGGACAGCTCGGCGAACTTCTGGTTGGACAGCGCCTTGATAGGGGTCGTGTAGAACGCCTTGCCACCGCCGGCCAACGCCCGTGCGACGGCGTAGTCGGCGACCAGCGTCTTGCCCGAGCCGGTCGGCGCGCTCACCAGCACCGACTCGCCCCGGTCGATGGCGTCCATGGCCCGGTGCTGGAAGGCGTCGAGCTGGAAGCCGAGCTGCGCCTCGAAGTCCGCCCTCGCTCCTGTGGTCGCCGTGCCCTGTGTGCCCGCCCCCGGCGACGCGGCCCCCCGGGGGCCCGTCGGGCTCATCGACGGATGATCCGGCCGATGATGATCGAGATCTCGTAGAAGAGGTACAGCGGGATGGCCATCGCGAGCATGGAGAACGGGTCCGAGCTCGGGGTGATCACCCCGGCCAGCACCACGATGCCCACGATCGCCCACCGGCGCCACGAGCTGAGCTGCTGGGGCGACAGCACCCCGGCCAGCTCGAGCGAGACCAGCAGCACCGGGAACTCGAACGTGACGCCGAAGGCCACCATCAGCAGGATGATGAGGCTCAGGTACTTGTTCGGGTCGAGGATCTGGGTGAGCGAGGGGCCGCCGATCGAGTCCAGCCACTGCAGGGCGTGGGGGAAGATGAGGAACGCCACGGCCGCCCCGAGGGTGAACAGGCCGATGGTGGCGACGATGAAGGGGACGGCGTAGCGCTTCTCCTTCGGGTTGAGCCCGGGGGTGACGAACCGCCACAGCTCCCACAGCCACACCGGCGAGGCCAGGAAGATGCCCCCGTAGGCGGCGATCTTCACCCGCAGAGCGAGGCCGTCGAGCGGACCGGTCACGTAGAACCCGCAGTGGGTGGGTGCCACCTGGCAGTACGGGTGCTTCAGCGCGTCGAGGATCCACGGATAGGCCACGAACGACACCACGGCCATCACCACGAAGGCGGCCGCGGAGACCAGCACCCGGCGACGGAGCTCCCCCAGGTGCTCCGTCAGGGTCATCGAGTCGGGCGCCGGCTTGTCGGTCCGGCGCTTGAGCGACAGGGCCATCCCTAGCGGGCCCCGACGCAGGGTGGGCGGGTCGGCACCCCGGTCAATTCATCGAGGGATCGTCGGGCACCACGGGTCCACCGCCACGCACGGCATGGACGGTCCCCTGCGGGTCGCTGATCGACACCCCGGGGATCGACGCCACCTCGTCGGCACGCACCACGCCGTTCACCCGGTTGGACTCCCCCGATGCCACCACGCCGTCCCCCACGGGTCCAGGAGGTGGTGATTCGTCGGCCGCCGGCCCGGCCGCCTCGTTGTCGGCGTCGTGGGTGTCGGCCAACGAGTCGAGGAAGGTGATCGGCGACCGCACGGCCTGGGTGATCTTCTCCGTCGAGGGCAGGTCGGGGAAGTTGCCCCGGACGTCGGTCTCGAGCCGTTCGCGCAGACGGCGGAAGTCCCCCCACAACGCCCCCACCTGGCGCGCCACCTTGGGCAGCTTGTCCGGACCGAGCACCACGATGGCGACCAGCAGGACGACCAGGAGCTTGGCCGGGCTGAGGAAGGGCACGGCACGAGTGTACCGGCGCCCGTGCCTGGCCACCCGGGCAGGACCGGGGAGGCCCTGGTCAGGGCCGGAGTGGCGCGCTCAGATGCCCTTGGCCTGGCTCAACGGCCAGACCACTGCCACGGCACGCCCCACGATCAGCGATTTGGGGATCGGGCCGAAGAAGCGACTGTCCTCGGAGTCGGTGCGGTTGTCGCCCATGACGAAGTACTCCCCCGCCGGGATGTGCACCGGCCCGGGCATGTTGAACTGCGGGTGTTCGTCGTCGGGCAGCGCGCCGGTGTAGCTCTGCGGCCCCGCCGGCAGCCATGGCTCGTCGAGCAGCTTGCCGTTGATGTAGATGTGACCGTTCTCGGTCGAAATCGTCTCGCCGGGCAAACCGATCACGCGCTTGACCAGGTCCGGGAAGTTCTGCTCCTCGAGCGGCGGCCGCTTGAACACCACGATGTCGCCACGGTGGACCGAGTGGAGGTCGTAGCTGAGCTTGTTGACCATGATCCGGTCGCCCACGTCGAGGGTGGGCACCATCGATGGCGACGGGATGTAGAAGGACTGGATCACATACGTGCGCAGCAGGACCGTGCACAACAGGACGGCTATGAGGATGACTGCCCACTCGATCACCCAGCGGTAGCCGCTGCCCTTACCCCGGTCCTCGTCGAGTGTGCCGACCGGCTCGGCCGGCCCGTTGTGGCCGGTCGGCGCCACGGTCGTCGCGGCGGAGGGCGCCTCCGGCGCAGGCGCGGCGGCGGTCGGGTGATCGGTCGGATCGCTGGGCACAGTGACGCGACGCTAGCCCAGTGACGTGCACTCGCCGGGGCGGGCCACGGTATCGGTCACAGCCCGGCAATGAGCTTCTCGACCCGTTCGTCACGGGACCGGAAGGGATCCTTCAGCAGCACGGTGCGCTGGGCCTGGTCGTTCAGCTTGAGGTGGACCCAGTCGACCGTGAAGTCCCGGCGCTTCTCCTTCGCCCGCTTCACGAACTCGCCCCGCAGGCGGGCACGCGTGGTCTGCGGCGGTGTGGTCATGGCTTCGGCGATGTCGACGTCCCGGCAGATCCGGTCGACCTGGTCGTGGCGCTGGAGGCGGTAGTACAGGCCACGCGACCGGTCGACGTCGTGGTACTGCAGGTCGAGGAGGGCCACGTTCGGGCTGTGCAGCGGCAGGGAGTGGCGGTCGCGGTAGCCCTCGATGAGCCGGTACTTCGCCACCCAGTCGCACTCCCGGTGGAGAGACAGCGGATCGGCCTCCAGTCCCTTCAGGCAGTGCTCCCACATACCGAGGGCACGGTCCTCCTGGACCGAGAGCCCGTGCCGGTCACGGAACTTGATGGCCCGCTGCAGATACTCGCCCTGGATGTCGAGGGCGCTCATTTCGCGACCGTTGGCCAGGCGCACGGGGCGCCGGCAGGTGATGTCGTGGCTGATCTCGCGGATCGCCCGGATCGGGTTCTCCAGCGTCAGGTCCCGCAGGACCGTCGACGGGTCCTCCAGCATGCGCAGCACGATCGACGTGGCGCCGATCTTCAGGAACGTGGCGTACTCGCTCATGTTGGAGTCACCCACGATCACGTGCAGCCGACGGTACTTCTCGGCGTCGGCGTGGGGCTCGTCGCGCGTGTTGATGATCGGCCGGCTCCTGGTGGTGGCCGACGAGACGCCCTCCCAGATGTGCTCGGCGCGCTGGCTCAGGCAGAACACCGCACCGCGCGCCGTCTGGAGGACCTTGCCGGCACCCGCGTAGGCCTGTCGGCTGACGAGGAACGGGATGAGCACCTCGGTATAGTGGGTGAAGTCGTCCCGGCGGCTGGTCAGGTAGTTCTCATGGCAGCCGTACGAGTTCCCGGCCGAGTCCGTGTTGTTCTTGAACAGGTAGATATCACCCCGGATGCCCTCCTCGCGCATGCGGGCCTCGGCCCCCTCGACGAGCGACGACAGGATCCACTCCCCCGCCTTGTCGTGGGTCACCAGCTCGGCGATGTCGTCGCACTCGGGCGTCGCGTACTCCGGGTGGCTGCCGACGTCGAGGTACAGGCGCGCCCCGTTCTCGAGGAACACGTTGGAGGAGCGGCCCCAACTGACCACCCGGCGGAAGAGGTACCGGGCCACCTCGTCCGGACTCAGCCGACGCTGGCCGCGCAGGGTGCAGGTGACCCCGTATTCGTTTTCCAAGCCGTAGATCCGCTTGTCCATTACCTGCACGGTACCGTGCACCTGCTCCGACGATGCGCCATCGGGCGCGTTGTCACCCGGTGTTCACCTCTCCCGGCAGGTGCCGGGTCAGGCCAACAGGGCGGCGAGCTCCTCGTCGACCAGTCGGCGGAAGGCCCGACGGCCGTTCCCCTCGGCCAGCACGGCCGCCTCGAGTCCGTCGGCGGCGAGCGTCCGGTCCGGTCCGGCCAGCGCGGCGACCGCGGCGCGCAGCGCCTCGGTCAGCGTCCAGGTGGCCGACCACTCCTGGTCGAGCCGCTCCTGGATGGTCCCCGTCTCGCCGCCGAGGACGGCGAACCGGTCCTCGTCGGTGATCGTCCCCTCGTAGGCGATGTGGTAGAGCTGCGGCGGCCGCAGACCGTTGCCGAGCTCGGCCACGAGGATCTCCACCTCGAGCGGCTTCATCTCGTGGGTGAAGACCTGCCCGAGGTACTGGGCGTAGAGGTTGGCCAACGACCGGGCCTCCACGTCCTCACGGCTGTAGGCGTAGCCCTTGGTGTCCGCGTGGCGGATGCCGGACACCCGCAACTGATCGAACTCGTTGTACTTGCCGACCCCGGCGAAGGCGATCCGGTCGTAGATCTCGCTGATCTTGTGGAGCGAACGCGACGGGTTGTCGGCCACGATCACGATGCCCTGGTCGTAGGTGGTCGCCACCAGCGACCGGCCGCGGGCGATGCCCTTCTGGGCGTACTCGGCCCGGTCCTTCATGACCTGCTCGGGTGCGACGTAGTAGGGCATCGTCATGGCTGGCGACCCTCCATCCTGCGACGCTCGATCAGGCTGGCGAACCGCTCGGCCACCTCGTCCTCGCCGACCGAGGCGAAGCCCCCGGCGGTCACGGTGGCGACCAGCGGGTAGATGCCGCGGATCAGGTCCGGTCCCCCGGTGGCCGAGTCCTCGTCGGCCGCCTCGTACAAGGACTGGATGGCCAGCTCGACCGCCGCGTCGCGGTCCAGGCCGTCCCGGTAGCCGAGCTTGACCGTCGTGCGGGCGTCACGACCACCGGAGCCGGTGGCGTTGTACTCGGTCTCCTCGTAGTGGCCGCCGGTCACGTCGTAGGTGAAGATCCGACCCGTCTGGCGGGCCAGGTCGAAGCCGGCGAACAGCGGGACCACGGCGAGCCCCTGCATGGCCATGGGCAGGTGCTCGCGCACCATCTGGCCGAGCTGGTTGGCCTTACCCTCGAGGCTGAGGACGACGCCCTCGACCTTCTCGTAGTGCTCGAGCTGGGTCTGGAACAGCCGGACCATCTCGACGGCCGGCCCGGCGGCACCGGCGATGGCGACCGCCGAGTAGCGGTCGGCCGGGAACACCTTCTCCATGGCCCGGTGGGCGATGGCGTGCCCCTCGGTGGCCCGACGGTCGCCGGCCATGACCACGCCGTCGGCGTAGCGCAGGGCGACCACGGTGGTGCCGTGCCGGAAGCCCTCGGCCGGGGCGGTGGGGGCACCGCCGCTCAACGGGTGGGTGGGTACTCGGAGCCGACGGATGAGGCCGGCGAAGTCCGGGCCGGGGTCCTCCGTGGTCGTGAAGAGGGGCAACGACACGTCGGCTACTCCCCACCCTTCTGCACGTAATTGCGCACGAACTCCTCGGCGTTGTCCTCCAGGACCTCGTCGATCTCGTCGAGCAGGTCGTCCAGCTCGGCCTTCAACTTCTCGCCTGCGGCCGAAGTCGCCGGGACCTCGTCCACCGCCTCGTCGGCGCGCTCGGGCGCCTGCTTCTTCTTCAGCTCTCGCTCTGCCATCGCTCCACTCCTCTTGGCCGCTCGGTACTCAACTGCTCAGTCGGTCGACCAACTCGGCCGGACTCGCGCAACTGTCGAGTAGTGCTTCGACATGTTCCGCCGTTCCCTTCAGCGGATCCATCATAGGGACGCGTCGGAGGGGGTCGGACCCCAGGTCGAACACGAGCGAGTCCCAGTTGGCGGTGGCCACGGACGCCGGCCAGCGCTTGAGGCACTCACCCCGGAACCAGGCGCGCGTCGTACGCGGGGGGTCGGTCACGGCCGCGGCGACAGCCTCCTCGGACACCAGCGTCTCGGTGTCGAGCCGGGCGAACAGGGACCGGCTCGGCCGCAGGTCGTGATACTGCAGGTCGACGGCGGCCATGCGCGGGTCGTCCCACCCGCAGCCGTGGCGCTCGCGGTAGGCCTCGAGCAGCTGCAGCTTGGCGATCCAGTCGACCTGGCGTGCCAGCGTCGACGGGTCGGTCTCCAGCGCGTGGAGGACCTGCTCCCACCGGTCGATGATCTGGGCGCCGACCTCCTCGGGGCCCAGGCACCCGAGTCCCCGGTCATCGGCGTACTTGCGTGCCTGACCGTAGAGCTCCCACTGGATGGCGAGGGCGGTGGCCGTCGACCCGTCGGCCATCAGGAGCGGCTGGCCGAACGTCCGGTCCACGGCGACGGCGTGGATGGCCCGGACGGGGTCGGCGAGCGCGAGCGGGCGGCTGGGCGACACGTCGTCCTCGATCATGGCCAGGACCAGCGCGGAGGTCCCCAGCTTCAGGAAGGTGGACACCTCGCACAGGTTGGCGTCGCCCACGATGACGTGGAGCCGGCGGTAGCGGTGCGGGTCGGCGTGGGGCTCGTCCCGTGTGTTCACGATCGGGCGCTTCAGGGTCGTCTCCAAGCCGACCTGCTCCTCGAAGAACTCGGCCCGCTGCGACAGCTGGAAGTCCACGGTCCCGCTGTCGTGGAAGGCTGTCTCGCTGCCCACCTTGCCGGCCCCGCAGAACAGTTGACGGGTGACGAAGTGCGGGGTGATGCCGCCGACCACGCGGCTGAAGGGCGTCTCGCGGTCCATGAGGTAGTTCTCGTGGCAGCCGTAGGAGTTGCCCTTGCCGTCGGAGTTGTTCTTGTAGACGACGAGGTGGGAGCCGTCATGGGAAGAGGCGTCGGCCGCCTCCATCGACCGGACGACGATGGCCTCGCCCGCCCGGTCGTAGGTCAGCGCCTCGAGCGCGGTACTGCACTCCGGCGACGAGAACTCGGGGTGGGCGTGGTCGACGTAGTAGCGCGCTCCGTTGGTCAGGACGGTGTTTACGAGGTGGGTCTCGACCATAGGGGGCATCGACCCCTCCTTGGCCGCCCCGCGGGCGTCGTTGCCCGGCGCCTCGTCCTCGAAGTCCCAGCCGATCTGCTGGCGCGCCACGTCGTGGGCGTAGGCGTTGATGAGCACCGAGGACGCGGCGATCGGGTTGGGATCGCCGTTGACCACCTGGATGCCGTATTCGGTCTCGATGCCGCAGACCTTGGGTATGGCCATGCGGGCGACCCTACCCTCGGCGCGGGCGCAGCGGGCACTCCTCCCGGGGCGCCCGGGCGATCAGAGGTACTGGCCGGTCCCGACCCGCTCGATCGAGCGTCCGCCCGTCGTCTCCTCGCGGTCGCTGATCAGCGTGCGGATGTAGACGATCCGCTCGCCCTTCTTGCCCGAGATCTTGGCCCAGTCGTCCGGGTTGGTCGTGTTCGGGAGGTCCTCGTTCTCCTTGTACTCCTGGCGGATCGACTCCAGGAGGTCCTGGGTGCGGATGCCCCGGCTCTCCCCGGCGATCGCCCGCTTGATGGCCAACTTCTTGGCCCGGCGGACGATGTTCTCGATCATGGCCCCGGAGCTGAAGTCCCGGTAGTAGAGGACCTCCTTGTCACCGTTCTGGTAGGTGACCTCGAGGAACCGGTTCTCCTCGTCGTCCCGGTACATCTCGGCGACGGTGGACTCGATCATGGCCTGGGTGGCCTTGGCCGGGTCGCCACCCCCGAGGGTGCGCACCTCCCCCTCGTCGAGGGGCAGGTCGGGGGTGAGGTACCGGCCGAAGATCTGGGCGGCGGCCGTCTCGTTCGGGCGTTCGATGCGGATCTTGACGTCCAGGCGACCCGGCCGGAGGATGGCCGGGTCGATGAGGTCCTCGCGGTTCGAGGCGCCGATCACGATCACGTCCTTGAGCGTCTCCACGCCGTCGATCTCGGCGAGGAGCTGGGGCACGATGGTCGATTCCATGTCCGAGCTGATACCCGTGCCGCGGGTGCGGAACAGCGAGTCCATCTCGTCGAAGAAGACGATGACCGGCACACCCTCCTCCGACTTCTCCCGGGCCCGCTGGAAGACCAGGCGGATCTGGCGCTCGGTCTCGCCCACGTACTTGTTCAGCAGCTCGGGGCCCTTGATGTTGAGGAAGTAGCTGCGGGTGTTGGTGTTGCCCGTGACCTCGGCGACCTTCTTGGCCAGCGAATTGGCCACGGCCTTGGCGATCAGCGTCTTGCCGCAGCCGGGGGGCCCGTAGAGCAGGATGCCCTTCGGGGCCGGCAGCTTGTGCTCGGCGTACAGCTCCCGGTACAGGTACGGGAGCTCGACCGCGTCGGTAATGGCCTCGATCTGGTCGTCGAGCCCGCCCACATCGGCGTAGGTGACGTCGGGCACCTCCTCGAGCACCAGTTCCTCGACCTCGGGGCGCTCCAGCTTCTCGATCAGGAGGCCCGTTCGCGACTCCATCAGCACGGTGTCGCCCGCCCGCAGCTTCACCCCGATGAGACCGTCGGCCAGGTCGGCCACCCGCTCCTCGTCGGCGCGTCCGTACACCAGCGCCCGCCGGCCGTCGTCCAGCAGCTCCTTCAGCACCACGACCTCGCCCTGCCCCTCGCCCTCCCGGGCCAGGATGACGTTGAGCGACTCGTTGAGCACCACCTCGTCACCGCGCCGCAGGTCCTCCGACTCGATGTCCGGGTGGAGGGACACGCGCATCTTGCGGCCACCCGAGAACACGTCGACCGTCCCGTCGTCGTTGGCCCCGAGGTAGGTGCCGTAGGCCGAAGGAGGCTGGGTCAGCTTCTCCACCTCGTCGCGGAGGTTGGCGACGTGCTCCTTGGCCGTCTGGAGGGTGAAGGTCAGCTTCTCGTTCTGGGACACGGCCTGGGCCAGCTGTCCCTTGGTCTCGAGCAGTTTCTCCTCGAGCGTCTGGACCCGGCGCGGGCTCTCCTGGAGCCGCCGGCGCAGGGCCGTCACCTCCTCCTCGGCGGTGAGGGCGCGGGCCCGGAGGGTCTCCAGGTCCTCCTCGTCCGCCGCCCGTCGCTGGCCGTCGGCATCGTCGAAATCAACCGTCGCAATCACCTCATCCGTGCAGGGGGGCGTCGATTCCGACCCTACACCGGGCCGCCCGCCGCTCCACCCCTCCCGGGCCTCCGGGCGGGCGGCTTCCGGCCTGTCCGCCATCGCCCCCCCCGCACGCTGGTCGATGGTCGGCCGGATAGTCAGCCGGTGGTGCCTGCACAGCGGATAGCATGAGGTGAACAACGGGCCCGGTACCCCCACGGGGACGGGACCCACCCCGTCGACCGCCGGAACCCGGGTGGACGGGTGCCACGCGTTCGAGCCGAGAGACATGTAGGAGAGTCACAGCTGATGAAGGTCTGGATCGACCAAGATCTCTGCACGGGAGACGGCCTCTGCGAGGAGATCGCGCCCGCCGTCTTCACACTGCTCGACGACGGCCTGGCCTACGTCAAGGAGGGCGCCGACGTGAGGAACGAGCCAGGCGGCTCCGCCGGCATGGCCGCCGTGCCCTCCGAGCTCGAGGATGCCGTGGTCGAGGCCTCCGAGGAGTGCCCCGGCGAGTGCATCTTCATCGAGCAGAGCTGAGACCGACCGGTCGCGGGCAACGCGTCGGAGCCGACGGATTGCGCCCCTAGCGTCCGCTCCGGCGGACGGTCACCCCACTACTCGTACCCGGCCACGAACTCGCGTTTCGGGCTGGGGGCGAAGTACCCGGTGTCCATGACGCCGGGAACGGAACGGGTCTGCCTGTCGAGTCCGTCGGTGACGACCACCCCGGACGGAACCAGGAGGTCGGCCAGGACACCACCCGACTCGGTCAGCACCGGGCCGTCCTTACCCGTGCCGGTGCGGAGCGCCACCGGTCCCACCCCGATCGACTCGAGCGCACGCACGCACTCGAAGATCCCCTCGGGCCGGAGCACCAGCGGCAGCGGGCACCCGCCGAGGCGGGGCACCCGCTTCGTGGCGTCGGCCACGATCAGCTCCAGGCGGGCTGCCGCCAGGACGACCCGCTCACGGTGCATCGCCCCGCCGCGGCCCTTGATCAGGGCTCCCTCCGGGTCCACCTGGTCGGCACCGTCGAATGCGACGACCACGTCGTCGGCGCCGAGGTCGACCACCGGGAAGCCGGCCGCCGTGGCGTACCACTCCATCTCGTAACTCGTGGCCACGAGGGCCACGTCGGGTGGCAGGTCCCGGCGCGCCTCAGACAGGGCGAGCAGGGTCAGGAAGGAGGTCGAGCCGGAGCCCAGCCCGATGCGCGGGGCGGCCGCCGCCGAGTCCGCCAGCGTGGCGATCACCCGTCGTGCGGCCTGTCCGGCCAACGCCTGTTTGGCGTCCCGCCCGATGATGTCGGACGGCCACTGCAGGCTGGCGAACGGCTCGACCGGGCTCACACCGACCTCGCTAGTCGAGTCCGTCGCTGTCGGGCAGCAGCACCTCGTCGGTGCCGTCGAGGTCCGGGTCACCAGATCCCTCGAGTGACCCGTCGTCGGGTGGTTCCACGTCGGCCCGTGCATTCGTGGGACCGTCGGCCCGCGGTGCCGAGCCCTCGGGCGGCTTCCAGCCGACCGGTCCGCCCGGCCGGCTGCCGAGCTCCTCGGGACGCAGCAGCCGCGCCGTGGTCAGGAACCCCGTGTGGCCGACCATCCGGTGGTCCGGCCGCACCGAGCGGTCCTCGATGTGCCACGTCCGGTGCAGTACCTCGAGGGTCCCCGGCATGCCGAAGGCACTCTCCTCCAGCGCGTGCCGGAACTGGGCCGTCTGGTTGATCGTCGGCAGGTAGGCGCAGATCAGGCCACCCGACCGCAGCGCGACCTCGGCGTGGGGCACCACCCGCCACGGCTCGGGGAGGTCGAGGACGATCCTGTCGAGGCCACGCTCCTCGATGCCCTCGTAGACATCGCGCAGCTCCACCCGGTAGTCGGCGTCGTCCCCCACCATGGCGACCACGTTGTTGTGCGCCCGGTTGGCGAAGTCCTCGCGCAGCTCGTAGCCGACCACCGAGGCACCGGCCCGGAGCAGGGCCATCGAGAGGGCACCGGATCCGACGCCCGCCTCCAGCACGCGCACACCGGGGGCGATGTCGGCCTCCATGAGGATGGCCGCCAGGTCCTTCGGGTAGATGACCTGCGCGCCGCGCGGCATCTTCAGCACCATTTCGGCCAGGGTCGGGCGGACCACCAGGAAGCGCCGACCGGTGCTGCCGAACACGGTCGCGCCCTCGTAGGCACCGATGAGGTCGTTGTGGGCCACGATGCCCACATGGGTGTGGAAGGCGGCATCCTCGCGGAGCGTCAGCAGATAACGGCGCTTCTTGGCGTCGACGAGCAGCACCTTCTCGCCGGTCCGGAGCAGGCTCCGGTCGACGGGAGCGGCGGAGTCGGTGTCCACGTCCGCCGTCCTGGCTCCCCCTGCGGGGTCCACGCCGGTCAGGAGTCGGAGCCCGACGACGGGTCCGACGGCCCCGACCTGATGAGCAGTCGCTCCCCCGGCAGCAGCTTGGTGCGGTAGACGACGTCCTCGCTGCGCCGGGCGCGGATCAGCATCCACAGGGCGCCGCCGATGACGAACCAGACGGTGTTGCGGCCGGACATCCCCCGACCGAACGCCCGGACCTGGAAGTAACGGAGCACGGTCTCCATCGGCTCAGACCCTGCGCACTTCGACGATGGTCGACTTGCGGCGGCCCATGCGGCGGCCGATCAGGAAGACGATGGCGACCGACACCACGACGACACCGAGCCCGATGGCCAGCGCCTGGGACTTCGCGCCCTCGACCTCGTCGGTCACCCCGCCGGTCACCTCGCGCAGCTTCGCCTCGATCTGGTCGCGGGTGATCTTCTCGTCGGCGGGGCTCATGCCTGCTCCTTGTCGGACTTGGTGGAGGGGGTCTGGCCCCGGCTGACCGCCTTGACCGCCAAGGCGGCGATGACAACGACGAGGACGGCACAGATCACGTAGGGGATCCACGAGAGGTTCCCGGTGAACGTGCTCCCGGTCTCCCCCTGGAGGAGGCGCAGCACGCCGACGGCAAGGATGGCGAGCCCGATCGAGAGCGCCACCGAGCCGGCGACGCCGAACATGACATAGCGGCCCAGACCCTTGACCGGGTCGAGGGTCTCCTGCTTGATGTAGTCGACGACGAGCTTGACGATCTCCTGGCTCTCGTCACGCAGGCCGCTGATGCCCCGCTTGCCGTCCTTCCGGCCTGGCGCCACGTTCCTCCTCGGGTTCTGGACCGGTGCCCGACCCGATGCCGGCGCCACCGTCGACCATCGGTCGGGCGACTGCCGCCACGGTGCCGCGATCGAATTACCCAACCTTAGCCAGCCCCGCACATCCGGCGGCTCAACTGCGCTCGGTGAAGAGGTACGTCGAACTGGCCCGGGCAACCGTCCGCCCGGCGTCGTCCACCACCTCCGCCTCGGCGAACGCCACCCGCGACCCGCCCGAGACGATCCGGGCGGTGCACTCGAGGGTGCTGCCGACCCTGGCCGACGCCAGGAAGCTGGTCTTCATCTCCACGTTGGAGGCGAACACCTTCCGACCGGCGTCGCGGGCGTAGGTGACGGCCGCCGACCCCATGGCCGAGTCGGCCATGGCGCCGAGGAACCCTCCCTGGACAATGCCTGCCGGGTTGGCGAAGCGCTCGTCCGCCCGCATCCGCCAGACCGTCCGGCCGGGCACCGTCTTGTCCACGCACGTCATGCCGAGGGTGAGCTCGCAGTTGGGGGGCACCTGGATGCGGGGGTCGGCCACGGCGTGACGATACCCGCCGCGGCACACCCGCCCACGGAGCCGCGATACTGGGCCCATGGCCATCGACGCGCACGACGGCCCGGCACCGGTCCTGGTGGTGGGCGAGGCCACCGAGGACTGGAGCGGTGACGCCCGCTACCACGAGTACTCCGTGGCCGCCGATCCCGTCGGCTCGGGGGCGATCAGCCCGGTGCCCGTGGAGCGCTTCTCCCCCGCGCTCCATCAGGGGGCCGGCACCCGACTCGTGCCGCTCGACCTGTCGGGCCCGCTCGGCGTGCCCTACCCGGCCACCAGCCCGGCGCTGCTGGCGGCGTTCATGGTGCTGGAGCCGGAGGAGTCACTCACCACCACACCGGACGCAACCAGCGAGCTGTACCACGTGCTCGAGGGGACCGGACGGACGGCGTTCGAGGCCGGTGGCGCGTCCGGCGGGACCATCGCCTGGGGCGCCGGCGACTTCGTCGCCTTGCCGGCGGGGTGCACCAGCCGGCACACCGCGGGTCCGGGCCGGGCCCTGCTCTACCGGGTGACCGACGCGCCGCTCCTCGCCTACCTGGGTGCTGCGCCCGGTCGCGCCCGCTTCGCCCCCACCCGCTTTGACGCGGCCACCAGCCGGGCCCGGCTGGCCGAGGTCGAGGCCCATCCCGACGCGGCGTCGCGCAACCGGGTGAGCATCCTGCTGGGCAACGCCGCCCACCCCCGGACGATGACCGTCACCCACACGCTGTGGGCGATGCTCGGCGTGCTGCCCGCCGACCGCGTCCAACGCCCCCACCGGCACCAGAGCGTGGCGCTCGACCTCATCACCGACTGCGCGCCTGGCTGCTACACGCTCGTCGGGCGCGAGGTCGACGAGCGGGGCGACATCGTGGACCCCGTGCGGGTGGACTGGGAGGGCACCGGAGCCTTCGTCACGCCGCCCGGCCTCTGGCACAGCCACCACAACGGGTCGGGCCGGTCGGCCCACCTCGTCCCGATCCAGGACGCCGGCCTCCACACCTACCTGCGCTCCCTCGACATCCGGTTCGCCCCGTCGGGCACGTGAGCGCCTCGGCGTTCGCCAGCGCCCTCTCCCGCCACCCCGTCTCCAGCCAGGCCGTCGGCGAGGTCGTCGGGGCCGTCCTCGAGGAGGTCGGCGAGCGTCCGGACCTGGTGGTGGTGACCGTCACCCGGTCCCACGCCGGCGCGCTGGAGGACGTCGTGGCCGTCATCGACACCCTGCTCCACCCGCTCGGCCTGATCGGCTGCGCGGCCGAGTCCGTCATCGGGCGGGGTGCCGAGATCGAGGAGCTCCCCGGCATCAGCCTGTGGGCCGGACAGGTGGGACCGCTGCGCACCGCCGTTCTGTCGGCCACCAGGCGGGCCGACGACTCGTGGGTCGTCCACGGCTGGCCCGACGACGTCGGGTTCGCTCCCTCGGCCGCGCTGGTGTTGGCCGACCCGTTCACCTTCCCGGCCGGCGACCTGTGCGCCGCCCTGGCCGACAGCCATCCCGGGCTCCCGATCATCGGCGGCTACTCGTCGGGTGCCTCAGGGGCCGGCGGCACGCGGCTGGCCCTGGGCGACCGGGTCGTGTCCGACGGCGCCGTCGCCGTCCTGCTCGGGCCCGCCACCGAGGTCGTGCCGGTGGTGTCCCAGGGGTGCCGCCCGTTCGGCCGGATGCTGACCGTCACGCGGGTGGAGCGGAACCTCGTCCTGGAGATCGCCGGGCGCCCGGCCATGGAGTGCATGGTCGACGAGATCGCCGAACACCTCGGTCGCGCCGACATCACCGGCATCGAGGGGAACGGCCTCCTGCTCGGCCGCTGCGTCGATGACACCGTGCTGGAGCCCGGCCCCCGGGACCTCCTCTTCCGGCCGCTCCTCGGGGTCGAGCGGGCCACTGGCGCGCTGTCGGTCGAGGACCGGGTGCCACTCGGCCACACCGTCCAGTTCGCCGTCCGGGACGCCGGCACGGCGGCGGCCGACCTGACCACGGCCCTGGCCCGGCACAGGGCGGACGCCGCCCTCCTCTTCACCTGCAACGGTCGCGGCACGCGGCTGTTCGACGACGCCCACCACGACGCCCGTGCCCTCGGCGGCGCGCTCGGCCCGGTTCCACTCGGGGGGATGTTCGCCGCCGGCGAGTTCGGTCCGGTCGGCGGCGCCAACTTCGTCCACACGTTCGCGGCCTCGGCCCTGCTGTTCCGGGAGCGTTACGGCCCCTCGACGGGTGCCCATCCACTGATGCCCGACCGGTAGGGTTTGGCCGATGCCCACGCCACCACCCCTTCGCCTCGTCCCCGTCCCCTCACCCGAGCTCGAGCAGCTGGGAGTCGACGTCATCCGGGGGCTCGCCATCGACGGCCCCCGGGCGGCCAAGGCGGGCCACCCCGGGACGGCCATGGCCCTCGCACCGTTGGCCCACGTCCTGTTCACCCGGATCCTGCGACACGACCCGTCGGGTCCCGACTGGCCGGACCGCGACCGGTTCATCCTCTCGAACGGCCACGCGTCGATCCTGCTGTACTCGATGCTCTACCTGACCGGCTACGGGCTGACGATCGACGACCTGGCCGCCTTCAGGTCCTGGGGCAGCCGGACCCCGGGCCACCCCGAGGTCCACCACACCACGGGCGTCGAGGTCACCACGGGGCCACTGGGCCAGGGCGTGGCCAACGGGGTCGGCATGGGCGTGGCCGAGCGGTGGCTCCGGACCCACTTCTCCCCCGAGCTCGTCGACCACCACACGTACGTCATCGCCGGCGACGGGTGCCTGGAGGAGGGCATCTCCCACGAGGCCGCCTCGCTCGCCGGTCACCTCGGCCTGGGCCGGCTCGTCTACGTCTACGACGACAACCACATCAGCATCGACGGCCCGACCGAGCTGGCGCTCGACGACAACGCCGCCGACCGGTTTACCGCCTATGGCTGGTCCGTCGACGACATCGGCGAGTCGGCCAACGACCTCGACGCACTCGAGGCGGCACTGCTGCGGGCCCGTTCCGACGAGGACCGACCGTCGCTGATCATCCTGCGCAGCCACATCGGCTACCCGTCGCCCCACCTGACGGACTCCGCCAAGGCGCACGGTGACCCCTTCTCCGACGAGGAGGCCCGGCTCACCAAGGAGATCCTGGGCCTACCGGTCGACACGACCTTCTGGGTGCCCGACGACGTGCTGGACATGTACCGCTCCACCATCCCCCGTGGCCGGTCCATGCGGGCCGAGTGGGAATCGCGCCTCGAGGCGTGGGACGGCGACCGGGCCCGGTGGGACGCCGCCCTGCGCGGCCACGGGCTGCCCGGCTGGGAGTCCACCCTGCCGGCGTTCACCCCCGCGGACGGGCCGATGGCCACCCGCAAGGCCATCAAGGCCTGCCTCGACGCCACCGCCGACCAGCTGCCCGGCCTCCTGCCGGGCAGTGCCGACCTGACCGGCAACACCGGCATGGCCCTCGCCGGGGCCACACCCCAGTCGGTGGAGGACCCCGGTGGCAGCCTGCTCCACTACGGCATCCGCGAGCACGCCATGGGGGCGGTCATGACGGGCATGGCCATGCACGGCGGGATCATCCCGGTCGGCGGCACCTTCTTCGTGTTCTCCGACTACATGCGCGGCGCGGTCCGGGTGGCGGCACTCTCCGAGGCCCACGTCATCTACTCGTGGACCCACGACTCGGTCGGCCTCGGCCCGGACGGCCCGACCCACCAGCCGATCGAACAGCTCGCCGCCGTGCGGGCCATGCCCGGGCTCCGGGTCATCCGGCCGGCCGACGCCAACGAGACGGCGCAGGCGTGGCGGATCGCCGTGGACAGCGACGGTCCGACGGCGCTGATCCTGTCGCGCCAGGACCTGCCCGTGCTCGCCGAGACCGTCGACCGGGCGGCCGACGGCGTCGCCCGGGGCGCCTACGTGCTGTCCGACCCGGGCGACGGCGCGGCCGAGGTCGTGCTCATCGGGACCGGCAGCGAGGTCGCACTGTGCCTCGACGCGGCCCGCCTGCTGGCCGAGGCCGGCACCCGGGCCCGCGTGGTCTCCCTTCCCTCCTGGGAGCTCTTCGCGCTCCAGGACGACGCCTACCGGGACGAGGTCCTGCCCCCCGGCGTGCCGACCCTGTCGGTCGAGGCGGCCAGCACGTTCGGATGGGAGCGGTACGCCGACGCCTCGGTGGGTATCGACCACTTCGGGGCCTCGGCCCCCGGCGACGTCGTACTGCGGGAGTTCGGCTTCGACCCGGTCCACGTGGCGGCACGGGCGACCGAGCTGCTCACACGGGGCGACTAGACCGGACGACGCGGGCGACGCCACACCGGGTGCCCGACGGGCGCACCGCCACCGGATCTCGAGAGGACCACCGATGACCACACTCAACGACCTGTACCACGACCAGGGCCAGAGCCCGTGGATCGACAACCTGCGACGGGACTGGCTCCAGGACGGCACACTGGCCCGGCTGGTCGACCAGGGCATCCGCGGGGTCACCTCCAACCCCACGATCTTCGCCAAGGCGATCAGCGGCCAGGACACCTATGACGAGCAGTTCGGCTCGCTGGTCGGCACCGTCCCGGTGGAGGACGCCTACTGGGACCTGGTGGTGGACGACATCAACGCGGCCCTGGAGGTCCTGCGCCCGGTGTTCGACAGTTCGGGCGGGAGCGACGGGTTTGTGTCGGTGGAGGTGGCCCCCTCGCTGGCGCACGACACCGAAGGCACCAACACGGCTGCTCGAGGGCTCCACGAGCGCATCGACAGGCCCAACGTGCTGGTCAAGATCCCGGCCACGCCGGAGTGTGTGCCCTCGATCCACCAGATGATCGCCGAGGGGCGCAGCATCAACGTCACGCTCATCTTCTCCATCACGCGCTACGACGAGGTCATCGAGGCCTACCTTTCCGGCCTCGAGGCACTTGCCGCCTCCGGGGTGGACGACCTCTCGGGCGTGGCCAGCGTCGCCTCCTTCTTCATCAGCCGGGTCGACACCGAGGTCGACAAGCGGATCGAGGCGCTGGCCGACGGCGACGCCGACCTGCTGGCACTACGGGGCAAGGCGGCGGTGGCCCAGGCCCGCCTCGCCTACGCCGTGTTCGCCGACCGGTTCGTCGGCCCGCGTTGGGAGGCACTGGCTGCCAAGGGTGCGCGCAAGCAGCGCCCGCTGTGGGCCTCGACCTCGACCAAGAACCCGGCGTACCCGGACCTGGCCTATGTCGACACCTTGATCGGTCCGGACACGGTCAACACGATGCCCGACACCACCGTGGCCGACTTCCTCGACCATGGCACGGTGGTACGGACGGTGGACGCCGACGTGACCGGCAGCCAGGCCGTCATCGACCGGCTGGCGGCGGCCGGCATCGACATGGAGGACGTTGCCGCCACCCTCGAGACCGAAGGGGTGGCGTCCTTCGCCGCCAGCTTCGACGACCTCATGACCTCGCTGACCGACAAGGCGGCCGCACTCGCCGGCGCCTGAGCCCTGCACCACCTTCACACCGCACGATGACAGGCTCGACCCCAACCAACCACGGAGGACCACCCATGAAGATCGCAATGGTCGGACTCGGCAAGATGGGCGCCAACATGACCCAGCGGCTCATCGAGCACGGCCACGAGGTGGTGGCCTTCGACCTGAGCGCCGACGCCAGGACCGCGGCAGCCGGCTTCGGTGCCCAGCCGGTCGCCACCCTGCAGGAGCTGGCCGCCGCACTCGAACCGCCCCGAGTGGCCTGGGTCATGGTCCCGGCCGGCAGACCCACCAACGACACCATCACCACGCTGGCCGGCCTGTTCGAGTCGGGTGACGTGGTCATCGACGGCGGCAACTCCAACTACAAGGAGACGGCACCCCTCGTCGACCAGCTGGCCGCCGAGGGCATCGCCCTGGTCGATGCCGGCACGTCCGGCGGCATCTGGGGCCTGAAGGAGGGCTACTGCCTGATGGTCGGCGGCACCGACGAGGCGGTGGCGGTGTGCGAGCCGGCCTTCCTGGCCCTCGCCCCCGAGGGCGGCTACGCCCACGTGGGGCCCCCCGGCGCCGGACACTTCGTCAAGATGATCCACAACGGGATCGAGTACGGCCTGATGCAGGCCTACGCGGAGGGCTTCGAGATCCTGTCCGAGGCCCCCGAGTTCGATCTCGACCTGCATGAGATCGCCTCCATCTGGCGCTACGGATCGGTGGTGCGCTCCTGGCTGCTCGACCTGGCCGAGCGAGCCCTGCGCCCCGAGTCGGGGTTCGAGCACATCGAGGGCGTGGTGGCCGACTCCGGCGAGGGCCGCTGGACGGTCGAGGAGGCCATCGACCGGGGGGTGTCCGCCCCGGTCATCTCGTCAGCGCTCTTCGCCCGCTTCGCATCGCAGAAGAAGGACGGCTTCGGGCTGCGACTGGTGTCGGCCCTGCGCAACCAGTTCGGAGGTCACGCGTTCACCACGGCCGATGGCACGAGCTCCGGCGAGACGGGGACCCCCTCGTGACCAAGAGCCCCGAGTCCATCGCCGCATCGATCGACGCCGAGCGCGACTCCGGCTCCGGCACGCCCAGCGCGGCCGACGGCCAGAGACGGTCGCTGCCGCCCGTCCTGTCCAAGGCGCCTCCGGTGGCCATGGTGATCTTCGGCGCCTCGGGCGACCTCACCGGGCGCAAGATCCTGCCCGCGCTGGCCCGGCTGGCCGACCGTGGTGTCCTCGACGACGGGTTCACCGTGATCGGTGTCGCCCGCACCGAGTGGAGCAACGAGGAGTTCCAGGCTCACGTGACGGAATCGACCCCGGAGGGCGGCCCCAAGTGGAAGGCGCTCACCGAGCGGTTCAAGTACATCACGGGCGAGTACGACCACCCGGATACGTTCGACATGCTGAAGACCCACCTCGACGAGGCGGACAAGGTCGACGGCACCGACGGCAACCGCCTCTACTACCTGGCCACCATCCCGAGCGTCTTCGGCCTGGTGGCCGGCGCCCTGGCCAAACACGGCTGCAGCGGACCGGGTGAGAACGGGAACTTCTCCCGGGTGGTGGTGGAGAAGCCCTTCGGCCGCGACCTGCAGAGCGCGCTCGACCTCAACGACCAGATGCACACCGCCTTCGATGAGAGCCAGATCTACCGGATCGACCACTACATGGGGAAGGAGACGGTCCAGAACGTCCTCGCCCTGCGGTTCGCCAACGCCATCTTCGAGCCGATCTGGAACCGTCGCTACATCGAGCAGGTCCAGGTGACGGTGGCCGAGAGCCTCGGCGTCGAGCACCGCGGTGGCTTCTACGAGACGGCCGGTGCCCTGCGGGACATCGTACAGAACCACGTCATGCAGGTGCTGGCGCTGACACTCATGGAGTCACCGACGAGCACGGACGCCGACCGCATCCGCGACGAGAAGGTCAAGCTCCTGCAGGCCATCGACATCCCCACCCCCGACGAGGCCGTCGACAAGTCGGTACGCGGCCAGTACACGGCGGGCACGATCGACGACGAGCCCGTCGTCGGCTACCGCGAGGAGGAGGACGTCGCCCCCGACAGCCAGACCGAGACCTACCTGGCCCTGCGCCTCCGGGTCGAGAACTGGCGCTGGGCCGGGGTGCCCATCTACGTGCGGACCGGCAAGCGGCTTCCGGCCCGGGTGACCGAGGTGGCACTCACCTTCCGCCAGGTGCCGTTCCTGCTGTTCGACCACCGGGCCAGCCGCGACCTGCGGCCGAACACCCTGATCCTGCGGATCCAGCCCGACGAGGGCATCAGCCTGGAGTTCGGCGCCAAGGTGCCCGGCGAGAAGTTCCATCTGCGCTCGGTGGCCATGGACTTCGCCTATTCCGAGGCCTTCGCAGGGACCGATGCCGCCGACGGGTACGAGCGGCTCATCCACGACGCCATGGTGGGCGACGCCACCCTCTTCATCCGGTCCGACGAGGTCGAGCAGGCGTGGAGGATCGTGGACCCCTACCTGGTGGCATGGTCGGAGCCCGGTGCCAGCCTGCATCCCTACGCGGCCGGCACCTGGGGTCCCCACATGGCCGACCTGCTCGTCGAGCGGTCGGGCGACGAGTGGCGCAATCCGGTGGTCGACCTCGAGCTGAGCGGCGGCCGACAGACCCACCTCGAACAGTGACGAACCGCTGGCGCACGACGTGGGGGCACCGTGTCCGCTGACGGCGTGAACGGCACCGTCGTCCTGGTCGAGTCGGTGCCGGAGTCGTTCGCCGACCTGATGGCCACCGAGATGACCACTGCGCGCCCCGGCTACTCGCTCTTCCTCTCGGGCGGCGGCACGGCCACCGAGTGTTACCGGGCCCTGGCCGGCCGGGCCGGACTGCCGTGGGACCGGGTCGACGTCTACCTGGGCGACGAGCGCTGCGTGCCGCCGGACGACCCGGACTCCAACCACCGGATGATCACCGAGGTCCTCCTCGACGCGGTGGGACCGGTGTACGGCGACCACCCGATGTACACGGGTGGCGAGCCGGCGGCTGCCGCTGTCGCCTACCAGCGCCTGGTCGAGGACGTCGGTCGTCCCGACCTCGTCCACCTCGGCCTCGGGCCGGACGGGCACACGGCCTCGCTCTTCCCGGGTTCCAGCGGGGAAGCGGACGCCACACCCTCCCACCTGGTGGTGGCCAACACCGACCCGAACGGCGTCAACCCGCACGAGCGCCTCACCCTGACATTCACCGGCATCGCCCGGGCCCGGCGCATCGTCGTCACCGTGGCCGGCGCATCCAAGCATGACGCCCTGGCCCGCCTCATGGCCGGCGAGGACCTGCCGGCCGGGCGGTTGACCGGGAGCGACCTCGTCTGGCTCGTCGACGCCGACGCCCTCGGCGACCTCACGCCCGACGCCGTGGCGTGAGCAGACGGACCGACACGGCGACCCGTCGCCCAAGCGGGCCGACGGGTCGGCTCCGGTAAGGTGACCCCGATGACCGCCACCCCCGGTTCCGCACGGGCACCCGAGAGGGCCGCCGTACCCCGGGCCGAGTTCCTCGCCGCTCCGTTGGACGACCTCCTGGGCCGCGCCGCGGCGGTCCGCGACAGTGTGTTCGGGACCCGGATGACGTTCTCGCCCAAGGTCTTCATCCCCCTCACGATGCTGTGCCGCGACCGGTGCGGCTACTGCACGTTCGCCAAGGCGCCCGCACGGCTCGAGTCGCCGTACCTGTCCATCGACGAGGTCCTGGAGATCGCGCGGGCCGGCCGGGCCGCCGGCTGCCACGAGGCGCTGTTCACCCTCGGCGAGGGCCCCGAGGACCGGTATCCGGCGGCGGCCGTGTGGCTGGCCGACCACGGCTATGCCTCGACCGTCGAGTACCTGGCCGCCGCATGCACGGCCGTGCTGGAGGAGACAGGTCTGCTCCCCCACGCCAACGCCGGTGCCCTGGACCGGGCCGACCTCGCCCTCCTCCGCACCGTGTCGGCCAGCCAGGGGATGATGATCGAGTCGACCAACCCGGACCTCGACGCCCATCGCTCCGCACCCGACAAGGTGCCGGCCCGCCGGCTCGCCACCCTGGAGGCCGCCGGTGAGCTCGCCATCCCGTTCACGACGGGCCTGCTCGTCGGAATCGGCGAGACACGCGAGGACCGGCTGGACACGCTCGAGGCGATCGCCGCCAGCCATGCGCGACACGGCCACGTGCAGGAGGTGATCGTCCAGAACTTCCTGCCCAAGGCCGGGACCTCGATGCACCGTCACCCGGCGTGCCCGACCGACGAGTTCCTGTGGACCATCGCCGCGGCACGCCTGGTGCTGCCCGACGACGTCCACCTACAGGCGCCGCCCAACCTCTCCGACGAACTGGGACCGTTGGTCGCGGCCGGGATCGACGACTGGGGCGGCGTCTCACCCGTGACGGCCGACCACGTCAACCCCGAGCGGGCGTGGCCCGCTCTCGGCATCCTGCGGGCGGCGACCGAGGCGACGGGGCACGTGCTCGCCCCCCGGCTGACCCTCTACCCACGATTCGCCCTGGACCACGCGACCTGGCTCGACCCGGCGCTCCGGTTCCCGGTGCTGGACGCCTCCGACGCCGAGGGCCTCGGACGGGACCACCCGTGGACGTCGGGGGGCGAGACACCCCCACCCGAGTTGCTGGCCCCGTTCGTGGCCACGAGGGCGGCCGTGCGTCCGGAGGTCGTCACCCTGGCATCGACCGGCGGCGCGGTGGCCGAGGTGCTCGACGGCGTGCTCGCCGGCGAGACGGTGGACGAGGACGGGATCGTGACGCTGTTCGGCGCCCGCGGTCCCGAGGTGCGAGCCGTCGCCGAGGTGGCCGATCAGCTGCGCCACGACATCGTCGGCGACGAGGTGACCTTCGTCGCCAACCGCAACATCAACTACACCAATGTCTGCACCTTCAAGTGCAAGTTCTGCGCGTTCTCCAAGGGACCGCTCTCCCTCAATCTGCGCGGCACCCCCTACCTGCTGGAGCTCAGCGAGATCTCGGACCGGGTGGCCGAGGCCGAGGCCATGGGGGCCACCGAGGTCTGCCTGCAGGGCGGCATCCACCCCAACTTCGACGGCAACTACTACCTCGACGTCATCAGGGCCGTGCGCGAGGCCTCGGCCACCATGCACATCCACGGGTTCACCGCCCTCGAGGTCACCGAGGGCGCCCGGCGGTCCGAGCTGCCGTTGGCCGACTACCTGATCCTGCTGCGCGACGCCGGTCTGCGCACGTTGCCCGGCACCGCCGCGGAGATCCTCGACGACGAGGTGCGGGCCGTCCTGTGTCCCGACAAGATCAACACCGAACAGTGGCTGGAGGCGCACCGGGCCGCCCACTCCGTCGGGCTCAACTCCAACGTCACCATCATGTTCGGGGCCGTCGAGCAGCCCCGGTCGTGGGCCCGTCACCTGGTCCGCACCCGCGACCTGCAGCTCGAGACCGGCGGGTTCACCGAGTTCGTTCCCCTGCCGTTCGTCCACATGGCCACACCGCTCTACATCCAGAAGCGGTCGCGCCGCGGGCCCACCTTCCGCGAAACGCTGCTCATGCACGCCGTCGGACGCATCGCCTACCGGGGCACCATCGACAACATCCAGCTCAGCTGGGTCAAGCTGGGTGCCTCCGGGGCCCGCCAGCTGCTCCGGGCCGGCGTCAACGACCTCGGCGGCACCCTCATCGACGAGAACATCTCCCGGGCGGCCGGTGCCAGCCACGGCCAGATGATGGACGCCGACGCCTTCCGGGCCATGGTGGCCCCCCTGGGCCGCACCCTGGCTCAGCGCACCACCCTGTACGGACGGGTCGCCGACCCCGACGGCCGGGGCTCCGTGCTCGCCGGCGCCCACTGACGTGACCGGGTCCTCGTTCGAGGAGGGCGAGCTCGGAGCGGCCGTGGACGGCTCGGGTGCCGGCATCCTGGCCGACGGCCCCGACGGCATCGAGGAGCTGGTGGCAGCCGCCCGGACCCCGACGGAGCGTCGCCTCTACCGCTCCATGCTCGACACCGTGGGCAGCCTGGCCAGGGTCGGTACCGACGTCATCGACCTGAAGCTGGCCGACACCGCCCTGGCCGAGATGGCCGAGGCGTTCCGGGTCTTCCAGCCGCTGCGCCGACGCAAGAAAGTGACCATCTTCGGCTCGGCCCGCACCGAACCCGAGCACCCCGCCTACCGTCAGGCCCGTGCGCTGGCCGCCACCATGGCCGGCGCCGGTTGGATGGTCGTGACGGGGGCCGGACCGGGCATCATGGCGGCCGGCATGGAGGGTGCGGGACGCGAGCAGTCGGTCGGGGTCAACATCCGCCTCCCCCACGAGCAGGGGGCCAACCGGTTCATCGCCCAGGACCCCAAGCTGGTCGAGATGCGGTACTTCTTCACGCGCAAGCTGATGCTTCTGAAGGAGTCGGACGGCTTCATCGTGCTGCCCGGGGGCTTCGGCACCCTGGACGAGGGGTTCGAGCTGCTGACCCTGCTCCAGACCGGGAAGGCCGAGCCCGCACCGGTGGTGCTCCTCGACGTGCCCGGTGGCACGTACTGGGAAGGCTGGAGCAGGTTCCTGTCCGAGGAGGTGGAGCCCCGGGGGCTGGTCGCCGACGACGACCGGGCCTTCTTCACCATCACCGACGACGTGGCCGTGGCCGGGGCGGAGCTGCTCGGCTTCTACCGGAACTACCGGTCGTGCCGGTGGGTGGGCGACCTCCTCGTCCTGCGCATGTCGATCCATCCGGACAAGGCACAGCTGGCCGACCTCAACCGCCGGTTCGCCGACATCGTCGCGACCGGCGTCATCCGCAAGGTGGACCCGTTACCCCCGGAGCGGGCCGACGACGACGGGGTGGACCTCCCCCGGCTCGCGTTCCGCTTCGACAAGGTCCACTACGGGCGCCTGCGTCAGTTGATCGACGCCGTCAACGCACTCGTCGACCGCTGAAGACCGGCCGATGACGGTGGACGTGCCGACCGTCGGCCGGCACGTCGGGAGGCGAGGACGGGGCGGCCGGCAGGTTCGACCAGAAGTGGTCGGCGAAGGCAGTCTCGGGTGGCGGGTCCTGGGACTCGACTCCGTGATTACGTACCAGTGCCGTCGGGTTGCCCTGGGAGAACCATCGGGCCTCATGGAGACCGTAGGGGTCGACACACCAGTTCTGAGCTCTTCCTTGTGTGAAATCCATTCCTGCAGTTTACCCTACGTTCACCTCCCGTTCATGCATGGGCCATCTTGGTAACCCTTTGGTCATCTGTAGACGTCGGCCAACTTGTCTACAGATAGGGCCGATATACCCTAGAGATACAGGACATTCAGCGACGATCCTTGGGTCATGGCGGCAGGGCGGGCACTGGAGATCACGACGGCGGAGCACTCGGGGGGAGTCGGGCACTCGCCCCCTCCGGGTCCCCTTCTGCCACCTGACCGGGAGGTCGTCGACGCGCTCCTCGACCCGTGGATCCTGCTCCGGGCCGTGCGCGACGGCGACGGCGACATCGTCGACTTCGAGTACATGGACATGAACAGGCGGGCGGAGGAGTTCACCACCGGCGCCCCCATCCGGCTCATCGGCAGGCGACTCGCCGAGCGGCGCCCCGAGCTCCGTTCGGCCGGGCTCGTGGCCCTGCTGGCCGACGTCGTCGACACCGGTGATCCGCTGGTCCTCGACGAGCACCCCTACCCGTCAGGCGCCGGCGCGCCCGGACGTCGGTTCGACGTCCGGGCGTCCCTGGTGGGGACCAACGTGGCTCTGACCTGGCGCGACGCCACCGACCGCCATGAGCAGCACCAGCGCTTCGAGCTCCTGGTCAACAACGTCGCAGATGTGGTCCTGCTGTCGCGCGACGCCATCCTGGAGTGGGTGTCCCCCAGTGTGTTCGCGCTGCTCGGCTGGACGCCCGAGGAAGTCATCGGCCGACTCGGGGACTTCCTCGTCCATCCGGGCGACCGCAGCGAGCTCCGCCACGCCCGGGCCGGGCAGTCGATGACCCTCCGGATACGCGTCCTCCGCAAGGACGGTGGGTTCGTCTGGTGCGAGACACGGGCCCGCACCTTGCCCGACCCGGATGGCGCGGGCGGAGTCGGTGCCGTCGTCAGTCTGCGTGACATCTCCAAGCGCGTCCTGGTCGAGCAGGAGCGGGACGCCTCCGAGGCCCTGTACCGCCTGGTGGCGGAGAACGTGTCGGACGTCGTGTACACCTCGGACAGGTCCGGACGGTTCACCTGGGTGTCGCCGTCGATCGAGTCGGAACTCGGCTGGTCGGCGGACGAACTGGTCGGTCGGGCGACCGTTGACCTCCTGTTCGATCTCGACCACGCAGCGATGGTGGCGGCACGCACCGAGGTCTTCGCCGGTGACGGGGTCGTCCGGATCGACAGGCTGCGGGTCCGGCGCCGCGATGGCGACCAGCGGTGGATGACGTTGACCGCCCATGTCTCCGAGGGTCCCGACGGGGTCCCAATGGCCGTCGTGTCGCTGCGCGACGTCGAGGAGGAGATGTCCGAGCGCAGGGCGACGGACACGATGTCGGCAGCCAACGCCCTCGTGGCCGTGGCCGAGTACGAGCAGAGCCTGCTTCGCGACATCTGTCAGATGGCCGTCGAAGCAGGCGGCTACCGCTTCGCCTGGTACGGACGTCGCTCCTCCGCATCGACCGGCGACGCGCGTGTCGTGCCGGTGGCCAGCAGCACCGAGTTCGCCGACTACCTCGACGGCGTGGTGGTCTCGACCGGTGGCGGCCCCTACGGGCGCGGCCCGACGGGCGTCGCCACACGGACGGGGCGGACCGCGGTCTCGAGCGACCTGGCGACCGATCCCGACTGGTCGCCGTGGAGCGAGCGGGCCCTGGCCAGGGGGTTCCGCTCGTCGGCCGGCGTCCCCGTCCTCGTCGACGGCGAGGTCGACGGGGTACTGGTCCTCTTCGCCGGCGAACCCGATGCCTTCGACCCCCACAGCGTGGCGATCCTGGAGGACGTGGCGTCCACGCTCGGGAACGGGATCACCCGCCTGCGGGACCGCAAGGAACTACGCCACGCCTTCGTCAACTCCATCGACCTGGTAGCGGCCGTCGTCGAGTCCCGTGACCCCTACACCGCAGGCCACCAGGCGCTGGTCGCCGAGCTGGCCCGCGCCATCGCCACCGAGATGGGCGTAGACGAGCACCGCTTGAACGGCCTGACGTTCGCAGCCCGGATCCACGACGTCGGCAAGATCGGCGTACCCATCGACCTGCTGTGTCGACCCGGGCAGCTGGCCGACGAGGAGATGGCGGTCGTCCGCCGCCACGCCACGATGGGCTGGGAGATCGCTGGGCACTTCGACTGGCCGTGGCCCATCGCGAACATCATCCACGAGCACCACGAGCACTTCGACGGCACCGGCTACCCCCAGGGCCTGGCCGGGACGGACATCCTGCTCGAGGCCCGGATCATCGCCGTCGCCGACACGTACCAGGCCGTCGCCTCGCGCCGTCCCTACCGTGCCGCCCTCGGGACCGAGCGGGCCAGGGAGGTGGTGGAGTCGGGCAGCGGCACCGCGTACGACCCCGAGGTGGTGACCGCCTTCCTGCGGGTACTGGACGCGGGCTTCACCTTCTCTCCCACCGACGCCGACTGACCGACGCAGCCGCTCCCCACCCGTGACCGATGTAGGTTCACGGTCGAGCGCGAGCGGAGGCAGGGCATGGATCGGACGGACGGACGTCGCCGGTGGCGACGGATGGGCCTGGCGGTGGCACTGGCGACTGTCGTGGCAGAGGCGCTGATGCTGCGCCGCCGCGGCTACGGACTGGCCGGAGACGTCGTCGTCCGCTGTCGGCGGGGCCACCTGTTCACCACACTCTGGGTGCCGGGGGTGTCGCTGACCTCGCTCCGACTCGGCTGGTGGCGGTACCAGTTCTGCCCCGTCGGCCGGCACTGGTCAGTGGTGACGCCGGCGCGAGCCGACGACCTCACCCCGGACGAGCGGGCCACCGCCCGGACGGTGCACGACCTCGCACTTCCGTGATCCACGACCCCCGATGGACTCTGCCCGAGGGCTGGGACGCCGTCGCCGGACGGGGCTTCGGGCCGTTCACCATCCAACTCACGCTCGTCGGGAGGGACGGCATGCGAGCGGTGTGGGACTCGCGCCACCACCGCAAACGTGCCACGTCGCCGGACGAGTCCACGTGGTGGGCCCCCGGCGCGCTCGGCTGGTGGATGGCCGTCCTGTTCGCCATCGGCTCAGCGTGCTTCGCGGCTGCCGCCCTTCCGGCACTGGCGGACGCCATCGGGCCGACCACCGACAATGCCCTCTACTTCGTCGGCTCGGTCTTCTTCACCACCGCGGGCCTGCTGCAGTATGCGCAGGTGGTAGGGGCCGACGACCGGTCACTCCGCGGGGCCCGCGCCCGGCTCCGGCGCCTGGCCACCTGCTCCCCCCACCGGATCGACTGGCTGGCCGCCGCCGTCCAGACGCTCGGGACCCTGTTCTTCAACATCAGCACCGGTCACGCCCTGACGGTGTCGGCCACCAGCGCCGACGCGCTCAACCACGCCATCTGGCGGCCCGATGTGTTCGGCTCGTTCTGCTTCCTCGTCTCGAGCTACCTGTCCTATGCCGAGGTCTGCCACGGTGCGGCCCGCTGGATGCCCCGGGACCTGTCGTGGTGGATCGTGGTGGCCAACCTGGTGGGCTCGATCGCCTTCGGCGTCTCAGCGGTGGCCGCTGAGTACGTCGGCACCGGCACGCTCCGGTCTGCCTCGTGGACGACCACCGGGACCTTCGTGGGCGGCGTCTTCTTCTTCGGCGCCTCGATACTGCTGCTGCCTGAACGCACCCAGGGCCACGACACGGCCGAGGACCTGGCCGCCGAGATGCTGCCCGCACGTCCGGCGGCCGCCTGAGGCCCCGTCGTGCCATCAGCCTCATCGGCCGGGTCCGGGAGTCGATGTCGCACGCCCGACCCGCACCGTCGGCCCGGCGTCCCTCAAGCACGTGCCACGTGGTGCCGATGGCTACACACGGCACTGCCTGATCGGTGCGCGGCCGCGCTGGCCGACATGTAACGATCGGGCCCTCCGGACGATGGGTGGAGCGACGTGGACGATACCGTCGAACAGGATGGTGAGGTCGGGCGCCTGCGCGCCGGAGACCCCCTGTCCTGGGAGGCGCTCTACCGACGGATGTACCCATCGATGCTCGCCTATGCCAGACGCAGGGTCGCGACGAGGGAGGAGGCGCAGGACGCCGTCTCCGAGGCCATGACGCGCACCGTGGCCGGCATCGACCGCCTGGGCGTCACCGGTGCGAGTCCCGAGTCCTGGCTGTTCGGCGTGCTGCGCCACGTCGTACTCGACCGGCAACGCACCTCCTACCGCCGTCGTGAGCTCCCGGCCCGTCGCGAGATCGACGGCGCCGACCCCCTCGAATCGGTGGTGCTCGGCGAGGAGCAGGACGCCGTCAGGTCAGCCTTCGCCCGGCTGTCCGAGCGGGACCGAGAGCTCCTCGAGCTCCGGGTGGTGGCCGGCCTGAGCGCCGAGGAGGTGGCCTCGGTGCTGGACATGCGCCCCGGGGCGGTCCGCACCGCGCAGTCCCGGGCGCTCGAGCGCCTGCGGGGCCTGCTGCTCCAGGTCGAGGAGGTGGGGTCGTGACCGACCTGCTCGACGAGGCCACCCTGTTCGCGGCCCTGGCCGAGTCCCTGGAACCGGAGTCGGCTGCCCCGGATGCGGCTGCCATCGAGGCGCTGCACCGGGCACTGGAACGACGAGCAGGAGATGCCGTGGCCGCAGCCACGGGCAGCGACGATGCCGGCAGCGGCCCTCTGGCCCCGGTGGTCCCGCTGACATCGACCGGTCGGTGGGGCCAGCGGGGCGGACCGTTGCACCGCCTGCGTCACCCGGTGGCGGCCGCCGTGGCCGTGGCCGTGCTGGCGACGAGCGGGGTGGCCGCTGCCGCCGTGGCCACCGACCACCTACCGGGTCCCACCCGGGCCGTGGCCTACGACCTCGGTCTGCCCGTCACATCGCCCGCCCTTGCGGCAACCCGGGAAACGCTCGCCGAGCTGCAGGCCGCGCTCGCCACGGGTGACGTCGTACGGACCCGGAGCTCAGCTGATCTGCTGCGCGCCGAACTGGCCGCCCTGTCGCCGTCCGACCGGGCATCGATCCAGGCGTCGGCGGCCGGAACGCTCGCACGGGCCGACGCCCTCGTCCCGACGGCGGCCGGAGCGACCGGGGTCGCCACCGGATCCGCTGCGACCGACTCCGGCGGCGCCACCCCTGCGGCAGGTGGCGACGGCGCGTCGGGCAACTCGTCGAGCGGCGGCCCTGACGGTGGCGGCGCCGGTGCTGCGCCCGGGGCCGCCGGCGCGGGGTCGGGCCCCGTCGGCGGCACCACGGCGACCACGGTCCCCCGGTCCGACGACGGATCGACGGGCACGGCCCCGGGATCGGACGACGGTGGTTCGGACGGTGGCGGCTCGGACGACGGGTCAGGTAGCACCACGACCACGACGTCGCCCGGCGCTACCACGACCACGACCCGGCCGGACCGCTCGGACGACGGCGGTTCGGACGACGGCGGTTCGGACGACGGGTCCGGATCGACCGACGACGCCGTCGTGTCGACCACCACGACCCTTCCCGGCGCCTGACCCACTTCCCGGTCGGCTACCGGCCGGGCCTCAGTGGGACAGCGCGACGAGCGCCAGTGCCATCGCAAGCGGTGCGGACACCAGGCCGAGGAGCACCGCCCGCCTCGTAGGGGGGTGCACGCCCGCGGCACGGGCCGTCCGCCACCACAGCACCCAGGCGAGTGAGCCGGTGACGAAGAGGTTGGGACCGACGTCGAGCCCCACCAGGAGCGCGAACGGGTGGGGCGGCGTTCGCGCCGCCAACAGCGACGCAGCCGGGAGGTTGTTGACCAGCACGCTCGTCGCTGCGGCAACGAGCGTCGTGCCCGGCGCGTCCAGGTGGCCGAGGAGGGTCGAGGGACCCGACCAGGTGCGTCCGAGCGTGCCGAGGGCGACGGCCGTCCCGAACAGGGCGACCAGTACCGGGACGCCGAGGACCCGGCCGACCTCACCCGTCCCCACGCGTCCTCTCACGAGTCGCATCCCGGCCGCGGCTGCGCCGATGGCAATGACCGGCAGGGCCGGGTCCCGCAGCACGAGCACCGCCACCGTGGTGGCCACCACCGCCACGGCGCCGACCCCGACGACGACCGGAGGACCGGCGGCGGTGTCCGGCACGGGTACACCGGACGGGGTGCGGGCGCAGGCCACGACCAGGACGGTCACCGTCACCACGAGCACCCAGGGGAGCGCGGTCCTGGCGAGGAACTGACCGCCGGTCAGGTCCAGGTGGCCGAGGACCAACAAGTTGGTCAGGTTGGATCCGGGCAGCAGCAGGCTCGCCGCATTGGCCACCAGGATGCAGGCCACGACGAGCGGCCCGTCGCCCGTGCCGGACCGGCGCGCCGCATGGACGAGCACCGGGGTCAGGAAGACCACAGCGGTGTCGAGGTTCAACACGGCGGTGACCACGGCGACGGTCAGGCAACCGCCGATGTACAGCGACCGGGCACCCGGTGCCCGGTCGGCCAGGACCCGCCCGGCCCAGGCGAAGAGCCCGTCCCCGTCCGCCACCAGGCCGACCAGGAGCAACCCGGTGACCAGGACGAACGGCGGCCACACCTGGGCGGTGGCGGCACGGGCGGCGTGCGGCGCTGCCGAGACCGCAGCGACGAGGGCGACGGCACCCACCACCGCGGTCGGCCACCTGTCCAGCCGCTCGAATGGCGACGGACCCCCGGGAGCGTGCAACTGCACCTCAGGGGTCTCCATCGTCGGGGAGCCTACCCACCGACCGCCCCGGGAACCGGCGGCTGCCCACGGGACGACCGTCCCTCAGTCGAGCGTCGACACGAACCGGTAGGTCCAGCCGTGGACGGGTCCATCGTCGTCCAGCACGTAGACGCCACCACGCTCCCGGATCTCGAGCCGGGGCGGGAAGGTCTCGAGCTGCACCCGGGAGGGTCCGTCCATGCACCGGATCATCAGCTGCCGGCCGGGCCGGACAGCGTCCTCGCCCAACACGTCGCGATACCACCCGACCGAGTGACGGGGACCGTCGTCCGCGTCCACAGGACTGCCGGAATGCGGCGGGCGGGACGTCACCGGGACCGGCTCCGGTCCGACCGTCGGGACCACTCAGGGGCCCTCGTCGAACCCGGCGGACGCCGTCCCGCCCACCAGGGTGGCCGCCTTCTCCACTGCCCGGCGGGCACGGGTGATGCGCTTCTCCTCGGCGACCAGGCCCGGGTCGGGCTCGCCGCCGGCCCGCAGGATGTCGGCGGTCTGTCGGAGCCGGTCGAGCGCGGCGTCGGCCAGGTCCTCGGCGATCGCCGCGAGTCGTCCGGCCAGCTCGTCGAGGTCCGGCACCTCAGCTGCCGGAGGTGACGTCGACCACGATGACCTCGAGACCGCCCTCGGCGTGGCGCGCACGGAGCACCTTCTTGTCGAACTTGCCCACGCTGGTCTTGGGGACCTCCTCGATGATCGCCCACCGCTCGGGCAGCCACCACTTCGACACCCGGGGGGTCAGGAATTCGAGCAGGTCGTCGGGCGAGAGGTCGACCCCGTCCTCGATCACGACGGCGACCAGTGGCCGCTCGCTCCAGCGCTCGTCGGGTACGGCGATCACGGCTGCCTCGACCACGCCGGGATGGGCCATCACCTCGTTCTCGAGCTCGACCGAGGAGATCCACTCCCCGCCCGACTTGATGACGTCCTTGCTCCGGTCGCTGATCTGCATGTAGCCCAGCGGGTCGAGTGACCCGATGTCGCCGGTCCGCAGCCAGCCGTCATGGAAACGGTCGGGTGACGGGTCGCCGTAGTAGGACCCGGTGATCCAGGGACCGCGCACCTCGAACTCTCCCACCGCGTCGCCGTCGTTGGGCAGGACGCTGCCGTCCTCGGAGCAGATCCGCACTTCGACCCCGGGCACGATGCGGCCGGTCTTGGCCCGCCACTCGATCTCCTCGTCCGGTGCCGCCTGACGGGGCGGCGTGGCCAGCGCGCACAAGGGGCTGGTCTCGGTCATGCCCCAGCCCTGGACCATCTGGACGCCGAGCTCGTCGCGGAAGCGCTCGATGAGCTGACGCGGGACGGCCGCTCCCCCGGCGGTGATCATCCGCAGGCAGGACAGGTCGACGGGGTTGGTCTGCGAGTAGCGGAGCAGGTCGCTCCAGATGGTGGGCACGCCGGCCGAGAGGCTCGGACGAAACCGGTTGATGATGGCGGAGAGCGGTGCGGCCTGGAGGAACTGCTGGGGCATGATCAGGTCGGCACCGGTCATGAACCCGCCGTAGGGAGTGCCCCAGGCGTTGGCGTGGAACATGGGGACGATGGACAGCACGCTGTCCCGCTCGCTGATCCCGAGCGAACTGCCCGACGTGATGGCCATGGTGTGCAGGAAGGTCGACCGGTGGCTGTAGACCACGCCCTTGGGGTTACCGGTCGTGCCGGACGTGTAGCACATGGCCGCGGCCTGTCGTTCGTCGAGCCGGGGCCAGTCGTAGCCGGGCTCCTCGGCTGCAAGGAGCTCCTCGTAGTCGAGCGTCGAGCCGAGGGCCGACGTGTCACCGTCCCCGACCGTGATGATGTGGCGGACCGTGGGGATCTGGTCACGCACCCGGGCCAGTAGGCCTGCGATCGAGGAGTCGCAGATGATGACCTGGTCCTCGGCGTGGTTGATCACGTACGCGAGCTGCTCGGGGAACAACCGGAGGTTCAGCGTGTGGAGGACAGCGCCCATGGCCGGGACGGCGAGGTAGGCCTCGAGGTGGGTCTGGTTGTTCCAGAGGAAGGTGCCCACGCGGTCCGAGTCTCCGATGCCCAGGCGACCCAGGGCCTTGGCCAGCTGCTCCGAGCGTCGGGCGACATCGGCGAAGGAGGCCTCCACGGACTCGGCACCGGGTCCGGTGATGGTGACCACCCGGCTGGCGCCGTAGACCTGTTGGCCGTGGCGAAGGATGCCGCTGATCAGGAGCGGCCCGTCCTGCATGGTGCTGAGCATGGTGCTTCCTCCCCGTCCGCCGCACGGGACGGACGAACGAGTGTACCGACCGGTGGGCCGACGACCCCGCCCCGGGGCCACCGTGAGCATCCACCACGGTTGCAACCGGTCGCGGGGTGTGACGCGGGCGGGCCGGAGGCGATGTAGGGGATGCAGACCATGCCGCCGGGCGTCTCTCCGCCCGGCAGAGAGGGGACACCACCGACCATGGACATCCGATCTCGACGCCCCTATAGATCACTCCGCGTGGTTGCCTACCCACTCTGGGTGCCCTTCGACCGAGCACGAAAGCTGGTGTCGGCATGCCGTTCCCACTGAGCACGCTGGCGATCGCTGCGCTCGCGGTTGGCGGGGTGGCCAGCGGCGTCGGCACTGCGGCGGCGTCCGCTTCCCCTGCCGCTCCACCGTCCGTCGTGGCGGCCCTGGCCCAGCAACGGCATCTGGCCACAGACATCGCCGGTCTCACCGAGACCGCCCGGCACCTGGAGGCGACGCTGGCAACGGCGCGACACGCGGCCGGCAGCGGAGCCACCCCCGCCGGCACCGCGACGACGACCACGGTCGCGCCCACATCTGACGGGACGGCGACGGCACCCGGTGCCGGCGGCACGGCGGGGACCGAGCCGACCACCGAGCCGGCACGCCACGGTGGTGATCCCGGGTCGGGCCCGGCCACGGGCGACGACGGTTCGGGGACATCGACGGTGCCCGCGACGGACGTGACCACCGTCCCCACGGCCCCCACGACGACGCCGACGACCACGGCGCCCACCACGACGACCACCACGCAGCCCCGTCACCACGGCGGGGATGGAGGTGGCGGCGGTTCCGACGACGGAGGCTCGGATGACTGACCGCCGGAACGGCGCTGCACGGGGACGCCGGCGGGACACGCGGGCCGCAGCCTCCACCCTGGCCGTAGCGGCAACTGCCGGAGTGACGGGCGTCACCCTGGCCTGGGCCGCGGGCTCGACACCCTCGACCGGCAGCGCCGGTGCCGCCGCACAGGTCTCGGGCCAGATCGCCGCCGACAAGGCGGCCATGGCCCAGCTCCAGCAGACCATCGCCACGGCACGGGGGCAGCTGGCTGCCCTCGGCGGTGCGGCCCCGGTCGCGGCCACACCCGGTGCGCCTGCGACGCCGGGTGCACCTGGTGCCACCACCACCTCGGCGTCCGGCGCCCCCGGGTCGGCCGGCACGTCGGGAACCGCCACCGCCGGCTCCCCTGCCTACTCCGCCTCGAGCGGCGCCACCGGGCAGTCCATCGGCGGGACCTACGCCCAGGCTGCGGGCGGTGCCGCCACCCCGGCTGCGGCGGCCCCGGCGGCCGGGGGGAGCACGGCCGCCCCCACTCCGACGGCACCTCCCGCCACGTCCCCACCTGCGACATCCCCCCCGGCCACGGCCCCTCCGCCGGTCACCACATCGACGGGCGCATCGGGAGCCAAGCCGTGACGTCAGCCGGGACGGCGTTGCCGGCACTGGTCATCGGTTCCGTCCGGGCCATGGCTTCCGACGTCACCCTGTTCGGTCCGGACGGACACGACGACCCGTCGGCGGGCCCGGTCGTGGAACGCGCCCTGGCCGTCTTTGCGACCGTGCAGGCCGCATGCACCCGGTTCGACGCCGCCAGCCCGCTGATGCGGGCCAATGCGATGCCCGACGAGTGGCACGATGTCCCCCGGGTCCTGCTGGCCGCGGTGCGTGAGGCCTATCGCGCCTACCTACGGACCGACGGTCGCTTCGACCCCCGGGTCCTCGACGACCTGGTCCGCCTGGGCTACGACCGGAACCTGCCGTTCGAGGACGGCCGGGTGGTCACCGACGGCGTCGTGACAGCCCGGGACGCACCCGGTGAGTGGGCGCCCCGATTCCGGTCGGGGCGACGGTCGCGACTCCACCTCGGGGGTGTGGCCATCGACCTCGGGGGGATCGGCAAGTCGTTGGCTGTCCGCTGGGCCGTCGACCTGCTCGGCGAACAACTCGAGAGCTTCCTGCTGGATGCCGGTGGTGACTGCTACTGCTCGGGCACCGGGCCCGAGGAGGACGGCTGGCGGGTGGCCGTCGAAGACCCGGCCGGCGGGGACCGTCCGGTGGCCGTGCTCTCGCTCACGGACCTCGGGTGCGCCACCTCCTCGACCCGACTGCGGCGGTGGCGGGCGGGCGGTGGTGGCGCCCACCACCTCATCGACCCCCGATCCGGACGACCGGGCGGCGCCGGACTCGCAGCGGTCACCGTGGTCGCCGGCGACACCGCGGAGGCCGAGGTGGCCGCCAAGGACCTCTTCCTGCGGGGTCGTGACGCCATCGCCGAGGCGGCCGATCGCACCGGGGTGGCCGCATTGTGGGTCACCGACGCCGGCGACGTGGCAGCCAGCACGGCGATTGCACCCCACGTGGTCTGGTGGGCGTGATGACCCCCCGCTCCACCATCGCCCACCCCTCGGCCCGGCCGGGCAGCCTGCCCGAACCGGTCCGGGTCCCCGAACTCGACCCGGGCGCAGCCGGTACGGTCACGGCTCCCTCCGAGCCGCGCGTGCCCGGCCGTGCCGCCAGCGCCACACCGGACCGAGTGTCCAGGAACGCGGCGGACCTGGCCCGGACGGCGGGACTGTTGGCCGTCATCCTGCTCGCATCGCTCGTCGTCGGGCGGGTCGCCGGCTCCAGGGGCGGATCGCTGCTGCACAACCGGATGCTCCCCTGGATCCTCGGCCGCGGACTCGGCGTGGCCGCCTACCTGGCGCTGACAGGCACGGTCGTCCTCGGACTGTGGCTCCGCCACCCGTGGCGGTCCCGGTTCCGCACTCCTTCGGCTGCAGCCATCCTCTGGGCCCATGTGGCGCTTGCCGCCGGCACGGTGACGTTGGTCGCCGGTCACGTGACCGCGCTCGCCCTCGACCGCTACGCCGGAGTCGGCTGGACTGGTGCCCTCGTGCCGTGGAAAGCGGACTTCGAGCCCACCCCGGTCGCGCTCGGAACCATCGCCCTCTACGGCCTGGTCCTGGTGGTGGCGACGGCGGCGCTGGCCGGCTCGATCGCCCGGGCCGTCTGGTTCCCGGTCCATTCCGCCGCCGTGCTCGTCTTCTGCGTCTCGCTCGCCCATGGCGCAACGGCCGGCAGCGACGGCTCGATACTTCGCTGGGTCTACGCGGCATCGGGTCTCGTGGTGCTCATCCTGCAAGTGACCCGCTGGGTGGTCGGCAACCGGGCGCGTGGCGAAGGGCTGACCGACCGGTGACCACCTCTCCCGACCTCCTTGCGCCTCGCCCCACTCACGCGGCGGACTTGCGAACGGGACCCGGCGCGTCGGCCTTCCCGGTCCGCATCGACCGCCTCGGTGGCACCGGTGCTCTCCTGCTGTCGGGTCCGTCGGCCACGGACGGCAGCGAGGGCCTCGTTGGCCACGCCACCCGGTGGGGCCCGCTGCCGGCCCACGACGGGGCCCGGGTACGGACCCTGCTCCGGGACAGCCGACTCGACGGCCGGGGCGGTGCCGGGTTTCCCGTGGCGCGCAAGGTCGAGACGGCGCTCCTGGCGCCGGGACGTCCCGTCCTGATCGTGAATGCGTCCGAGAGCGAGCCGGCCAGTCGCAAGGATCGGACACTGTGTCGGCATCGCCCACACCTGGTGCTCGACGGGGCGTCGCTACTGGCACGGGCGCTCGGCGCCGACGAGGTCGTCCTCCACTCCCACCGCATCGGTGGTTCGCCGTCCGGACCGCTGTCCCTGGCCATCGTCGAGCGGGTCCGGGCCGGCCTGGAGGACCCGGCATGGCACCTGTCGGAGGGACCGGACCGCTATGTGGCCGGCGAGTCCTCGGCTGTCGCCTCGTTCGTCGACGGCGGTGAGGCGCGGCCCAGGTTCACGACCCGACCCCTGGCGGTCGACGGGCCGTCAGGTCGCCCCACGGTCGTCTCCAATGCCGAGACGGTGGTCCAGCTGGCGGTGGCCGCCCGCATCGGCGCCGTGGCGTGGAACTCGCTCGGGGCCCCGTCGTCCCCCGGGCCGCGCCTGGTCACCCTGGCCGGCGCGGTCCCCCGGCCCGGCCTGGTGCTGGAGCTCACCGGCCCGGGGACCATCGGTGACCTCCTGACTGCCGAAGGGCTTGGTGCACCGCCAGCAGCCGTCCTGGTGGGTGGGTTCGCCGGGACGTGGGTCCGGGGCGACGAGGCCTGGCAGACACCGTTCAGCCGCGAGTCACTCCAGTGTGTGGGCGCGTCGCCGGGGTGCGGGCTGCTCGGGGTGCTCCCGCACGACGCCTGCCCGCTGGTCGAGACGGCGCGCATCGTCCGGTACCTGGCCGGCGAGTCGGCGGGCCAGTGCGGCTCGTGTGTGGCAGGGCTCCCCCGACTGGCCGGCGCCATGGACGCCCTGGCCGCGGGTACCGCCCGCCGCCGGGGCCTCGCCAGGATGGACGCGCTGGCCGATACCGTTCTCGGCAGCGGTGCCTGCGCTCATCCGGACGGGGTGGTCCTGCTCGTCCGGTCGGCCCTCCGGGTCTTCCGAGACGACGTGGTCCGCCACCTGGCCGGCGGCCCATGCCGCGCCGCCGACCACCCCCCGGTCCTGCCCGTTCCCGATGCCAGGCCGACACCGACGACGGGTGGCGACGCATGGAGGTGACCGTGACGGTCCGGATCGATCCCACCCGCTGCCGGGGCCATGCCATCTGCGCCCTGTTCTTCGCCGACGGTGTGGAGCTGGACCAGTGGGGGTTCGGCCGGGTGCTCGACGACAGTGCCGACTCGAGCCGACTGCTGCGCAAGGCGCGACGGGCGGCGGCGGCGTGCCCCAACGGGGCGTTCATCGTGTCGGAGCACTCGACGCCCGCTGCCCGGCCGGTCCACACCGGCTGAACCCTCCGCCCTCGCCTCCGGTCGGATGGCCGTCCGCTGAGACGTGACGCCCGAGGCCTGCAGCGCCGCCGGGTGGACCTCGGGGCCTCGCTGGTGGCCGCCACCGGTGCCACCACCGGCCGGTCTGCTGGAGCCTGGTCCCGCGCCCGCCACGCCGCCGAGCACGGCCACCCGCAGATCGAGGTGGGCGTCCGGCCTCGCACCGCCGGTCCGTGCACAGGATCACCCCTTGTACCGGTGGGCCACCCGTGATGGACTGGGCAAACCGCACCCCCGCCGGTCCGGCCCCCGGAACGCGGGTGCTGCGCCATCTGAGCACGCCGCTCACCACCTCCCCTCGGACCGAGGAGCCCCATGGGCAAACTGGTGGGCGTCCTCGCCCTGTGCTGTGGCATCGCCGTCCTGGCCGTGGCCGTCCTCGTGTCGGCGGTCGTCGGGGGTGCGTCCTCCCCGTCCGGTCCGTCGTCCGGCACCGCTGCGTCCACCGGCGCCCGCGGCACCGGTCCCGCCCTGCCCGCAGGGTGGGCCGCCCTCGAACAGGCTGCGGCCGCAACGTGCCCCGGGCTGTCCTGGTCGGTCCTGGCCGCGATCGGCACCGTCGAATCCGACAGCGGGCGATCCACCGCCCCGGGCGTGGCCTCCGGGGCCAACGCCGCCGGTGCCGAGGGACCGTTCCAGTTCGTACCGTCGACGTTCGCCGCCTATGCCACGATCGGCCCGGGTGGCGCGCGCCCCGCCTCCCCCTATGACCCGGTAGACGCCGCCTTCACGGCTGCAACGATGTTGTGCGCCGACGGGGCGGGAGCCGCCGCTGGCCTCCGTGGCGCGGTGTTCGCCTACAACCACGACGACGTCTACGTGTCGACGGTCCTGACGCTCTCCCTCGCCTTCGCCGACGATGCCACGGTGGACGCCACGGTCGTGGCCGCGCTCGCCTTCGCAGCGGCACAGCTCGGCGTACCCTACGAATGGGGCGGCACCGGACAGGGCGGATTCGACTGCTCCGGCCTGTCCCAGGCCTCGTTCGCCCACGCGGGCGTGGGCCTCCCCCGGGTCGCCCAGGACCAGTTCGAGGCCGGACCAGCCGTCCCGGGCGCGGCGCCGCAGCCAGGTGACCTGCTGTTCTTCGGTACGGGCCCGACCGGCGTGGACCACGTCGGCATCTACGCCGGTGACGGACTCATGATCGACGCGCCCCACACCGGGGCGGTGGTCCGGGTGGAGCCGGCCGACTGGTCCGGCCTGGTGGGAGCCACCCGGCCGGGCTGACGGCATCCTCGCCCGCGCCGAACCGCTCTGCCACCGGCACGGTCAGGTCGGCGGTGCCATCGCTGTAACCGGCTCAACGACGGACCACTAGGACATCGCCTGATTGATCTTGCCGGTGGTCTTCTTTGCCTTCACGGAGACGACGGTGGCCGATCCGTAGTCGGCGCCCCTGTACCAGACCGAACTGTAACTGGAGGTCACGCCACAGTCGTTGGGGATGAACTCGATCTTGGCCCCGCTCGTGGCGATACCGGGAAGCTTGTACGTGCCGTTTGCAGCGGTGCACGCCGCGGCCGCAGTCTGGAGGGCGGTGGTCCAGTACGCCACGACCAGGATCCCCTGTACGGGCTTCTTCGTGGTCGCGTCGGTGACCTTGCCCGAGATGGCACCCCCCTCGCTCAGCGAGAAGTCGATACCCGAGGTGGTGCCGCCCGCCGACACCGCGAACGGCGTGGCGCTGGACTGGAAGTCCTGGTTGTCGTACCACTGCCCGACATAGTCGCCACTCGCACAGTCGATTCCGATCGCCGTGTAGTCGGTCGCCGGGGGTACCCCGGCGAGGGTCCACACTCCCTTGGAGGTCGATGGCCCACTGGTGCCCACCGTGGTATTCGTGCTCCCTTCGACGACGTTGACGCAGATGTTCTTCAGCGGCTTGCCGGTCCCCGAATTGACCGCCGTGCCGGTGACGCTTCCCGTGGTACCGGCGGCCCCTGCCGGTACCCCGACGGCCACCCCGGCCATCGGAACCGCCAAGGCCAGCGCCAGGAAGGCGAGTCCTCGTCTGCGCACACTGTTGGCATTCATGTCGTCGGGCTCCGATTCTGTTCGCGTCAGCCCCTAGCGAACGGTAATGAGCGGCACCGGCCGACTCAGTACGCCATTCGGCGTAGACGTAGCGCGACCGTCACTGTGCGTGGGGAGTTACGACCTCCGGACCGCGCCAGGTGACAACACGTCGAAGGCCTCCCCGGCGACATCCGGGACGGCCCCGAGCATCTCGAAGGCGAACGCCGTCAGCGGACTCTCGCTCGATCAGCGACGGACCACTAGGAGCGGGTACCCCGGGGCTCGCGCCACATGGTCGTGACCACGGGACCGCCGCCCGGGAGCGTGAACTCCCCGGCGTCGACGAAGCCGACGGACCGGTACCGCTCGAGATTCGCCGGGTTGGTCGACTCGAGGTCGGCGGGCATCCTCTCGGCGTCGACCAGTGCCAGGTTGTCGGCCAGCAGGGCCATGCCGAGGCCCTGACCACGTGCCTCGGGCCGGGTGCCGAAGAGGCTGAGGTAGTAATGGTCCGGACCGGTCGGCCGGGCCGACTCGAACGCCTCGAGCAGGGCGATGGCCCGCCACAGGTCGGGCCCGAGGAGCTCGGCCATGAGACTGCCCATCGCTGCCTCCTCCTCGTGGGACAGCTCGTCGGCACCCGGCGGGATCCACTGGGTGACGGCCCCGGCACCCGGCGTCGTCCAGATCCAGCCGTGCCGCACCGACGCCTCCAGGAGCAGTCCCCACACCGCCCGTAACTGGTCGGTCCGTCGGGCTGCGACGGTGAACACCCAGCTCCAGGCGGGGTCACCGTCGAAGGCGAGTGCCAAGGTGTCCGCGGCGAGGGTCAGGTCGTCGGGTCCGGCTCGGCGGGCGTCCATGCCCTCCATCATGGCCCGGTCGGGATCAGGTACCACCCGTGCCGAGCACCGTCGGCTGGACGCTGGAGCCGCACGCATCCACTCCAGGCAGGGCGCGGCGTGCACGGCGTCGAGGAGCACGGACCAGCGGATCCCCGCACTCTCCCCTCGACCCCACCTGCCACAGCCGCCCTCCCGACCGGCGCCGAGTGCGCCTGACGGAGCCCGGCGGGTGCACACTCGGCAACCGCTACCGGAGCGCCACCTGCCCGGGTCGCAGCGGCGAGGGCAGCTCGGTGGCGCCCATCAGGTGTCGGTCCACGGCCGCAGCGGCCGATCGGCCCTCGGCGATCGCCCACACGATGAGGCTCTGGCCACGGGTCATGTCGCCACACACGAAGACGTTGTCGACGTTGGTCGACCAGTGCTCGTCGGCGGCGACGCTTCCACGGGCATCGAGCTCGAGCCCGAGGTCGGCGACGACCCCGTCCGGCTCGGCGCCCAGGAAGCCCATGGCCAGGAGGACGAGCTGGCACGGCAGTTCGAACTCGCTGCCCGCCACGGCGTCGAACGACGGGCGGCCGTCGGCGCCGGTGGTCAGTTCGACCTCATGGCCGCGCAGGCCCGCCACGGTGCCCGACCCGTCGTCCAGGAACTCGTCGGTGGTGACGGAGAACAGGCGCTCGCCGCCCTCCTCGAGGGCGGACGACGTGCGCAGGATGAGCGGCCATGTGGGCCACGGGTTGTCGGTCGGCCGCTGGTCCGGGGGCTGCGGCAGGATCTCGAGCTGGTGCACGCTGAGCGCTCCCTGGCGGTGGGCGGTGCCCAGGCAGTCGGCACCGGTGTCGCCGCCACCGATGATCACCACGTGCTTGCCTGCCGCCGTCACCGGCGCCGCGGCGAGCGAACCCTCCTGGACCATGTTGGAAGGCTTCAGATAGTCCATGGCCCGGTGGATCCCGTCGAGGTGGCGCCCGGGCACGGGAAGGTCGCGCGGCAGGGTCGCCCCGCCGGCCAGCACCACGGCGTCATAGCCGACCACCAGGTCGGCGGAGGGGAGCACGGTGGCCCCGTCGGCCGCTGCCCGGGGGACGTCGGGCGACGGGGCACCGACGGAGATGCCGCACCTGAAGTCGACGCCCTCGGCCTCGAGCTGGGTGAGGCGGCGGTCCAGCACCGCCTTCTCCATCTTGAACTCGGGGATCCCGTAGCGGAGCAGGCCGCCCGGACGCTCGGCCCGCTCGTAGACGACCACCTCGTGACCGGCCCGGACGAGCTGCTGCGCGGCGGCCAGACCGGCTGGCCCGGATCCCACCACGGCCACGCGCCGGCCCGTGGGCGCACTGGGTCGCACGGGGGTCACCCACTCCTCCGACCAGGCCCGCTCGATGATCTCGTACTCGATGCGCTCGATGGCCACCGGATCGTCGTTGATGCCGAGCACGCAGGCCCCCTCACACGGCGCCGGGCACAGCCGGCCGGTGAACTCGGGGAAGTTGTTGGTGGCGTGCAGACGCTCGATGGCCTCGGACCAGTCGTCGCGGTAGACGAGGTCGTTCCACTCCGGGATCAGGTTCCCGAGCGGGCAGCCCTCGTGGCAGAAGGGGATGCCGCAGTCCATGCAGCGCGCACCCTGCTGCTCGGTGGCCTCGACCGGGAACGGCTCGTAGACCTCCTTCCAGTCCCGCAGCCGCACCGGCACCGGCCGGCGCGCCGGCAGCTCCCGTCGGTACTTCAGGAATCCGGTCACGTCACCCACGGGACACCTCCATGACCGCCTCCTCCACCGAGCGGCCCTCGGCCACAGCCCGCTCTGTCGCCTCGATCACCCGGCGGTAGTCACGCGGCATGACCGTCACGAACTGCTCCGCCTCGGTGGACCAGTCGGCCAGCAGCCGGGCGGCCACCTCCGACCCCGTCTCCTGCTGGTGCAGGTGGATCCGGTCCCGCAGCCACATCCGGTCGTCGTGGCTCAGCGGCTCCAGGTCCACCATCTCGCGGTTGTAGACCCGGGACAGGTCGCCGTGCGGATCGTAGACGTAGGCGACTCCGCCCGACATGCCGGCACCGAAGTTCCTGCCCGTCGGGCCGAGCACCACGACCCGGCCGCCGGTCATGTACTCGCAGGCGTGGTCGCCCACGCCCTCGACGACGGCGATGGCCCCGGAGTTGCGGACACAGAACCGCTCCCCCACCTGGCCCCGGAGGAAGACCTCGCCCGCCGTGGCCCCGTAGAGGATGACGTTGCCGGCGATGATGTTCTCCTCAGCGGCGAAGGGGGCGTCCTCGGCCGGGCGCACGATGATGCGCCCGCCGGAGAGACCCTTGCCCAGGTAGTCGTTGGTGTCGCCGAACAGGCGCATCGTCACGCCGCGCGGCACGAAGGCGCCGAAGCTCTGGCCGGCGGAGCCGCGGAACGTGAGGTCGATCGTGCCCTCCGGCAGACCGGCCCCGCCGTGGCGGCGGGTGATCTCGTAGCCGAGGAGCGTGCCGACAGTGCGGTCCACGTTGCGGACCGCGACCTCGGTGGCCACCCGGGTGCCGTCCTCGATGGCGGGACGGCAGGCCTCCAGGAACTGGTGGTCGAGGGCCTTGTCGAGCCCGTGGTCCTGGTCGGCCACCCGGTGGCGGACCGCTCCCTCGGGCGCGTCCGGCGCCTGCAGGATCGGCGACAGATCGAGGCCCGACGCCTTCCAGTGGTCGATGGCGGCCGCCGTGTCGAGCAGGTCGACGCGGCCCACGGCCTCCTCGAGCGAGCGCAGCCCCAGGGCGGCCAGGTACTCCCGGACCTCCTCGGCGATGTACTCGAAGAACGTCTCGACGAACTCCGGCGTGCCGGTGAAGCGCTCACGCAGGACCGGGTTCTGGGTGGCGATCCCGACCGGGCAGGTGTCGAGGTGGCAGACGCGCATCATGATGCAGCCCGAGACCACCAGCGGGGCGGTGGCGAATCCGTACTCCTCGGCGCCCAGTAGGGCGCCGATGACCACGTCCCGGCCCGTCTTCATCTGGCCGTCGACTTGGACCACGATCCGGTCACGCAGGTCGTTGGCCATCAGCGTCTGCTGGGTCTCGGCCAGGCCGAGCTCCCACGGGATGCCGGCGTGCTTCTGCGAGGTGAGCGGCGTGGCACCCGTCCCCCCGTCGTGGCCCGAGATGAGCACCACGTCCGAGTGGGCCTTGGCCACGCCCGCGGCCACCGTGCCCACGCCGACCTCTGCCACCAGCTTCACGTGCACCCGGGCCCGGGGGTTGGCCGACTTCAGGTCGTGGATGAGCTGGGCGATGTCCTCGATCGAGTAGATGTCGTGATGGGGCGGGGGCGAGATGAGGCCCACGCCGGGGGTCGAGAACCTGGTCTTGGCGATCCACGGGTAGACCTTGTGACCGGGCAGCTGGCCGCCCTCGCCGGGCTTCGCACCTTGGGCGATCTTGATCTGGATGTCGTCGGCGTTCACGAGGTACTCCGACGTCACGCCGAACCGGCCCGAGGCCACCTGCTTGATGGCACTCCGTCGCGACGAGCCGTCGGCGTCCGGGGTGAAGCGGTCGGGGTCCTCGCCACCCTCGCCCGTGTTCGACTTGCCGCCGAGCCGGTTCATGGCGATGGCCAGGGTCTCGTGGGCCTCGGCCGAGATCGAGCCGTAGGACATGGCACCGGTCGAGAACCGGCTCACGATGGCCGAAACCGGCTCCACCTCGTCGATCGACACCGGCGCCAACACGCCCGTCCGGAGCGACATCATGCCCCGCAGAGTGGCGAGCGCCGCCGACTGGTCGTCGACGGCCCGCGTGTACTCCTTGTAGACGTCGTAGCGTTTGGACCGGGTGGCGTGCTGGAGCTTGAAGACCGTCCTCGGGTTGAAGAGGTGGACCTCCCCCTCGCGCCGCCACTGGTACTCGCCGCCGACCTCGCGCTCGCGGTGGGCCCGCTCACTCGGGCGGGTGGGGTGGGCGAGCGCATGGCGCCGTCCCACCTCCTCGGCCAGTACGTCGACGCCGACGCCGCCGATCCGCGACACCGTGCCGGAGAAGTACTCGTCGATGACCTCGGGGGCCAGACCCACGGCCTCGAAGACCTGGGCCCCTGTGTAGGAGGCCACCGTGGAGATGCCCATCTTGGACATCACCTTCACGATCCCCTTGGACGCCGCCTTGATGTAGTTGCGCTGGGCCTGGCGGGGCGTGACCCCGGTCAGCATGCCGGAGGCGATCATGTCGTCGATCGACTCGAAGGCGAGGTACGGGTTGATGGCCGCCGCCCCGAAGCCCTTGAGCAGGGCCATGTGGTGCACCTCGCGGGCGCTGCCGGACTCCACGACCAGCCCGACCCGGGTGCGGGCCTTGGTACGGACGAGGTGGTGGTGGACGGCCGCCACCAGCAGCAGCGACGGGATGGGTGCCAGCACGTCGGTCGAGTTGCGGTCGGACAGCACGATGACGTCCGCGCCCTCGTCGATGGCCGCGCTGACCCGTGCCCGCACGTCCTCGATGGCCGCCCGCAGCGCGTCGCCTCCGCCGGCCACCTCGAACAGGCCGTCGATGGCGAAGGCCCGGAACCCGGGAGTCGTGCCGTCCTCGTTGACGTAGAGCAGTTTGGCTAGGTCGTCGTTGTCGATGACCGGCATCGGCAGGATGATCTGGCGGCAGGACTCCGCCGTGGGCTCGAGGAGGTTGGACTCCGGTCCCAGCGTCGACAGCAGGGAGGTCACCAGCTCCTCGCGGATGGCGTCCAACGGCGGGTTCGTGACCTGGGCGAACAATTGGGTGAAGTAGTCGTAGAGCAGGCGCGGCCGGTCCGACAGGACGGCGATGGCCGTGTCCGAGCCCATCGAACCGAGGGGCTCGGCGCCCGTCCGGGCCATCGGGGCCACGATGAGTCGCAGCTCCTCGTTGGTGTAGCCGAAGAGCTGCTGACGGCCGACGACCGACGCGTGCTGCGGGGTGAGCATGCTGCGGGGCGGGAGGTCGTCGAGGTCGATCTGCCCCTGTTCGAGCCAGGCGCCGTACGGGTGCTCGGCGGCCAGGGTGTCCTTGATCTCGTCGTCGTCCACGATGCGGCCGGCCTCGGTGTCGACCAGGAACATGCGGCCCGGCTGGAGCCGGCCCTTGCGGACCACCTTCGAGGGCGGCACGTCGAGCACACCGACCTCGCTGGCCAGTACCACCATGCCGTCGTCGGTGACCCAGTACCGGGCGGGGCGCAGGCCGTTGCGGTCGAGGACGGCGCCGATGACCCTGCCATCGGTGAAGGCCACGGCGGCTGGGCCGTCCCAGGGCTCCATGAGCGAGGCGTGGTAGCGGTAGAAGGCCCGGCGGGCGGAGTCCATCGTGCGATGGTTCTCCCACGCCTCGGGGATCATCATGAGCACGGCGTGGTGGAGGGGCCTGCCCCCGAGGTGCAGCAGCTCGAGGACCTCGTCGAACGACGCGGAGTCGCTGGCCCCGGGGGTCACGATGGGGAACGCCCGCTCCAGGCCCGGGATCAGGTCGGTGGCACACAGGGCCTCACGTGCCCGCATCCAGTTGCGGTTGCCGGCCAGCGTGTTGATCTCGCCGTTGTGGGCCATGTACCGGTACGGGTGGGCCAACGGCCACGACGGGAAGGTGTTGGTGGAGAAGCGCGAGTGGACGAGCGCCAGCCCGCTGACGAGTCGCTCGTCGTCGAGGTCCGGGTAGAACTCGGCCAGCTGGTGGGACGTGAGCATTCCCTTGTAGGTCACGGTCCGCGCCGACAGCGAGGCGAAGTAGCAGTCGTCGACCTCGTGCTCGGCCCGCTTGCGCACCACGAAGGCCAGCCGGTCGACGGCCACGGCCGGGTCGCCCGGGCCGGGGGTCGAGGCGTCGGACGGTGCCACGAAGAGCTGGTGCATCGACGGGCGGGCGGCGTCGGCGATCGAGCCGAGGGTCGACGGGTCGACGGGCAGCTCCCGCCACCCGAGCACCTCCATGCCTTCCTCCGCGGCGATGCGCCCGACCTCGTCGCGGGCCGTGGTCGCCGCGGACGGGTCGGCCGACAGGAAGGCGATGCCGGTGGCGTAGCGGCCGCGGGCGGGCAGGGGGAATTCGACGACCTGGCGGTAGAAATCGTCGGGCACCTGGATGAGGATGCCGGCACCGTCGCCGGAGTCCTCCTCGCTGCCGGTGGCACCCCGGTGGGCCAGGTGCTCGAGCGCGTTGACGGCCTTGGTCACCAGATCATGGGACGGACGCCCTTCCAAGTCCGCCACCAGGGCCACTCCACAGGCGTCGTGCTCGAAGCGCGGGTCGTAGAGGCCGGAGGTGGGCGGCTGCGGAGCAGTCGCCCGGGTCGGGCGGAACTCGACGGGGACACGGGTGACGGGCATCGTGGCTCCGCCGTCGTGTGTGGGTGCACCAGTCGTCATGGTTCGCTCCAGAAGAGAAGTGGATCTCCCCCGCGCGGGACGACGTTGGCCCTTGCGTGGTCCGACAACTGTACACGGTCACCGGAGTACCCCTCCACCTCTCGGGTCCCGCTCCGCCGACGTGCCACCCCGTGGCCACCCGCGTCGCCGGGCCCCGGGCCGACGACGGTCCGCCGTAGCATGGCCCCATGGCCGGCCCGGACGACACGCGGTGCCCAGGATGAGCCCGGGCGACCGCCACGACGTAGTGGTGATCGGTGGCGGGATCATCGGCATGGCCGTGGCCTGGCGGGCGGCCGCCACCGGCAGGTCGGTGGCCGTCGTCGATCCCGAGCCGGGCCGGGGCGCCACCTGGGCCGCCGCCGGCATGCTCGCCCCCGTGGCCGAGGCCCAGTTCGGCGAGGGCGACCTGGCCGTGCTCAACCTGGCCGCGGCCGCCGCCTGGCCCGTGTTCGCCCATGACCTCGAGGCGGCCACCGGCCGGGAGGTCCACTACCGGGACGACGGCACCCTGGTCGTGGCCGGTGGCCCGTCGGACCGTGCCGCGACCGACCGGGTCCTCGCCTTCCACCAGGCCATGGGACTCCCGGCCGTGCGGCTCGGCGCCAGGGCGTGCCGTGAGGCCGAGCCGCTACTCGCCCCCGGCGTCAGCGGTGGCGTCGACCTGCCCGCCGACCACCAGGTCGACAACCGTGCCGTGGCGCTCGCCCTGGAGGCGGCGTGCCGGGCGGCAGGGGTGGACTTCGTGGCCGACCGGGCCGAGCGGATCGAGGTGGCTGACGGGCGGGTGCTGGGTGTGGTCCTGGAGCACGGGGGTCCACAGTCGGCCGACGCCGTCGTGCTGGCGGCCGGCAGTCGCTCGGGGGCGCTCGCCGGACTGCCCGAGGCGTGGCGGCCGCCGGTCCGGCCCGTTCGTGGGGTGACCGTCCGGCTGCAGGCGCCTGACGGCGTGCCACGACTGCGGCGCACGGTGCGGGCGCTCGTCCACGGACGCTCCTGCTATCTCGTGCCCCGCGACGACGGGGGCCTGGTGCTCGGGGCGACGGTCGAGGAGCGCGGGTTCGCCCTCGACGTGCCACTCGGCGGACTGGCCGACCTCGTCGACGACGCCCGACGCGTCGTTCCCGCCCTCGACGAGTACTGCGTGGTCGAGGTCACCCCCGGACTCCGGCCGGGCTCCCCCGACAACGGCCCCATCGTCGGGTCGACGCCGGTCGACGGCCTCGTGGTGGCCACCGGGCACTTCCGCAACGGTGTGCTGCTGGCTCCGGTGACGGCCGACGAGGTGGTCCGGCTGCTGGTCGCCCGGGCCGACGGTGCCGCAGCGGCCCCGGGCCCGTTCGACGCGTTCCGGCCGGACAGATTCGTCGCTGCGGCCGCCGCACCGTGAGCGGGACGACGGTCAACGGGGCGCCCGCCGACCTCGCCCCGGGCACCACGGTGGCCGACCTGGTGGCCGCGCGGTGCACGTCGGCCAAGGGGGTGGCCGTGGCCCTGAACGGCGAAGTGGTGCCCCGCAGCACCTGGGGGTCCACCCAGGTCACGCCAGGCGACGACGTCGAGATCGTCACGGCCGCCGCCGGCGGCTGACGGGTCCGGGAGCCGCCGCCACAGGGGTACCGTGGCGGGCGATGCCTGAGACCGAGCCCACCGACCCGTTCGTCATTGCCGGCACCGTGGTCGGGTCGCGGCTGCTGCTGGGCACGGGTGGCATGCAGAGCCCCGAGTCGCTGGCCGCGGCCCTGATCGCGTCGGGCACCTCCTTGGCCACGGTGGCCGTCCGGCGGGTGGACCCGGGCACGCGCCACTCGCTCGTCGACCTCCTGGAGGGGCTGGGCATCCGCATCCTGCCCAACACCGCAGGCTGCTTCACCGCGGCGGACGCCGTCCTGACGGCGCGACTGGCCCGCGAGGCGTTCGCCACCGACTGGGTGAAGCTCGAGGTCATCGGGGACGACAGGACGCTGCTACCCGACCCGATCGAGCTGGTGGCGGCGGCCGAGCAGCTGGCGGACGACGGGTTCGTGGTCCTCCCCTACTGCGGCGACGACCCGGTCGTCGCCCGCCGCCTCGAGCAGGTGGGCTGTGCCGCCGTCATGCCGCTCGGGGCGCCGATCGGGAGCGGGCTCGGCATCCGTAACCCGCACAACATCGAGCTCATCGTCGAGCAGTCCGGTGTGCCCGTCGTCCTGGACGCCGGGATCGGCACGGCCTCGGATGCGTGCCGGGCCATGGAGCTGGGCTGCAGTGCCGTGCTCGTGGCCTCGGCGGTGACCCGGGCCGAGGATCCCGCGCTCATGGCGGGCGCCATGCGCGACGCCGTGGCCGCAGGCCGTGCGGCGCGGCTCGCCGGACGGATCAGCCGCAGGTTCGTGGCCGAGGCGTCCTCCTCCTTCGAGGGGCTGGTAGGCGGTGGCATGACCATCCCGGGCCCCGGATGACCACGCCACCGGTCGCGCTGACCATTGCCGGGTCGGACTCGGGGGCGGGCGCGGGCATCCAGGCCGACCTGAAGGCCATGAGCGCCCTCGGGGTGTTCGCCACCACCGTGGTGACGGCGGTCACCGCCCAGAACACCGCGGGGGTGACCGCCGTGCACCCGGTCCCCACGGACGTCGTGGACGCCCAGATCAGCGCCGTGCTCGACGACTTCGCCGTGCGGTCGGTCAAGACCGGGATGCTGGCCACCACGGCCACCGTCAGGCTGGTGGCCGACCGCGCTGCGGCGGGCGACCTCCCCGCTTTGGTCGTCGACCCGGTGATGGTGGCCTCGACCGGCCGGCGGCTGCTCGACGACGACGCCGTCGTCGCCTACCGGGAGCGCCTCGCCCCGCATGCCCTCCTGGTCACCCCCAACCTCTTCGAGGCGGCGATCCTGGCGGGGGTCGAGCCCAACGAGGGGGATGACGTCGAGGCCATGGTCGACCTGGCCACCCGGATCCACGGGCTCGGTCCGACGTGGGTGCTGGTCAAGGGAGGCCACCTCCCGGGAGTCCACAGCACCGACACCAGGCCGGCGCCCGAGCGGGTGGCCGACGTCCTGTTCGACGGCACCGACGTGACCGTCCTCGAGCAGGACCGGGTGGACACCAGGAACAACCACGGCACGGGCTGCAGCCTGGCCGCGGCGACGGCTGCGCTCCTGGCCAGCGGGCTCGACGTCCCCACCGCGGTCGGGCGGGCCAAGGAGTTCGTCCACCAGGCCCTGGTCGGGGCCGCCGGCTGGGACCTCGGGCGGGGCCACGGGCCCCTCGACCCGTTCGGGTGGTCCCGGGACTGACCTGCCGACGCGACAGAGGCCGGGTCTCGCGACCCGACCTCTGTCTCCCCCCCCGGAATCCCCCGTGCTGTAGGTACGACCTGATCCTGAGGATCCGAGCGCCCTCCCCCGGATGACCCAACCGCGTCATCGACGGTGGCATTGTGAGGTATCGGGACGGCAATGTAAACAGATGGTGAACAGTTATCCCCCGAAGTGACTCTTCCACCACTTTTCGTGAGATTGTGCCCGTCCAGCACTCCTGGACGACGTCGTCCACGGCCGGGCCGATCGGAGGGGCAGGGCACGCCCGCTACCGTCGGCCCATGACGTCACCCATCAGCCACCGCCTGGCCCAGCTGGTCGCACTCGGTCGGATCGGCATCGGCTGCACGGCGCTCGCCGCCCCGACCGTCATGACCCGTCCGTGGATCGGCGAGGCCGCCGGATCCGCCGACGCCCGGCTGCTGGCCCGCACCATGGGTGGCCGTGACCTGGCCCTGGGCCTCGGCACCCTGCGTGCCCTGGGGGTCGACGATGCCGAGGCCCGGTCGTGGGTGGCGCTCGCCGGCATGGCGGACGCGGTCGACGCCACCGTGACCCTGCTCGCCTTCCGCCGACAGCCCCGAGTCACCCGCTGGTGCATCCTGGCCGCCACGGTGGGCGCCGCCGTGGTGTCGTTCCGGGTGGCGGTGGACCTCGAGGCACCCGACCCCGGCACGACCCCGCCGGGCACGGTGCCGGCATCTGAGTGAGCCGCCAGGAGTGTCCGTTCCGCCGCCGGTAGCATGGCCGCATGGTCACCACGTCGGAGCAGCCCGTCGCGGGTGAGGACGAGACCCCGCCGGCCCCGTCCTACGAACCGATGTCGGTGCGGACGCCGGCCCTCATCGTCCTGGGCCTGGCCGTCTTCATCCTCGTCGGCGGGGTCGTGGCCGGCATCGTCACCAGCGGGTCGACACCGACCTTCCACCTGAGCCATGTGACGCTGTCGGACGGAACCACCGTCGCCGTCTCCCCCGCCACCGAGCGGATGCGCGCCATCGAGGCCAACGGCGAGCCGCCGGCCGACATCCTCGGCAACCTTGGCGTCCTGACCGGGTCCACGGTGACGGGCGTGGTGAACTCCGACCAGGACGCGGCCCAGTTCGACCGCACGGTCGACCTCACCAGCACGCTCGCCCAGGACCAGGTGGCCGAGGCCTACCGCCGCCTGCTGACGGCCAGCAACTGGAACGTCATCTTCCAGGGCCCCGCCCCCCAGGGCGTGTCGGGCACGACCGAGGTGCTGGCCAAGAAGGGCAGCGGCGACGGTTTCTACTGGGAGACCGGTGTCGTCGTCTCCCCCACCACGCCGGCCGGGTCCACGCCGTACACCATCGAGGTGTTCGAGACGCCTGACGGTAACTGACCGGCGTCCGACCCGTCACCGGGCGGCTCGGCAATGGCATCAGCGGGGTCCTCCGAGCACCGGAACATCCAGGACCACAGGAACAGGTTGATCGGGTACAGCAGGTACCCCACACGGGTGGCCGGGGCCAACAGGATGGCCACCAGCATCACCCAGCCGGTCACCTTGGCCACCGCAGCAGCGTCACGGGGTGGGTGGCGCACCAGGTAGCGGGCCAGGACCGCGAGCCCGACGACGCCCGCCACGACCACGTACGCGCGGTGGATGGCCGGAACGAGGGACACCAGGATGTGCCCGGGGAGGGCGCTGGCCGCCGGTGACGCCACCCCGGCCAGTCCGAGCGGGAACCGCACGACATTGTCGATGAACGCCGACGGGTTGTGGATGGCAACCGGGAACACCACCGGCACCACCACACAGGCGACGGCCAGCGCATACCGCCCCGCGGCGCGGCGTCGCTGCAGGTCGGATGCCGCGAACAGCGCCAGGAGCACCACGGGCCAGGAGGTGAACTTGAGGGTGCTGGCCGCCCCGAGGGCCAGTCCGGCGAGGACCGGGCGCCTGCGCTGCAGGGCGACGAGGCCGAGCAGCATCAGGGCCACCACCGGCATGTCGTCCCCGCCCGTCGCCAGCGGGAGCGCGGCGGTGGGCAGCAGGGTGAGGGACTGGAACGCGCGCGTCCGGGCATCGGTCGACGGTCGCATCCGGCCCAGGGCGATGAGTGCCACCACCACGGTGAACAACAGGAATTGGATGCGGGCGTCGGTGAGCCGGGCCTCCACCTTGCTCCCGCTCGAGAACCCGAACACCACCATGCCGGGCAGGTACGGGTAGTAGAGCTCGTAGACGGGGACGGCGCTCTGGCGGATCAGGATGTGGCCGTTGCGGTCCACCACCTGGTAGGGATCCTGGCCGTGGGCGGCCCGGACACCGGCCCGCTCGACGACCAGTACCTCGGGCTGCACGTGCAGTGCGGCATTGCCCTCGGAGGCCCACACCACCTCGAGGGCCAACGGCACCACTGTGGCCCCTAGTAGGACGATCAGGAAGGCCGCCAGTCGCGCCGCACGCCAGGCCCGTCCGTTGGGCACGCCGCCGGGCGAGGACCGTCCGGCCGCCTCGCGGCGCCGGGCGACGACGAGCATCCACACCGTCCCGACCACATAGGGCCCGACCGCCAGTCGGCCCCACTCGCGGTAGAGGGGGATGCCCATGGCCACCGCCGTCATGCCGGCGAAGACGGCGGACATCCCGTAGAGGAGGACGTCGCGCCGATCGGCCGACAGGGCGCGCAGCCAGGCGACAGACGACCGCCACGCAGCAGATCCGGTGATCGCGTCAGCCACGGTCGTCCCCTTCGTGGGCGAACAGGGCCCGGTAGAAGCCGAGCTCGGCGTCGAGGGCGGCCTCGATGGTCGACGCGCTGCGGAAGCCGTGGGACTCACCGGGGAACACGATGAGCTCGCACTCGGCCCCGCCGGCCCGCAGCTCGGCGGCGAACCGCTCGGCCTGGTCGAGGGGCACGATCGGGTCGTCGGACCCTTGGAGCAGGAGCACTCGGCCCACGAGCCCGGCCGTGTGGTGGAGCGGTGACCGGTCCCGGTAGACGTCCGCCGCCTCGGGCAGCGGTCCCACCAGACGGTCCATGTAGCGGGACTCGAAGTCGTGGGTGTCGGTTGCCAGGGCGACCAGGTCGGTCACCCCGTACCAGGCCACGGCACCGGCGAACACCCGGGAGCGCACCAGGGCCGCTAGTGCTGTGAGCCCGCCGGCGCTGGTGCCACGGATGGCCATCCGCCCGCCGTCGACCAGACCGGCCTCGGCCAGCGACCGGGCGAAGGCCACGCAGTCGTCGACGTCGGCCTCGCCCCAGCCACCCCGCAGCAGGTCGCGGTAGTCCCGCCCGTAGCCGGTGCTGCCCCGGTAGTCGACTGCGGCGACGGCGATGCCCCGACTGGTGAGGAACTGGACGACCGGGTCGTAGCCCGGCTCGGCAGCTGCGGTCGGGCCACCGTGGCAGAACACCACCAGGGGTGGGAGTACCTCAGGCCCGGGTGTGACGTCGGGGTTCGTCGGCGGGAAGAACAGCCCGGGCACCCGGTGGGTCGGGGTGACGGCCGTCCGGAGTTCCGAGCGGGACGCCCTGTCGTCCGGCACCGCCACGCGGGGCGGGGCAGACAGGCGCCGGGGCGGCCGCGAGCCGTCGAGAGGCACGTCGAACACGGCGGCGGCCTCCGTGACGGTGGTGCCCAGCACCACGGCGCGGACGCCGTCGGGACTCACGACCCCGGACAGGCTCACGCAGGGCTGGTCGATCTCCTCGATCGCCCAGCCGCCATGGTCAGGACCGGCTGCCGGCACACGGAGGACCACCAGGCGGTCACGCCCGCCGGTTCCCATGCGGGCCACCAGGGACCCGTCGGCCAGTTCGTCGAAGGTGTGCTGGCCGAACACCCAGTCCGGCCCGTGGAACTCGGCCGGGACATCGACCAACGGGACGGGGGCGATGGCCCCGATGCCCTCGAGCCCGTCGGGCGCCAGCCGGTACGGGACCCACCAGCCGGTGCGATCGGCGACGAACAGTAGGGCGCCGTCGGCCGCCCAGCGCGGCTGGCCCACCGACACCCCTCCCCCGCCGGCCACGTCACGGGCGGCACCGAGCACGGGCGCGCCGTCGACCATCGTCAGCGGTGCCAGCCGGAGTGTGGTCGAGTCCCACGGCATGTCCGGGTGGTCCCACGTGCACCAAGCCAGCCACCGTCCGTCGGGTGACGGCCGGGGGGCTGCCACGAAGTCGCCGTCGTCGACCAGCACAACGGCCGGGCCCGAGCCGTCGGTGGGCGTGGCCACCAGCCGGTGGGTGGCCGACGTGCCGTCGACCCGCTCCTCCACACCGGCCAGCCACCGACCGTCGGCGAAGGTGCGTCCGTCGGCGTGGCGGGCGCCGGGCCCGTCGGTGTCGGCCAGGCGAACCGGGGCCGCGTCGGACCCCGGCCCGACCCGGTACCAGGCCTGGGCGTCCTGGTCGACGTAGAACAGGACGCCCCCGGCCAGGGTGGCGGCTCCCCCGCCGTACTCGTGGACCCGGCTGCGGACGCTCACCCCCTGTGGCGAGAGGTCGACAGGTGTGCCGTCGGGACGGGCCGCCGGATCGACGGCCACGACGACCTGGCGGCCGCCCTCATCGGGGCGGGACTCGACCCAGGCGACCAGGCCGCCGTCGGCCTGGAGACCGCCACGCGCGACCTTGCCGGCCGCGACCTGGGACGACGACCACGGCGACGGCCACCATCCGGCCCCCGGAGCCGCGGTTGTGTCCTCGGTCGCCATGGAATCTGTACGGTACCTGCAATGACCCCGCATCCCTCGTCCACAGGCGCCGGCGGCGCAGAACCGCAGGCCGGGGCCCCCGACGGTCCGTTCGACGCCTTTGTGGTGACTGCAGTGGACGACCGGGTCGAGGCGGGTGTGTCTGCACTCACGCTGGACGACCTGCCCCCGGGCGAGGTCCTCGTCGCGGTGGACTGGTCGGCAGTCAACTACAAGGACGGCATGGTCACCCGCCCGGGCAATCGGGTGGCGCGGATCTCGCCCCTCGTGCCCGGCGTCGACCTCGTCGGCACCGTGGTGGCCTCCGAGGACCCAGCGGTAGCCGTGGGCTCCGAGGTCATCGCCCACGGCTACGACCTCGGCGTCGCACGCCACGGCGGGTTCGCCCGCTACGCACGCGTGCCGGCCGGATGGGTCGTGCCACTGCCGACAGGATTGACCGCCCGGCGGGCCGCCGCACTCGGCACGGCCGGGTTCACGGCCGCACTCTCACTCCATCGACTGGAGCACCACGGCCTCTGTCCCGGCACAGGTCCGCTGCTGGTGACCGGCGCATCGGGTGGTGTCGGGGGCATGGCCGTGGCACTGGCCGCCGCCCGCGGCTACGAGGTGGTGGCGAGCACGGGGCGCCCGGCCGAGCGCGACTACCTGGTCGGCCTCGGTGCCTCGGAGGTGATCGGCCGCGAGGACCTGGTGATCGCCCCGGAGCGCACCCTCGGGCCCGAACTGTGGGCCGGGGCGGTCGACTGTGTCGGGGGAACGACCCTGGCCGCCGTGCTGCGCACCCTCCGCTACGGGGCCGCCGTGGCCGCCAGCGGGCTGACCGGGGGCAACACGTTCGAGATGTCGGTCTACCCGTTCATCGTCCGCAGTGTGGCGCTGCTCGGCATCGACACCGTGCGCACACCGGTCGAGGAGCGCCGCACGGTGTGGAGCGAACTGGCCGACTGGGTCCCCGGCGACGTGGTGGACGCGCTGGTCGACGGCGAGGTCGGACTGGGGGGCCTCGCCCCGGTGCTCGAGGACATCCTGGCCGGACGGGTCCGGGGACGGATGCTGGTGCGGCCCGGCGCCTGAGCCGGAACAGGAGCCGGAGCCGGAGCCGGTCGACCCGTACCGGATGCCCCGCTCGGCACGTCCGACGACTCGATGTCGAACGACGCGGCACCACCTGGCTGCAGCGTCACCACCGACACGGGCAGCGCGGTGAAGGGGAACGACCCGCCGTCGACGGTGTGGGTGCGCAGCTCGCCCACGGTGCGGACATGGCGTTTCCGCCGGCGGGGGTCCGGCGGGTGCGCACCAAGGAGTGAGCGTGGCTAGGAGGAGAAATCCTCCGGGCGGATGGTGTCGAGGAAGCTCCGGAACTCGCCGACGATCTCCTCGGGGTTCCCGACCTCCTCGGTCTCCCCCTCCTCCTCGGTCTCCTCGTCATCCTCCTCGTCGACGGCCAGCATGACGCCCTCGGCGTCCATCAGGTCGTCGGCCACGTAGAGGGGAGCGCCGGTGCGCACGGCCACGGCCACGGCATCGGACGGCCGGGACGACACGGGCACCTCGCGGCCGTCGTGGACCAGGACGATCTCGGCGTAGTAGGTACTCGTGCGCAACTCGGTCACCACCACTCGTGCCACCTGGGCGCCGAGCGACTCGAGGAGGTCGCGGATGAGGTCGTGGGTCATCGGCCTCGGCGTATCCATCCCCTGGAGGGCGAAGGCGATGGCGGTCGCCTCCGGCGCGCCGATGAAGATAGGGAGCGTCCGACCGAGTCCCTCGGATTCCTGGAGCAGCAGGACCGGCGTGTTCGACTGGAGATCCACCCGAACTGCACGGAGCCGTACTTCGACCATTCCCCAAACCTACTCGGCACCGTCCGTCCGTGCGACGCGGCGTGGCCTCCCTCGACTATGGGGCGAGCAGTTCCCGCAGGGTAGAGCGCAGCAGCGAGCCCCGGAGCTGCTGACCCAGACGGGCCAGGTCCTCGGCGGTGTGGGTCGCCCGGGCCCGGGCCTCGGGATTGCGCTGGCGGACCATGGGGATCACGATCTGTTCGATGAACCCCGCCTCGCGCTCTGCGGCGTTCTTGTACAGGCGGAGATGACGGGCCTCGATGCCGAAGGCCGCGAACTTGGCGGCCAGGTTCGCCACCGTCAGCGCCTCCTCGTCGAAGAACTCGACACCGGCGGCCACCGTGGCCGACAGCAGCCCGTACTCCTGGAGCTGCACGACGTCCTCGACGGTCAGCCCGCTGGCGGCACACAGGTCCTCGACCGACAGCGAGGCGCCACCGTGGGACGCCAGGTGCACCGAGGTGCCGTCGTCCGGTCCCCCTGGGGTCGACGACCCGGCTGGTGCGGCCTTCGGTGCACGGGCGGACCTGGGTGCCTTCGGCGTCGGGGCGGGACCGGGCGCCGCCTCGGCCACCGGTGTGGCCGCTGGTGCCGGCGCCGGTTCGGGGGTGGGATCGTCGCGTCCGACGGACCCGTTGCCGCTGCCCTTGGCCACCTGCTGGTCGGCCGGCCGGGAGGACTGGGCCGGGCGGTGGGCCCGACCCGATCCTGTCGATGCGACTGCGACGACGGGCGTGGCTGCTGCACCGGCTCCGACGGTGGCCCGCTCCGGGGCACGGTGGCGGGCCGGCGGGGAGGAGTCGGCAGTGGCTGCCACCAGTAGCGGTGCGCCCTCGACCACCGGTGCGGTTGTCGGGTCGGCCGCGGGCGCCCCTACGACGGGCGGCTCGACGGCGGGCGGCTCGGCGGCGGCGGGCTCGGCGGCGGGCGGATCGGCGGCGGCGGGCTCGGCGGCTGCCGGCTGGTCACCTGCGACCGGAGCCCCGTCGGGCGCGGACCCACGGGCGGACGATGCGGCGGTGCCGTCCTCGTCGAGTCGGTCCTTGATGACCTTGAGCGGCAGGAAGTGCTCGCGCTGCTGGCGCAGGACCCACCGCAGCCGCTCGACGTCGTGCTCATAGAACTTCCGGTAGCCCGACGGGGTGCGCTCGGGATTGACCAGTCCCTGGCTCTCCAGGAATCGGATCTTCGAGATCGTCACATCCGGGAACTCCTGACGCAGGAGTGTCAGGACATCGCCGATCGACAGATAGGAGCGCGCGCTCACTCGCCGGCCCCTCGCAGGTAGACCAGCTTGAACTTGCCCACCTGGACCTCGTCGCCACTCGACAGGGTGGCCTCGTCGATGCGGACGCGGTTCACGTAGGTTCCGTTGAGCGACCCCGCGTCGCGTACCGACGTGACCTGGTCCTCGGTCACGAACACCGCGTGCTTGCGTGACACGGTGATGTCGTCGAGAAACACGTCCGAGTCCGGGTGGCGCCCCACCGTGGTCTCGCGCTGCTCGAGCGGGAAGCGGTCCCCCTCGTCCGAACCGCGCCGCACCACGAGGAGCCCGACCCCCCGGGGGAGCTCGAGCTGGCCGACCGACGAGGTGGGCTCACCCGGGTCGCCGAGGTCGACGGGAGCGACCGACACCGAGGTGTCGGGGGCCGACGTCACCATCGATGCGCCGCAGGTCGAGCAGAAGTTTACGCCCTCGGGATTGCGGTGGCCGCACTGGTGACAGAACACGCCATCAAACGTAGCCGCTCCGACGGCGGCGCTCCGGGGCGATGTCGCGAGGGTGCGGGTCAACCTTCGGTCAGCTGCCGGTAGCCGGCCGCGTCGAGCAGTGCATCCACCGCGGACGGGTCGCTCGGTGCGATCTCGCAGATCCAGCCCTCGCCGTACGGATCGGCGTTCATCTGCTCCGGGGTGTCCACCAGCGACGTGTTGACGGCGACGACCTCGCCGGCCACGGGGGCGTAGATCTCCGAGACCGACTTCGTCGACTCGACCTCGCCGATCAATCCGCCCGGTTCGACCGCGGCGCCAGGGGTCGGGAGGTCCACGAAGACCACGTCGCCGAGGGCGTCCTGGGCATAGTCGGTGATCCCCACCCGGATGCGGTCGCCGGCCGTCCGGGCCCACTCGTGGTCACTCGAATAGCGCAGATCGTCAGGCACGTCCATGGCGCCCGACCCTACCCGACCCTCGCTGGTGCCGCCTGCCCGGGACGGCCTGCCGGCACGCCCCGTGCCGTCACTGGAGGAGGTGCTGGAGGCGGGTGGCGTACTCGGAAACCCGGGCCTCGGCACGGGCCGCACTGGGGGCCTCGGCCCACACGTGGGTCAGCGGCTCCTCCGGGTCGGGGAGCACCAGGGCCCACCCGTCGTCCTCGATGACCTTGACCCCGTCCACCAGGACGAGCCCACGGCCCTGGGACCGCTCCACGAGGGTCCGCATCAGCATCCCCTTCTGGTCCCACGGGGTGTGGACCGCCTGGTGGGCGATGCGCACCGGTGGCATGGATCCCACCAGTTCCGACAGCGAGCGGCCACTGGAGGTGAGCAGTGCCACGAGGTTCACCAGGGTGGCCGCGCCGTCGAAGGCGGGCAGGAAGGACGGGAAGATGAACCCGCCCGACTGGCTGGCGGCCAGGGTCACCTTCTCGGAGTGGGCCACTTCCATGAGGTGGGAGGCCGACAGCTTGGTCCACACGATCTCGGCGCCGGCGTCCTGGCAGATCCGCTCGGCCACGCCGCTGGCCGCCACCGGCAGGGCGATGCGGGCCCCGGGGACGGCCTCGGTCACCAGGGTCACCAGCACCAGCAGCGCCTCGTCGTGGCTCAGCATGTGCCCGGTGTCGTCGACGATGTCGACGAACTCGCCACCCGGGTCGAGCACCGCGCCGAGGTGGGCGCCCGAGGCGCGCACCAGCTCCGACACGCGGGCGGCCGACGCGGCCCGGTCGAAGGCCAGCACGTTGGCCGTGTTGGCATACGGGTTGACCACCAGCACCTCGGCGTCGAGCTTGGCCAGCAGGTTCGGCATGACGAAGCTCGAGGTGCCGTAGGAGTAGTCGAGCACCAGCTTGAGCCCCGCCGCCCGGGCGGAGGACAGGTCGACCGAGTCGATCAGGGCCTGCGTGTAGTGCTCGAGGGTCCTCGGGGGGAAGCCGATGTCGCCGATCTCGCGGGCCAGGACCCGGCGGAAGTCCTCGCGGTGGTACAGGCGCTCGATCTTCCGCTGGGTCGACTCGTCGACGTCGATCCCGTCCTTGTCGAAGAACCGGAGCACGACCGACTGGGAGTCGTGGGGGTCGAGCCGGACCGTCACACCCGCCGTACTGGCCGACGACGTCACCTGGAACCGGGTGACCGGGACGGTGGCCGCCTCGAGGTCGTCGACGTTGACGCCCGCCGCGTTGCAGCCGACCATGATCGCCCGCTTCAGGACGCGGGCGGCGCGGCTGGTGTCCCGGGAGCTGGTGACCGTGGCACCCTTCTCGAGCGTCGAGGCCCAGGCCATGGAGAGGCGCACGGCCAACTCGGGGCTGATGTCGACGTTCGCGAGGCCGCGGACGCCGTCCCGGCCGAAGAGCGAGCGGGCGCCCCGCGACTCCCACACGATCGAGGAGTTGACGATGGCGCCGGCCTCGACCGTCTTGAACGGGTAGATCTTGACGCCCGCACTGATCTCGGCGTGGGCGCCGACGAAGCACTCGTCCCCGAGCACGACGCCCTCCTCGCAGCGGACCCCCTGGCGGAGATCGGATCCCCGGCCGAGCACGCTGCCCTCGACCCGGACGCCCGAGCCCAGATAGGTGTTGTCGTGGACGACCGAGCGCTCGACCACGGCATTGTCACCGATGCGGACGTTGCGTCCGAGGGTGCAGTAGGCGCCGAGTCGGGCGCCGGGGCCGACCACGCAGTTGTCACCGATGACCGCGGGCCCGACCAGCTCGACACTCGGGTCGATCTCGGCGCCCTTGCCGACCCACACGCCCGGCCGGAGGGGGAAGCCGTCGATGTCGACGTGGACCTTGCCGTCCAGGATGTCGTGGTGCGAGCTGAGGTAGGCCTCGAGGGTGCCGACGTCCTCCCAGTAGCCCTCGGCCACGAAGCCGTACAGGCCCTTGCCGGCGGCCAGGGCGGCCGGGAACGACTCACCCGAGAAGTCGACCGACTGCCCCTCAGGGATGAACTCGAAGATCTCCGGCTCGAGTACGTAGATGCCGGTGTTGATGGTGTCGCTGAACACCTGTCCCCAGGTCGGCTTCTCCAGGAACCGCTCGATCGACCCGTCCTCGTTGGTGATCACGATGCCGAACTCGAGTGGGTTCTCGACCGCCTTGAGGGCCAGGGTGGCGATGCCGCCGTGGGCGTCGTGGAAGTCGACCACGGCGCCCAGGTCGATGTCCGTCAGGACGTCGCCGCTGATGACGATGAAGCGCTCGTCGAGCTCGTCCTTGGCGTTGCGCACGGAGCCGGCGGTGCCGAGCGGCGTCGCCTCGGTGGCGTAGACCATCCGCACACCGAACTCCGAGCCGTCACCGAAGTAGGTGCGGATGGCATTGGCCATGAAGGCCACCGTCACGACGATGTCCTCGAACCCGTGGTTGCGCAGAAGGTTCACCACGTGCTCCATCATCGGGATGTTGGCCATCGGGAGCATCGGCTTCGGTTGGTTGGAGGTCAACGGCCGCAGTCGCGTCCCCTCGCCGCCGGCCATGATCACTGCCTTCATCTGGTCGTCCCCATCTCGTCGTCCTCGTCTCGTCGGTTGCCGGGCGTTGGTGCGGTCCCGTGGTGGCGGCCCGCCGCCAGTGCGCTGCGTGCCACCGGCACGTAGGAGGCGGCGGCGATCCAGGCCAGGGTGAGGCCGAGCACGCCGATGATCCAGGCCGCCACCCGGATGACCTGCTGCCACCCGGCCGTGCCGTCGCTCACCAGGAACAACGGGTACGCGGTCATCAGTGCGAACGTGCCCGCCTTGCCCACCCACAACACGTCGATCCTGGCCGCGCCGAGCGAGGCCAACAGCAGGACGGCGCCCGACACCACCACTTCGCGCGCCAGGGTGGCGACGCCGAACCAGACGGGCACGGCGCCGTGGATCATGATCGTGAGGACGGCGGTCAGCACCAGCACCCGGTCGGCCACCGGGTCGATGACCTTGCCGAGCGTCGTGACCTGATGGAAGCGGCGGGCTACGTAGCCGTCCACCCAGTCCGTCACCCCGAGAACGGCCAGGACCAGTGCGGCCCAGGTCTGCCTGTCGGCACCGAAGAGGAGCCAGACGTAGAGAGGGATGCAGGCCAGCCGCACGAACGTGACCACATTGGGCACGGTCCAGATGCGGTCAAGGCCGGGTTCGTCAACTCCCTCGTCCGCCACCGCCACAGACCGTTCGTCGACGCCGTCCACGGGGCAGAGTCTACGAGTGCGCCCGCCCGTGCCGGGACATCGCCTGTCGGCGCGTCGACCGCGGGCCCGGACAGGTGTCTGACCCCGTTCACGCCCGGTGGTGGGCGAGACTGTGCGGCGTGTCGGGCATCCGCGGAGTCGACCGCGCCATCGGGGTGGTGCTGCTGCTCGTCCTGGCCGGACTGGTCGGCCTGGGCGTGGCGGACAACCGCGCCGCGCCGACCCGCGGCCCGCTGAGCGGGCCGGCCGCACTCGCCACATCGCCTACCGCCACACCGGTGACCACCACGTTCCCGGGTGCGGCGACCACGGTCCCCACCGTGCCGCCCACGACAACCACGACGACACCGGTGCCCGTGCCCGGACCGGTCACGGCGGTCGGTGACTCGATCATGCTCGACATCCAGCCGGAGCTGACCGGCGACCTGCCCGATGTGACCGTGGACGGCCTGGTGAGCCGCCAGTTCGAGGCCGGGATCGGTGTGGTCCAGGCCGACAGGTCCGCCGGTACCCTCGGCAAGGTGCTGGTCGTCGAGCTGGGCACCAACGGCACCGTGACCCCGTCCGACGTCGACGCCATGATGCAGGCGGCCCAGGGAGTCACCCGCGTGGTGTTCGTGAACGTCTGCGTTCCCCGCGCCTGGGCCGCTGGCGACAACGCCGTCCTGGCCGCAGGGGTGGCCCGCTACCCCGGGGTCGCCGTCCTGGCCGACTGGAACGCTCTGGCCACACCGCACCCCGAGTGGTTTACCGCCGACCAGGTCCACCTGAGCCCGACCGGGGCGGCCGCACTGGCCGCGCTCATCGCCCGCTCGGCCTGATCCACCCGTCGACCCGGCGATACGAACGGGCGATGGCCGTCGGCGACGAGATGTACATGTTGCTGACCACGTTCAGCGAGGGCGCCACCGCGGTCGCCACCCCGGTGTGGGTCGTCCCACTCGACGAGGGGCGGGTGGCTTCTGGACCAGTGCCGGGTCGCACAAGGCCAATCAGCTGGCGCAGACGGGTCACGTGACCATCCCCTACGGCGACCGAGGCGTCGTCGTCACTCCCGCCTGACGGCCGGCACCGGCCACGGGTGCAGCGGTAGGGTCGGACCGGACCGGTCGGCGCCCCGGGCGGACGGCCCACCGGAGGGACGGTCGTCCCATCGACCCGAGAGGAGATCCCCATGATCAGGCTGAGTGTGCTCTACCCGGTGACCGAGGGCGCGACCTTCGACCACGACTACTACCGGACCAGTCATGTCCCGCTCTGCCTGGCCACGTGGGGACTCGACCGCGCCGATATCGACAAGGGGGTCGACGGCCCCTATGTCGCCGCCGTGCACTTCGTCTTCGACTCGCCCGAGGCGCTGGGCGAGGCCTTCGCCGCACCGGGAACCGGCGAGGTACTGGCGGACGTGGCCAACTACACGACGATCACCCCGGTGCTGCAGACGAGCGAGATCGTCGCCTGAACCGGCCCCCCCGGGGGGCCACGTCGGCCTGATCCGGACCGAGGTCGCCCTCTGACCCTGTCCTGTCCGAGAGCCGGGGCGTAGCGACATCGGAACGGGAAGACGAGCGCCGACGCGCTTCAGATCAGGGGTCCACGCGACGAATCGCCCCCGGAAGCAGGTCCGAGCCCACTCCGCTCCCGCACGACGGCCTCGAATGCATCGGGGTCGTCCGGGGTCAGGAACGGCCGCACCCTGCGGCCGAGGTCGAGCACCAGCGCCCGCTCCTTGCGCGGTCGCCCGGGGTCGAGGCTGGCCCAGTAGCCCGGGTTCGCCGTGCCCCAGATGCGGGCCCGGCCGCGGGCCGCCGACAGGTCGACCCGCTCCATCCCGTGGACCGCGCCATACGGGATGTGCTTGGTGCCCCACGGGAAGTAGTAGGCGCGGACTGCGATCCCGGTGTCGGTGCATCGGATCCACTTGTCCGCGTAGCCATCGGTCGGGTGTGGCCCTGTCGTTCGGTCGCCTGCCATGTCGCGAGGGTACGCCGCCGATCCGTGGGCGGTGTGGTAGTCACTCCCCATGCCGCGCTTCGCACCGTTCGCCGGACTCCGGTACGACTCCGCCCGGGTGACGCTCGCCAAGGTGATCGCCCCGCCCTACGACGTGGTCGGACCCACCGAGCGGGCCACCCTGGCCGCACGGCACAGTGTCAATGCCATCCTGGTCGAGTTGCCCGAGCCCGACTCCCGCAGCGGGAGCGACCGCTACGCCGCGGCCGCCGCCCGGCTGCACGCGTGGCGTGCCGACGGGGTCCTCGTGCGGGACCGGGACCCTGCCTTCTACGCATACCGCATGACCGATCCCGACGGCTCGACGACCGTCGGCGTCCTGGGCGAACTCGGACTCGAGCCGGGCAGCGTCGAGGAGATCCTGCCCCACGAGGAGACCCTTCCGAAGGCGAAGAGCGATCGGCTCGAGCTCCTGACCGCCACCAGGGTCAACCTCTCCCCCATCTGGGGTCTGTCGCTCGCCTCCGGCCTGACCGCGCTGGTGGACACCGCGGGTCCGCCGACGGCGTCGGCCACCGACGACGACGGCGTCCTCCACGAGCTGTGGGTCGTCGACGACCCGTCGACGGTCGCCGCAGTCGCCGAGGTGGTCGGCTCGGCCCCGGTCGTGGTGGCCGACGGGCACCACCGCCTGGCCACCGCCACCACGTACCGACAGGGGGCGGGCGTCGGCACCCCCGGCGCCGACGGCGTCCTGGCCCTCGTCGTCGAACTGTCCGAGGACACGTTGTCGGTCGGGCCCATCCACCGACTGCTGTCCGGGCTGCCGGACGGACTCGACCTGGTGGACGCCTTCACCTCGTGGTTCGACGTGGCCCGTGCCGGCGACTGCACCGAACGCACCACCACAGCACTGGGCGAGTCGTCCGCACTGGCGCTGGTGACCCCGGCGGGCTGCTGGCTGCTCACACCCCGGGACGGCACCCCGGAGGCGGCCGGATCGGACCTCGTCTCGTCCATGGTGGCCATGGTGCTGGCAGAGCTGCCGGACCACGAACTCACCTTCGCCCACAGCTGGCAGGAGGCGGTGGCGGCCGTGTCCTCCGAGACGGTCCAGGCTGCCGTCCTGCTGCCACCGGTGACCGTGGCGCAGATCGACGCCTGGGCACGGGCCCGGCGCCGGATGCCCCCGAAGAGCACGTACTTCCACCCGAAGCCCCGCACGGGGATGGTCTTCCGGGCCCTCGACCCGGACTGATCGCCGCCCAACCGACGGCGGCGGCGCGACCACGTGCCTCGGGACCGCAAGTAGCCTGGGCGCTCGGCGAGGCGACGACCCACTCGGAGGGCAGGTGGCACCAGGACGACGAGTGGGGGTGGGCACCGCCGTGGCCCTGATGCTGACCGTGGCCCTGGTGGCGGCGGCCTGCGGGTCGTCATCGGCTGCCCGCTCCGTCCGTCGCACCCCGCCGACCACGGCTGTGCCGACCACCACTGCGCCCACCACGACGCTGCCCTCCGCCGTGCCGACGACGGTGCCGACGCCCGTCGTGCCCGCCGTCGGGTGGGCCCGGCCGGCGACGACACTGCCCCCGGCGGGCGGCTACACCGGCGTCTCCTGCATCTCCGGGGTGTTCTGCGTGTCCGTGGGCGGCGGCGCCAACGAGGCCGACGTGTCGGACTCCACGGGCCCGGGTGTGGTCAACGCCTGGGACGGTGCCGTCTGGGGAACGCCGTCCGACTACTTCGCCACGCCGGTGGGCGGCTCGACCACCGCCCCCGAGCTGCCCGGTATCGCCTGCTCGTCGGGCCCGCTGTGCGCCGTCGTCGACGGATCCGGGCACACCTCGCTGGGCGACGGCACGAACTGGTCGACCCCGGCCCCGCTGGCCGCCGCGCCGTCCGCGCCGGCCAACCCCGGGGATCCCGGCCCGGACCACGAGGGATCGAGGTCCGCCGCTGTGGACTGCCCGTCCGGCCAGTTCTGCGCCTACGTCGACAACACCGGGCACGTGGCCGTGCTCCAGGGGACGACCTGGTCCGCGCCGCAGACCATGACCACGGCCTCGGCCTCTGGCACCGTGGACCTCTACCAGTCGGGTCGGGTCGGGATGTCCTGCACCGGGGACTCGTCGTGCACCGCCCTCGTCGGCGACACGGTGCTCGACTGGAACGGATCCTCGTGGACGGCGTCGCCCGCACCGTGGCCGTCCGGCACGACTGGCGACTCGGCCGTCTCCTGCGCGGCGGCAGGGGCATGTGTGGCCGTGCGCGGCCCCTTCGTGTCAGTGCGCCTCCAGGGGTCGGGCTGGTCGACACCCCGTTCGATCGACCCTGACGGGCACCTCGACGCCGTGTCGTGCCCCACGCTGGCGTTCTGCATGGCCGTCGACGCCTACGGGAACGTCGTCCAGCTGACCGGCGGCGCCTGGTCCTCACCGGCCAAGGTCGTCCCGACGCCGACCGAGTACGCAGGGGACGGCACCAGCCTGTCGTGCCCGACCGACCAGTTCTGCATGCTGCTCACCGGCGACGGCGACTACGCCACCTACCAGGGGACGGACCCGAACGCCTCGGTCACGACCACCACCCTGCCGATCGTCACGCCCTGACCGTCGGGGCCGCCCTCGCCAGGCGGTCACGGTCCCCCGGCACGCGCCTCAGGGGGAGACGCCGGCCAGGTCGGCGAGCGCCAGGACGGTCCGCCAATTGCGGGCGGTGCCCACCCGTCCGAGGCGCCGCTCCAGGAACGCGTTGGTCAGCTTGGCCTGGTGGTACCCGGCCGGGGTGTGGAGGTAGACGTCGGGCCCGGACACGGCCAGTCGCTCCGGCGCCAACCCCTCCGATTCGGTGACCAGGGCGTCGACCCGGTCCGGGTCGGGGACGGCGTCGAGGAACGCCACGTGCAGCCGCTTCGGGTCGTCGTCCAGGTCGAGCAGCGGGTTGCCGGCCACCGTCGCCGCCCACTGCGCGGACGAGCGGGGCACCACCCGCACGGTCACGCCCAGTTCTGCCTCGATGGCCCCCTCCGTCGCGGATGCCAGCTGCTCGGCGAGGCTGCCGGACCGGCACACGGCGTTGCCGCTCTGGAGGTAGGTGACGACGTCCTCACAGCCGAGCCCGGCCAGCAGAGCCCGCAGGTCGGCCATGGGCACCCGGTTGTGCCCACCGACGTTGACGCCGCGCAGGAGCAGGAGGTGGGTGTCCACGCCGGCGCCCTACCCGAGGGGCCGCTCGCCCCTACTCGACCGTCCAAGACGAGCCGGACCGCAGCAGCGCCGCAAAGTCGCCCGGGCCCCGGCGTTCCGTGGCCATGGCGATCTGGTCGGCCATCTGCTCGCCGTACTCCTCGTGGTCGACGTCCCGGAAGACGCCGACCGGCGTGGGCTCGTAGGGACCGCGCGACAGCCGGCTGAGCTGGAACGCCAGGCCGGGGTTCTCCTTGTGCTCGTCGTGGACCAGCAGGGCGTCCTCGCCGACATCGGCCACCAGGACGACCTCGACGGAGCCGTCGGGATCCATGATCACGCCGAACTGGCCCTCGGCCCCGAACCGGATGGGTTCGGCGTGGACCAGCGGGATCAGCATGTCGGCCCGGTGCTCCTTCCCGGTGATCTGCTCGAAGGCCCCGTCGTTGAAGACGTTGCAGTTCTGGTAGATCTCCACGAACGAGGCGCCCTTGTGGGCGTGGGCCCGCCGGAAGGTCTCCATCATGTGCTTGCGGTCCATGTCGTGGGTCCGGGCGACGAAGCTCGCCTCGGCGCCCAGCGCGAGGCTCAGCGGGTTGAAGGGGTGCTCCAACGAGCCGAACGGCGTCGACTTGGTGACCTTGGCCATCTCCGAGGTCGGCGAGTACTGGCCCTTGGTGAGTCCGTAGATCTGGTTGTTGAACAGCAGGATGGTGATGTTCACGTTGCGACGCAGGGCGTGGATGAGGTGGTTGCCACCGATGGACAGGGCGTCGCCGTCGCCGGTCACGACCCAGACGTCGAGGTCCGGGCGGGTGGTCGCGAGCCCCGTGGCGATCGCCGGGGCCCGGCCGTGGATCGAGTGCATGCCGTAGGTGTCCATGTAGTACGGGAACCGGGCGGCACAGCCGATGCCCGACAGGAACACCGTGGACTCGCGTCGCACGCCGAGGTCGGGCATGAGCATCTGCACGGCGGACAGGATCGAGTAGTCGCCACACCCGGGGCACCAGCGCACCTCCTGGTCCGACGACCAGTCCTTGCGGGTGGTGAGCGGCACGGGTACGGCTTCGGTCACGTCGGTCATCGGTCGGACCCCTCTTCGTCGTCCTCGGCCTTCTTTTCGGCCGTCAGTTCCTCGATCAGCTGCAGGATGGCGCTCTCCATGGCGGCGGCCCGGAACGGGATGCCCGACACCTGGGTCAGTGAACGCGCGTCGACCAGGTACTCGGCCCGCAGCAGACGGCTGAGCTGACCGAGGTTGACCTCGGGCACCAGCACCCGCTCGTAGCGCTTCAGCACGTCACCCAGGTCGGCCGGGAACGGGTTCAGGTGCACCAGATGGGCCTGGTCGACCTTGAGGCCCCGGGCCCGCACCCGTTGCACGCCGGCGGCGATGGCCCCGTACGTGGAGCCCCAGCCGATGACCAGGATCTCGGCGCCTTCCTCGTGGTCGACATCGGTCGGGGGGATGTCGGCGGCGATGCCCGCCACCTTGGCCGCCCGCAACCGGGTCATGTGCTCGTGATTGGCGCCGTCGTAGGCGACGTTGCCCGGGCCGTCGGACTTCTCGAGGCCACCGATGCGGTGCTCCAGGCCGGCGAGTCCGGGTGGCGCCCACGGGCGGGCCAGGGTGTCCTCGTCGCGCAGGTACGGCCAGAAGTCCTCGGTCCCGTCCTCCTCGACATGGTTGGGACCGGTGGCGAACCCGGGGTCGATCTCCGGGAGGCTCTCCAGATCGGGGAGCTTCCAGGGCTCGGTCCCGTTGGCCAGGTACCCGTCGGACAGCAGCATGACCGGCGTCCGGTACTTGACGGCGATGCGGACGGCCTCGAGCGTGGCGTCGAAGCAGTGCGACGGCGTCTTGGCGGCGATGATCGGCATCGGCGCCTCGCCGTGGCGGCCGTACATGGCGTGGAGCAGGTCGGCCTGCTCCGTCTTGGTCGGCAGCCCGGTCGACGGCCCGCCCCGCTGGATGTCGATGATCAGGAGCGGCAGCTCGAGGCTGATGGCCAGGCCCATCATCTCCGCCTTGAGGTCGATGCCCGGGCCCGAGGTGGTCGTCACCCCGAGGGCCCCACCGAAGGCGGCCCCCAGCGCAGCGCCGATGCCGGAGATCTCGTCCTCGGCCTGGAACGTGCGCACCCCGAACTGCTTGTGCTTCGACAGCTCGTGGAGGATGTCCGAGGCCGGCGTGATCGGGTACGTGCCGAGGAACAACGGCAGGCCGCTGCGGATCGACGCGGCCACCAGTCCCCACGCGGCGGCGGTGTTGCCGGTGATGTTGGCGTACTCACCCGGTGCGAGCACGGCGGGCCTCACCTCGTAGGAGGACTCGAACAGCTCCGCCGTCTCGCCGAAGTGGTAGCCGGCCTTGAAGGCCCGCTGGTTGGCCTCCAGGATGAGCTCCTTGCCGACGTACTTCTCGGCGATCCACTCGAGGGTCGGCTCGACCGGACGCGTGTAGAGCCAGCTGATGAGCCCGAGGGCGAAGAAGTTCTTCGAGCGCTCGGCGTCGCGCGGCTTGACCCCGATCTCCTTCGACGACTCCGTGGTGATGGAGGTCATGGGGACCTCGTACACGGTGAACGCCGAGAGCGAGCCGTCGGCCAGGGGGTCGGACTCGTAGCCGGCCTTGGTGAGGTTGCGGTCGTCGAATGCGTCCGAGTTGACGATGATGGTTGCGCCCTGGGGCAGGGCCGCCACGTTGGCCCGAAGGGCGGCCGGGTTCATCGCCACCAGGACGTTGGGCGAGTCGCCCGGGGTCGAGATGTCGTGGTCCGAGATGTGGACCTGGAACGCGGACACGCCGGCCAGGGTCCCGGCCGGGGCCCGGATCTCGGCGGGGAAGTCGGGAAACGTGGCCAGGTCATTGCCGAAGAGGGCGGACGAGGTGGTGAAACGGTCCCCCGCCAGCTGCATCCCGTCGCCGGAGTCGCCCGCGAAGCGGATGACCACCCGGTCGATCAACTGGTGGTGCGTCGGCTCGATCGTGGTGTCGGACACCTTGCTCCTGTTCGTGCTGCTCTACCGCGTCTGCGCGCCGGTCGGACCGGTGCCGTTGCCGTGCCAACGGCCCGCCGCCGGGCCCCGGACACGAGGACGCGCCGCACTCGACGGGCCCCAGAAGACACTACCGCCGCGCGCCCCGAGGGCAGGACGACCCCTCGGATCAGGCCACGGTGACCTGGGCGTCGAGGTAGACGTCCTGGATGGCGTGGATGAGCGTGGCACCCTCGTCGGTGGGACGCTGGAAGGCCTTGCGGCCCACGATCAGGCCGGCACCACCCGCACGCTTGTTGACGACGGCGGTGCGCACGGCCTGGGCGAGATCGTCGGCCCCCTTGGACTCGCCACCGGAGTTGATCAGCGGGATCCGACCGGCGTAGCAGTTCACGACCTGCCACCGGGTGAGGTCGATGGGGTGGTCCGTGGTGAGTTCGCTGTAGACGAGCGGGTCGGTCTTGCCGAACTTGAGGGCGGTGTAGCCGCCGTTGTTCTCCGGCTGCTTCTGCTTGATGATGTCGGCCTCGATCGTGACGCCGAGGTGGTTGGCCTGTCCGGTGAGGTCGGCCGACACGTGGTAGTCGGTGTCGCCCTGCTTGAACGCCGGATTGCGCAGGTAGCACCACAGGACGGTGAACATGCCCAGGCGGTGGGCCTCGGCGAATGCGTGCGAGACCTCGACGATCTGGCGGTCGGCACCCTCGGAGCCGAAGTAGATGGTGGCTCCCACGCCCACCGCGCCCAGGTCGGCGGCCTGACGGACCTCGGAGAACATGATCTGGTCGTAGGTGTTCGGGTAGTTGAGGAAGTCGTTGTGGTTCAGCTTGACGATGAACGGGATCCGGTGGACGTAGCGGCGGGCCACGATACCGAGCCCGCCGAGGGTGGTGGCGATGGCGTTGCAGTCGGCGGCGATGGCCAGGTCGCACAGCCGCGCCGGGTCGAAGTAGGCCGGGAACTTGGCGAAGCTGGCGGCGGCCGAGTGCTCGATCCCCTGGTCGACCGGGAGGATCGACACGTAGCCGGTGCCGGCCAGGCGTCCCGTGTTGTAGAGGGTGCCGAGGTTCCGGAGCACGGTCGGCGAGCGATCGGAGTCCCGGAAGATCTCGTCGAAGACGTCGGGGCCCGGCAGGGTGAGGTGCTCGGACGGGAAGGCGGTGGCTCGGTGGTTGAGCAGGGCGTCAGCCTCGTCGCCGAGCAGTTGTTCGAGGTTCATGGCGGCGTAGCCTACCGGGCGCCGCGGGGCCTGTTCGGCGTCCGGCGGGGGCGGGGCGGCGGGCCGAGGGACTCGAGGCGGGCGGCCACGTCGTAGGCCTCGGGGTCGGCCACCTGCACCCGCAGGAAGAGCTCGCGTGCCTTGGGAATGTCGCCCGAGCGCTCCATGAGATCCCCGAGCACGTACCACTGGCGCAGGTGCCGCTCCGCGGGGTTCTTCACGAGACGCCCTGCGCCGGCGTCCACCAGGAGGCGGACCGCGCCGTCGAGATCGCCGAGGTCGGCACGGGTGCCGGCCAGGACCAGGCGGCCCTCGGACAGCACCTCAGTGTCGGGCGAGCCCTTGCGCAGTTCCTCGAACAGGGCCTCCACCCGCTTCGGTCGGCCGAGGGCGCGATGGCAGTCCATGCGCACGGGATGCTGGTCCACCGAGCCGGTCAGGGCGGCGAACCTCTCGAGGTTGGGCAGGGCGGCCTTCCAGTTCCCCTGGTGATACTGGCTCAGTCCGAGGAGCTCGAGCGCTGACGGTGCAGTGGGGACGGCCTCGACCACGGTACGGAGGATCCGGGCGGCATCGCGATAGCGCTCCCGCTGGTAGGCGCCGATGCCGGCGGCCATGCGCTCGCTGACGCGGTCCCGGAGGAAGTTCCAGTCGGGTCCGGCTGCCGTGGCCAGCTCCTGTGCGATGTCGGCCGGGAGCTCCTCGGGCTCGCGCACGATCCGATGGGCCGGGGGGCGGGACCGCTCGACCGGTGGTCCGGACCGGTCGTCGACCCGCACGAACTGCTCCGGCACGAACTCGTCCGTCCGGGTGCGCTTCCGGCGACGCCCTTCAGGCGTGTCGTCGTCGGGGCCGTGCTCGACCCCGTCGCGCACGGTGCTCGCCCCACGACGGGCAACGCTGCCCCAGCCCTTACGGACGACCTGGCCCCTGTTCGGCCGGCCGTCGGGCCGGTCACCGTAGGAACCGCCGTCGTCTGCGCTGCGTCGTGCCGGGGGACGACCGGAGGGACGCCCCCCCGATGAGGTGCCGGCCCGGTCGGGACGGGCCGACGAGGATCCGCTCGCGGACCCGTCGCGCCGCGGCGGGCGCCCGGAGCCGCTCGACTTGAACGAGCCGGTGGGGCGACCAGCGCCGGAACCGGAGGGGCGACCAGCGCCCGAGCCCCTGGGCGCGCCACCCTTACCGGAGCCGCCCTTGGCCGGCGGGCGACCGGACGTTCCGCCGGAGGGGCGACCCGACGAGGAGCGCTGCCCACCGCCCGGGGTGCGCGGGCGCGGCTGACCAGAGGGAGTGCTCGGCGACATGCCCCCACTCTACCTGGGCAGGGGCGCGTCACCCGGGCCAGGGTGCCGCCGACCCCGGGGGGCAGCCGTCCTCTACCCTGGTCACGGCGTCGCACTCGGACGCCGTCGAACCTCCATGACGCGACGAGCCCACACCCACCGCACCCGCCTCGCCGTTCCGGTGGCCGTGGTCCTGATTGCCTTGTCGGCGGCGGCCTGCAGCGGCGCCTCCGCCACCCGCCCGACCGGTACGTCGCATCCGACCGTCGGACCCGAGGCCGGCGTGACCTCCCACTACGGCAGGGTCGTCGGCCGACCGGGCCAGCCGACGACCCTGGCCGCCGAGGCGGCCACCCGTTCCTACGCGGTCCAGGTGCAGGCGGCCACGGCGGCATTCGTCGCCTCGATCGGCGCCCTCCGGGCCGACATCGCCGGGGGGAACATGGCAACCGCCCGCACCGATGAACTGGACGCCCAGGCCGACTACGACGCCTTCCGGGACCTGGAGCGCGGCAACTCGGTCAATGCCTCCACGCTCGATGAACTCGACACCGACGTCGTCCCCGGCGAGACGTTCGGGGGCCTGCACGCCGTCGAGCGGGACCTGTGGTCCGGAGGGCCCGCCGCGGCCGATGCAGCCGCACTGGCCGCCCAGGCACCCGTCGCCCAGTACCTCCTCTCCCACCTCCGACTCGGTCCCGAGGCCATCGCCTCGGTGGCCGTCGACCAGTTGGACTGGGTGGTCGACACCGCCCTCCCGTACAGCCAGGAACTCTCGTCCCACCTCGGCCTGGTCGACGTGGCCGGCACCGTCGACGCCGCCCGCCAGGCGTTCGGCGACGTGGCACCCCTCGCCCGGCTGGTGGCTCCCGGACTCACCGCAACCGTGACGTCCGACCTCGCCACCCTGGAGGTCGACGTGACGGCCCTCGGACCGCCCCGGACGACACCGGACATCTCGGTGACGCCCGCGCAACGGCTCGCCGTGTCGCAGCAGCTCGATGCCACCGCCTCCACGCTGGCCCGGCTCACCGCCGAACTCACCCCGTACGGCACGGCAGGAGCGCCCTCGTGACCCGCCGGCCCGGCGCCATCTCGCGGCGCCAGATGCTGGCCGGGTCCGGCCTGGCCACGGCCGCCGTGGTGGCCGCCGCCGGCGCGGGGCCCACGGCCGCGGCGGCGGCCACGTCGGGCACGCCGGGCACGACCGAGCCGTTCCACGGCGAGCACCAGGGTGGCATCGTCACCCCGGAACAGGCCCGCATGGTCTTTGCCGCCTACGACGTCAGCGACACCGGCCGGGCCGGGTTGGCCGCGCTCCTGGCCACGTGGTCCGCGGCAGTCGAACGGATGGCGGCCGGCCAGGCGGTCGCCGGCCCCGCCGACCCGTTCGCGCCGCCTGCCGACACCGGTGAGGCCCTCGACCTGCCTGCGGCACGGCTCACCCTGACCCTCGGCTACGGCCCGTCACTCTTCGACGACCGGTTCGGCCTGGCCGCGCGCCGGCCGGCGGCACTCGCCGAGCTCCCGGCGTTCCCGGGAGACGCGCTCGACCCGGCCCGCACGGGTGGTGACCTCTGCGTCCAGGCGTGCGCAGACGACGCCCAGGTGGCGTTCCACGCCATCCACAACCTGACCAGGCTCGGCCTCGGGACCGTCACGCTGCGCTACCTGCAGGTGGGATTCGGGCGGACGGCCTCCGCCGGCGGGTCGACGGCCACGCCACGCAACCTGCTCGGGTTCAAGGACGGCACGGCCAACCTGGACCCGACCGATGCCCGTGCCATGGACTCCTTCGTCTGGGTGGACGGGTCGGGCGACCAGAACTGGATGCGGGGCGGCTCCTACCTCGTGGCCCGCCGCATCCGCGTCCACCTCGAGGCATGGGACCGCAGCACGCTGGGCGACCAGGAGCGGACCATCGGGCGGTCCAAGCCGAGCGGCGCGCCGCTCGGCTCGTCCAACGAGCGCGACCCGCTCGACCTCCGTGCCCTCGACGACTTCGGCACGCCACTGGTCCCCGAGGACGCACATGTCAGGGTGGCGGCACCGGTCACCAACCACGGGGCCGCCCTGTTGCGGCGCGGCTACAGCTTCGTCGACGGCATGGACCCGACGACCGGCGAGCTCGACGCCGGCCTGTTCTTCATGTGCTTCCAGAAGGACCCGAGGTCCCAGTTCGTGCCCATCCAGCAGCGGCTCGCCGGACAGGACGCCCTGACCACCTATCTCGAGCACACCGGAGGTGGCGTGTTCGCCTGTCCGCCGGGGCCCGGCCCGGACCGCCCCTGGGGCCACGGGCTGGTGTGACCGGCCGGCACGACGGGTGACCAACGGCTCTTGGCCGGGGCGACCGCGTGGGTCAGGCTGACGGCATGCGTCGACTCCGTGCAGCTCTGCTCGTGGTGCCTGTCGTGACCCTGGCCGCCGGGTGCGGCTCCGCCGGTCACACCACCCCGACGACGACGCACACGACGACGCGGACCACCCGGGCACCCTCGACCTCGACGACCGGCGCGCACGGCACGACGACCACGGCACCTCCTGGGCTCACCGTCCAGGTGACCGCCAGCCCGTCCGTCATGACGGTCGGGACACCCGTCGTCTTCACGGTGACCATCCGTGGACCGGGGGTGCTGTCCGGCGAGGACGTCCACTTCGGCGACGGCGGGACCACCGGGGCCAATGCCGGCATGGTCCCCTGTGGCCAGACCGCACGGGCCGATGCCACCCGGACCTACACCCACGCCTACCTGGCATCCGGAACGTACCGGTTCACCGATGCGGTGTCCGTGATCGGGCCACAGCCGACCTGCACGTCCGAGGACGTCACCGGCAGTGCGACCGCCACCGTGGCCGCTCCGGTGAGTTCCGCCACGGCCGACGGAGCCTTCCTGTCACCCACCAGGAACCTGGCCTGTGAGATCGCCCAGAACCCCAGCAGTCAGGTGCGCTGCGTCTCGTTCGCGCCCCCACTGCTGGTGACGATGACGACCGACGGCACCCTGACCCGGTGTACGGGCAGTTCCTGCGAGCTCGGCAACCCGGCATCGGACACACCGGTGCTGGCCTACGGCGCAGCTGTCGGGAACCCTGAGTTCCTCTGCCTGTCGACGACCGTCGGCATCACCTGCACGGTCCCGGAGGGGCGGGGCTTCACCATCTCGAGGTCCGGGGTCACCACCGTCGGAAGCTGACATGTGGCGTCCCCCTCCCCGATGATCCGGCTTCCAGCAGTCCCGAGCCGACTCGGCAGGTGGGGTCCCGTGCCATGGCCGACTGGTCGACGATCCCCTCGATCGCCACCGCCGGCGGCACGCTGGTCCACGCCGCGGCCACGTTCTCGGCGGTCCGGTCCTCCAACAGGACGGCCGAGATCACCGAGTAGGGTCCGCTCGCCAACACCGCCAACATCGCCAACCGGCAACCCTTCACGGTCGACCTCCTCTACGGCGACCAGCAGGGTGGACAGAGCACGATCAGCCGATTCACGCTCCTGCCCGCCGACGACGAGGGCTGGTACCTGCGGGCCGTCCGACACCGCACTGTCCACGGACCGGATCCACGCTGAGTTCGTCCCGCTGGGCGTTACCCCCGGAAGGGGGCTCAGGCCGATCCGGAACCGGGCCCGGACGCGAAGAAGCCCCCCGCAGAGCGGGGGGCTTCTTCAGAGAAATCCCGGCGGCGTCCTACTCTCCCAGGGGGCTACCCCCCAAGTACCATCGGCGCTGACAGGCTTAACTGCCGTGTTCGGAATGGGAACGGGTGTATCTCTGTCGCCATGGCCACCGGAAACTGTGCGCCCTCGAGCCGAGGTACAAGACCCCGAAGGGTCGACCTCAAGGCCCGGTGTGACCCCAATAGGGTCACCCTGAGCGTTCCATAGCGAGCACGAGCAAGTTCCCAAGCCCTCGGCCGATTAGTACCGGTCAGCTGAATGCGTTACCGCACGTACACTTCCGGCCTATCAACGTGGTCGTCTGGCCACGGGCCTTACCAGGTTAACCCTGTGGGAGATATCATCTTGGAACGAGCTTCGCGCTTAGATGCTTTCAGCGCTTATCCCACCCGAAGGTCGCAAATCAGCAGTGCCCTTGGCAGGACAACTGACACACGAGAGCTTCGTCCATCCCGGTCCTCTCGTACTAGGGATAGCCTTCCTCAAATCTCCTACGGCTGCATCGGATAGGGACCGAACTGTCTCACGACGT
>Ga0182014_10000075_pt1 | contig 99025 bp, 96 predicted proteins | sample 612S2DmetaG_FD_120489 | JGI IMG/M metagenome (GOLD analysis project Ga0182014, IMG submission 120489) | Permafrost microbial communities from Stordalen Mire, Sweden - 612S2D metaG | ecosystem: Environmental > Terrestrial > Soil > Wetlands > Permafrost | place: Sweden: Stordalen | collected... | reverse complement strand
ATCGGCGCTGGACAGCAACTGGTCGTTGGCGCCGATCTGGTAAGACTGGTGCGGCCCGTCGAAGTTGCCTTTGGCCAGGTTGACGTTGGCGGCGATGATGCCGCTGCGCAGATCCTCCAGGTTCAGGCCGTAAGAGGCCAATACAGTGGGGTTGGCCTGAATCCGTACGGCGGGCTTCTGGCCGCCGCTGATGCTCACCAGCCCGACGCCCGGCAACTGGGAAATCTTGGGCGTCAGCCGCGTATCCGCCAGGTCTTCCACCTTCGACAGCGGGATGGCGGTCGAGGTGAGCGCCAGGGTCAGGATCGGCGTATCGGCGGGATTGATCTTGGCGTAAATCGGAGGGGTCGGAAGGTCGGTGGGCAGGTAGGTGCCGGAGGCGTTGATCGACTGCTGCACTTCCTGCTCGGCCACGTCGATACTGAGGCTGAGATTGAACTGAAGGGTGATGACCGAAGCGCCGTCGGAACTGGTGGAGGTCATCTGCTGCAACCCGGGCACCTGCCCGAACTGACGTTCCAAGGGCGCGGTCACCGAAGTCGCCATCACGTCCGGGCTGGCGCCCGGATAGAAAGTCGTCACCTGGATGGTGGGATAATCCACCTCCGGCAAGGCGGATACGGGCAATTGCGTATACCCGACCGCTCCGGCGAGCACGATGCCCACCATCAGCAGAGACGTCGCAACCGGCCGGAGGATGAAAGTCCTCGAGGGACTCACTTCCCCTTTCCTCCCGACTTCCTCGAGCCCTTTCCGCTCCCGGAGCCGCTGGCCGGTGTCTCGTCGCCCCACTGCGACACCACCTTGGCGCCTTCCACCAGCTTATCCACGCCGGTCATGACAACGGCGTCGCCCGGTTTGAGCCCGCTGGTGACCTCGGTCTGGTCGCCCTCCGCCGTTCCGGTGTTGATGTCCGTAACCGTAACCGTGGAGTCCGGCTTCAACAGCCAGACGTAGGTTTCGTTGGTGGTGCGCTGCACCGCCGCGTTATTGATCAGCGTCACGCCCGTTTTTTCCTGCACCAGCATGTGGGCGTTGACGAACTGATTGGGAAAAAGCTGGTAGTCGGCGTTGTCGAAATTGGCGCGTAGCCGCAAGGTGCCGGTGGTCTGGTCGATCTCGTTATCGATAGTGGCCAGGTAGCCTGTGGCGATCTTGCGCTGATCGGCGCGGTCCCATGCCTCCACCACCAGCTTCTGGCCGGCCCTCCAGCGCGACAGGACCGCCGGAAGTTGGTCCTCGGCCACGGGGAAGATCACGCTGATCGGCTGCAGTTGGGTGATCACGATCATGCCGGTGGTGTCGGCGGCGTGCACGATATTGCCGGGATCCACCAGGCGCAACCCCACCTGCCCGCTAAACGGCGCGGTGATGTGGCAATAAACCAGATTGAGCTTGGCGGCGTCGATGGCTCCCTGGTCCGCCTTGACCACGCCTTCCTCTTGCGTCACCAGAGCCTTCTGCGTGGCAAGCTGCTGTTCCGGTACGGCGTTCTGCTTGAGCAGCGTTTCGTAGCGCGTCTGATCCACTCTGGCGTTATCGAGCAGCGCCTGGTCGCGGACCTGGTTGCCTTCGGCCTGTTCCAGGGCCACCGCGTAAGGGCGCGGGTCGATTTCGATCAACGGATCGTCTTTCTTGACGATATCGCCCTCTTTGTAGTTCACGCTCATCAACTGGCCGTCCACCCGGCTCCTCACGGTTACGGTGTAGATCGGAGTCACCGATGCCAGCCCCGTAACGTAGACGCCGATATTGCCGCGGGTAGCGTGGATCGAAACTACCGGCGGAATACCGCCCTTACCGCCCTTTTTGCCGCTGCCCGGAGCGGCCTGCCCGGTCCCGTTTGCGGCACCCGAGCCCCTCGGCCAAAGGTAGTATGCCGCTACGCCGACGGCCAACAAAACGATCAGCCATACCCAACCGGAGCGCTTCTTCTTGGCTTTGGCCGGAGGGCGAGCCTCCAGCGCGGAGGGGGATGCCGGACGCGCGACGGTTTCCTGCGTGGACGGAGGAGAATACTCGCTCATAGTTTCTTTTCAATCACTCCCGGCCAACCCGGCCCCGTTGAAACGCACACGGATAGCAAGAGAGCCTTGATGAGGTTCATTCTATCCATTGGGCGATGCGGAGTGCGCTGCCGTTACCTTGGGAGTTCACAAACATATCGAGCCATCCATTAAAGGCTCGGAAGGGCTATTGCAATTTACTCCGATATGGCCAAAAGCCCATCCGTTCCGCAGAAATTCTCCACACTCACGAAAACCCGAGGCCGGCATTCCGCACGGCTCCCTCACTGCAGCGTGTAGCTCGCGCTGCCGGGTGACGGATGCTCGATCACCAGGGTAACATTGCTTCGCTTCCACTCGGTAAGGTGGTCGGCGGGAAGCGGCGTGGTCTGCTCGATTTCGAGGCGCGTGCCGGTCAGGTGGACCCTCCGGCGCCAGCCCTTGCCGGCGAACTCCAGCCCGTCGCCGTCGATTTTGACTTCCACCGCGCCGCCGCCCGCGAAAGCCCCCTCCACCGGCAGGAAATTTTCGTCGTTGTCCTTACTGGTGAATTCCATCCAGCGGCCGCCATCGGCGCTGGAAAAAATGGCCCGCGCCTTTTGCGATTCCACGATCCACTCGGGGCTCCCATCGCCATCCAGATCGGCGCTCCAGGCGACGGTGCGGCCGCGCGGAATCAGTAGCGCCCGTATCGCCAGCTCCGCCGTTCCCGCACCGGCCGCGCCAAGCCGCCACTCCCGCAATCCGGCGGCGCCCACCTCCCCGAACACGCGCAAGGAAAAGTGCCGCTCGGCGGCCGCGCCGATGCTGATTTCGCTCGACGCCGGCAGGAATTCGAGGCCATCGCCCACCGCCGTCAGGCGAAACGTCTGAATGGCCGGCCAGTTGTTGCGCACCACGATATCCAGGTCCGAGCCCGCCCGCGGTTCCACCGGCACTACCGGCGGCTCGGCCTGCAAGCGGCTGGTTTGCCCGAAATGCAGATCGATCGCCTGCGCCGCGCGCATCGAGACCGGCCGGAACAGTTGCAGCCTCGCCCGGCCCAGCAGCAACCCATCGGCTTCGAGCCCCAGGCTGGCGAAATCGCCGTGCGCCGCGTCGGCGGGAACCGACACCTGGTAGTGGATTTCCGGCAACTCCGCGGCGCCGCCCGGCTGCGGCTCCCGCGTGGCCTGGTAACCGTCGGGCAGGCGCAAACGCGAGCGCGACGCCAGATCCGGCGAACTGTAACTGGTCGCCACCGGATTGGCCTGCCCGATCACCAGACGATGCGCGTCGTCGAAGAACGCCGAGCTCTCCGGCTCCTCGATCGCCAAACCTACCCGTACCCGATACTCCGGCGCCCGGCCGGCCGGTATGGAGAGCGGCACCCGCTGGGTCTTCTCGTCCCAATCGAAGTCGATCTCACGGGCCGCCGCCAGATACGGGCCCACCGGCTCTCGGTCTAATTGCAGCACCGCCTGGCCCGCGACCGGCGCCGCGAACTCCATCGCCAGTATCCCGTTTTCGTATTCCACCGAAAGCAATTCCACGGTGGCGTAGACGATCCGCTCGTTGGGGGAAAAGTTGGAGCACTCCCGGCACAAGCCATTGCCGGCCAGCGACACGCTCACCGGCAGCCAGAGAGACTCACCCGAAGGCACCGTCACCTGCGGGATCGTCAGCGCACGTTTCCCAGCCGCGTCCCACACCCGCAGATCGTCGTGAAAGACGTCCGGCCCCGGGTTGGTCACAATTACCGCCGAAGCCCCCGGCGACGACAACTGCGCGGCGGCCAGCGGATTCGGCGCCTTGCCGCTCCCGAGCCGTGGCGGCGTGCCGGGCTCGAGCTGCGCCAAAACCGGCGCCCAGTTGCGCAATAGCGCGGCATCGCGCTCGATTCCCCGCACCGCCGGCGTCTCATCGCCATCCAGACTCACCGCTCCCGGGCGCAGCACCACGCCGGGCGCCGGCGCCCATCCCGCCGGGTACAAGCCTTCCTCCACATCCCGCCACAGCACCACGCCGCGCGCGCTGGCCAGAGCCGCCCGCGATTGGGCGAAGGCGTTCGCGTCCATCGCCGACAGCGTCGTGACCGGTGCCGGGGGCGCGGCCCCGCCGAGCGCCAATTCGGGGCCTTCCAGAAATGCGATCGGGCCGCCGTGCGCAGCCATTTGCGGCTCCAGCAGTTCCCTCAATCGCTTGATCCACTCCCGACGCGCCGCGGCCGAGGCGTTCGCCGGCGCTCCCCCGCGCGGCCAGTCCGGCACCGCGCCGAGCGGCCGAACCCACGCTTCCAGGCCCAAACGATGCAGCAGCCGGAGCAGGGCCGCCAGGTCGTGCCGCGGGCTGGTCCGCCCCGTAAAATCGTAATCGCCCGCCGCCACCTCGTGCCAGTTCCACGGCACCGCGAATTCCACCGTGCGCACGCCCAGGTTTTTCAGCCACACCAACTCGCGCTCCCAGTGCGCCCGCGGACACAGGTAATAAGGAAACTCGACCGCCAGGGCGCACTGGGGCGCCGGCGGATTCCTCGCCGGGGTCACTACAGGTGCCACCAACGCCGCCAACGCCACCATCAACGCCAGCCGGCGCATCAGAACGTCCGCGCCTTTCGCAGCCGGTAATCTTCCACCAGCGGCATCCGGATCGCCGTGCACATTTCAAACAGGCGGGAGCGCGCGCGCGCGCCAATGCGGTCGCCCAATGTCGTGCGATATTCCGTTCCCAATGCGGTCTTCTGCATGGCGCCCGCGCCCGCCTGCGGATCGGGTAGGTTGGTGGTGGCGATCAGCGGCTTGCGATGGTTGCAGCGATGCGTGATGATCGCCGTGATGGTATCCTCCACCCAATCCGTCACGCGATGCGCCCCCAGATCGTCCAGCAGCAGCACTTCCGCATCCAGTGCCACGCGGTAGGCCTCTTTGTCCGCCGAATTCGACCCGGGATCGTATCCGGAGCGGATTTTGTCCAGCAGCCCCTGGTAATCGCAGAATAGGCCCTCGTGACCTTTCTCCAGGATCTTGCGCAGCACCGCCACCGCCAGGTGCGTCTTGCCGATGCCCGGCTCGCCGATAAACAGCAACCCGGGACGCGATTCGTTGGGAAACTCCCGTACGAAATTGGAGGCCGCCAGCAGCGAGGTTTGCAGTTCGCGCCGCGCAATGGGATTGTCCGGCCCGGGCAAAACGAAGGTATCGAACGAAACGCTGCGATAAAGGGGTGGAATCTGCGCCCGGTCTTCCAGTTTTCCCGCTCTATCCTGCGACCAGCACGCGCAGCGTTCGGCGCCCGATACGCCGCCGCGTTCCGTCACGATCCAACCGGCGCCGCCGCACTTGGGACAAACCGCTTCGCCCGCCATCGCTTTTATTATAGGGGGCAAAGAGGCTGGCTTTGTCCCGACACGCCTCGAAACTCTCCTGGCACGGTGGAGTATTTGTAGTAACCGCGTAGCATGCTCCAATTGCGATGACGTATTCCGGTTGGCTGAGTGTGGGGCAGGCCCTCGGCCCGCGGCGGCCTCTCAGGCCGCCTGGCCGGAGGCGGACCGAGGGTCCGCCGCAGCGCACGGCACTGCCCCACGTCACAGGAATACGTTACCGAACTTCGGAAAGGGGGTACTTAGCGATCGGCTCATGCATTTTCCGACGGAGTTTCTGCTGGCTCAGTTGGGCCGCTACGGCACGGCTTCGGAGTTAGAGTAGGGAACCAGCGATGGCGGGCGATCGTCGGGACCGAGCAGCCAGACCTGGCGGTCAGGATAGTAGGCCAGCAGTTGGGTGTTGTCTTCCCTTCCCAGGTCGCGGGCGAAAACGATGCGCGCATGGTCGATGTCGGCCGCGTTGTAGACCCACTCGTCCTGAAAGATGTGATGCGGCGAGTAGTGAACGAATACCAGCAGCTTGCCGGGGATTTGGTCGAGTTGGCGGCTGACGAAGGTGCGGCGGTCCAGGTCGTCGTGCGGAACCAGGTCCCAGGTTTCGTACTGGCGCACTGGCGACCCGTCGAAAAAGGCGTGGACGGCGTACCAGAACAGAAACTGGCCGACCGAGAGGAATACGATCCAGCGCGCCAGATAAGACCAACGCCGGGCTATGGTTTCCAGACCAACCACGCTCGCCAGCACGAACAGACACGTGACCGGAGCGAGATAGTGCAATTGGAATGCGGGGAAAAAGTTGACGCCCAGGGCAAACAGCACCAGCGTTCCCGCCACCCACAGAAAGCGCCGTTCTTTGAGACGCGCTAGAAATGCGGCCAGCGCCAGATCGAGAGGCGGCAGAAAGAAAAAGCGGTAATAGCGGACTCGGAATTCCAGCCGTTCGAGGTACCGCGCGGGCGTTTCCGCACGCTCGCCGCGGAAGCCTCGCTGCATGCGGTAGTCCAGCGCCTGTTCCGGCGTGAGCGCGCGGTGCGCCGTGACGTGGGGCTGCCAGGTGAACGCGGCCGGCACGCCGTATTGATACTGGCTGAGCATCTCGGGCATGGTGGCCCAGCTTCCGGTCACCGCTTTGTTCTGGAACAGCAGCAGCGCGGCCGCAGCCACCAGGATCATCGCCAGTTCCGGCGCCGCCTTCCATGAGGCGCGCTGCCGCACCGCCGGAAGCAGGTATACCGCCGCGCTCAGAAACAGAAAGATGGACTCGTACGGCCGGGTGATGAGACTGAGCGCCAGCCCTAGCCCCAGCACAACCACGTCCCGCTGCCGCGTCCGGACACGCAGGCGCGGCAAGGCGCCGAAAACCGCCGCGCCGGCCGCCGCCGTGGACATGCCGCCCCAGTAATCGTTCATCCATTGGTTGAGCGGGCCGAATTCGACCACTGCCAGCAGGCCGCCCACCAGCGCCCAACCCGGCGTAGTCCAGCCGCGCAGCATCCAATAGCAACCGGCCGAAAAAGCCGCCGCGGCCAACAGAACTCCCGCCCATGGAGACCCAAAAATCGTCCAGCCGATCGCCAGCACCAGGCCCTGCCCCGGCGGATAGATGGAGGCATAGGTGGGTTCCTGCAGCACAAAAAACGTTTCGAAAAATTCGGGCAGCGCATGCGCCGGATTGGCCAGCCGCAGGTGGCGCAGCGTGTCGGCTTCGAGCAAGTGGCTGAACTCGTCGTAAATGATGGGGTGCGGCGCCGGATGGTGGGCCAGAAGCAGCAGTCGCAGCGCCACCGGCAGCACGGCCACGAGCGCGCAAGCCAGACGCGGCGACGCGGCCAGGCGCTGCCCCCAGGCCCGCACCCAGGGCTTCCACAGCAGGATCGGCGCCAGCAACAAAGCCGCCAGCAGCAGCTCAACCTGGTCGGCGACGTTCAAAGCATTACCCCGAACAAGTGTCGCCGATTTTGCGGGGCGGCCCAATTGCCGTTCCAGATGCGGCCCTCGTCGAAGCCCGCCCCGGCCAGGCCCGGACCCGCGCGGTTGAGACGGCGACGGTTGCCGGTGTAATACCACCACTCGGTGCGAGATTCAGGGTGATTGAAGTGATCGCGCGGGAACTGGTGACGATAGCCGGGCAGGGCCTGACGAAAATCGGGCGCCGCGGCGAAAAGCGTAATGCCCATCAGATACAAAGACAGGAACCGGAAGATCCGACGCATCCGCTATTCATGGTAGGACAGGCCGCCTGGCCTGTCAGGGAGTTTGCGCATTTTTTAAAAAGCTGAAGCCTGTGCCACCATGTGCCGATAGGTTACTGGTAACAGGTGGCACAGGCTTCAGCCTGTGTTTGGACAGGCTGGGAAGCCTGTCCCGCTACGTTAAAGCTGCATACTTCTTTCGTATCGGTCGTTGTACTGGTCACTGCGGTTTGGCGCCGGCCAGCGAGGCCGTGGCGAGGCTGCCGCCCAAGCCCATGGTTTCCACCGCCGAGGACGGCACGATCACCATCGAGCCGCGCTCCTTGATGGCCTCGTACAGCATGTTCATGGCGCGCAGGTGCAGCGCCACCGGGTTGTTCTGGTACACCAGCGACGCTTGCGCGAACTTGTCGGCGATTTCGGTTTCGGCCTGGCCGAGGATGTTGCGCGCCTGCCGTTCGCGCTCCGCCTGCGCCTGGCGCGACATGGCGTCTTCGAGCGCCTGCGGAATGCGCACGTCGCGGATCTCCACCGATTGCACGGTGATGCCCCAGGGATTGGTCTTCTCGTCCAGAATGCGCTGCAGCTCTTTGCCCAGCAGCTCGCGCTCGGTGATCATTTGCGCCAGCTCGTGGCGGCCGATCGATTCGCGCAGGGCGGTCTGCGCGCCCAGACGAATGGCTTCCACGAAATCTTCCACCTCGAGAATCGATTTTTCGGCGTTCCAGACCATCCAGTAAAAGATGGCGTCCACGTTGACCGGCACGGTATCGCGGGTGAGCGTGGATTCGGCGGTCGCGCTGGCCACGCGGATGCGCTGGTCCACGTAACGGCTGAGCGAATCCACCACCGGAATCATGTGGAACAGGCCCGGGCCGCGCAGTCCCCGGTAGCGGCCCAGGCGCAGCACGGCCACCTTCTCCCATTGGTCCGCCACGCGAATGGCGAAGAGCAGATACACGCCCACCACGGCCCCGGCAACCAGCGGCCATTGAGCGTCGAAAACAGCCTTACCGCCTGCGCCTGCCAGCAGGCAGGCCACGAACAGCGCAACTCCAACCTGGCTAACCTTGATCTGGTCCTTCTTCATGGCATCGTCTCCTATTCTCCGCAGTACCGCTTTAGCGATCGTGTAACTCATTGAGCTGCTCCAACAGTTCGGCGACCGTGAAACCGGCCGCGCCGGCGCGCGCCACAAACTCGCCCACGATCTGACGGAGCTGCCGGCGGCGCTCCACCTCGTCCCGCCGCACCTTCTGCCGGCCGATGAAAGTCCCCATGCCCTGCTGCGTATCCAGCACGCCCCGGATTTCCAGTTCGCGGTAGGCCCGTGCCACGGTATTGGGATTGATGGACAGGTCCACCGCCACCTGGCGCACAGTGGGAAGCTGATGGCCGGCCGCCAGCGCGCCGGCCGCCATACCGCCCAGCACCTGGTCGATCAACTGGCGATAGACCGGGACGCCGCTGCGCGCATCCAGACGAAAGGCGAAGCCGCTTTTTCCGTCCGTTGGCTTGCTCATCTAAAATCATAATGTACTAGTGTACTAATACATGTCAAGAGAACAATTCTAGGGATCGTGCGGCTCAATCGCGCGGAAACGCCGAGACGAATCTCGGCGCTGCAGACTAAGAGTCCGCGCCACGATAGGCAGTACGTAACTAAACGTACAGAAGTGATAGACTGGTCGGCCATGCTTCGTCTTCCTTCGAGGTACTTTCTCCGGTCCAGCCGTCATCGGCTTGTCATCGGCCAGGCGCTTTGTCCAGCCGTGGCAGCGTGCTTGCTGCTTGGCTTCTCCATCCACGCCTGGGCGGCCGCTCCGGATCGCATTACCCAGCCTGTCGACGCGGGCCGGGTTCGCACTATTGGCTCCAACGTGCATCACCTGGTGCAGTCCCAATACGACCGCGGCATGGCCGATCCCGGCACGGCGATGAAGTACATGGTGCTGATGGTAAAGCCTTCGCTGGCGCAGCAGGCCGACCTGGCGCAGCTACTCGCGGACCAGCAGAATCCCGCCTCGCCTCGCTATCGCGAATGGCTCACTCCCGAACAATTCGGCGACCGGTTCGGCTTGAGCGCGGGCGACACCGCCAAAGTGTCCGCGTGGCTACAGGCCGCCGGGTTTTCGATTCGACACCAGGCGCGCGGGCGCAACTGGATCGCCTTCAGCGGAACGGCGGGTCAGGTAACCCGCGCGCTCCATACCCCCGTGCACATCTTCGAAGTGAATGGAGAAACGCATTTCGCCAATACCATCGACCCCACCGTGCCCGAAGCGCTGGCCGACGTTGTGGGCGGCATCCTCGGCCTGAACGATTTTCATCCGCAGCCGGCCGTGACCCAGGCACAGCCCGTTTATACCAGCTCCACCTCCGGCAACCACTATCTGGCGCCGGCCGATTTCTCCACCATTTACGATCTGACGCCGCTCGCGCAGGCAGGCTTCGACGGCACCGGCCAGAGCATCGCCGTAGTGGGCGAATCGGATGTTTCGACCAGCGACCTCACGACCTTCCGTACCCATTTCGGCCTGCCCGCCAACAGCCCGAAATTGGTCTTGTACGACACCGACCCCGGCTATACCGGCGCGCAGATCGAAGGCAATCTCGACCTGGAATGGGCCGGCGCCATCGCTCCCAAAGCCACCATTTATTACGTTTATGGAACCGACGCTTTCGACGCCATGGCGTTTGCCATCGACGAAGCCATCGCGCCGATCGTCAGCGCGAGCTACAGCGGCTGCGAGGTCGATTTCGCCCCCGCCGGTTGGGAGCCGGTGGGGCAGCAGGCCAACGCCCAGGGCATCACCATTCTGGCAGCTTCCGGCGATAGCGGGTCCGCTGGTTGCGACGCTCAGGGCTCGGAACCTTTCGCCACCCTCGGCCGCAGCGTCCAGTTCCCCGCCGTGCTGCCGGAAGTGACCGGCATGGGCGGGTCCGAATTCGTGGAAGGCACCGGCACTTACTGGAGCGCCACCAATGCGGCTACCAGTTTGGGTTCGGCGCGGTCTTATATCCCCGAGACCGCCTGGAACCAATCGAGCGGCGCGGGATTGGGGGCGACGGGCGGAGGCGCCAGCCGCCTGTACTCCAAACCAGCCTGGCAAACCGGGCTTGGCGTGCCGAACGACAGCGCTCGCGACGTGCCGGATCTCGCCCTCAGCGCGGCTGTGCACGACGCCTACCTGATCTATTATGACGGTTCGCTCTACAGCGTCGGCGGCACATCTTGCGCCACCCCGAGCATGGCCGGCATCGTGGCGCTGCTGGACCAGTATCAGATCAAGCAGGGCTATCAATCCTCACCCGGCTTGGGGAACATCAATCCGCAGCTCTACCGGTTGGCTCAAAGCTCGCCCACCGGATTCCACGATATCGTCTCCGGCAATAACATCGTGCCCTGTGCCCAAGGCTCTCCGGATTGCGGCGCCGGCTCGTTCGGCTACAGCGCGGGGCCTGGATACGACCAGGCCACCGGGTTGGGATCGATCGACGCCAATAACCTTTTTACCCTGTGGAATCAGGCTGCCAGCGGCGTCACGGTCAGGCTCAACGCCAGCCCGACTAGAGCCACGCTGAACCAGACCATTCAACTCACGGCCACCGTGACTGCGACCGAGCAGGAGGGCGGCTTCTACCCCATCGCCATGCCCACCGGCACCGTAGGTTTCAGCATCTTCGGAGGCCCGGGTCTCGGTACGGCGGCGCTCTCCTCGAACGGCACTGCCAGCCTCGCCGTCCCGGCTTACCAGTTCGACCAGGCCGGCACGTACTATGTAGCGGCGCAGTATTCCGGCGATGCCAGTTTCAGCCCCGGCGGAGCGCTCTTGAAAATTCAGATCACTACGCCCTTCGGCGCGGCTGCGGTGGTGGTCACCGGGCCCAATACGGTTTGGCCTTCGCTCGATACCGACGCGCAGGGCTTGAGCTGGCCGGCCACGCTAACCCTGTACGAAGAGGCGGGCGTGGCCGCGCTAGTCACCGGCTTCACCATGGACGGCCAGACGCAAAGCCTGTCGCAATACTTCCCTTCGCCCGATATCCCGGCGGGCGGCTCGCTCAGCACTACCGTCGTACTGCGCAATCAGAGTCCGCCTCTCGTCCACACCTTCGTCTTTACCGGCGTGGATGCCGCCGGCCAAACCTGGTCGCGGCAAATCGCCGTCAATTATTTTCCGCTCCCCGCTTACGACCAATACTCGTTCACCGCAACCCCGCTGACGGTAACTCAGAACCCGGCCAATGCCTCCTGCCCGTTTGCCGTGCAACTGAGCCTCGACAATACCGGCGGTTACTGGAACCTGATCGACAATCTTTACGCCGGAACCGTCGACATGTCCAGCCAGATCGCACCCATCTTCGGCACCACCCGCCTCCAAGCCTGGGCATCGCTCCAAGGCACGCTTTGCCAGAGCGGGATCGCGCCTCCGGCGACCGAGTACGTCTACGCCATCCGTGACGACGGTCTCTCCCAGCAGGTGCAAGTGAATCTGGCTGCCGCTCCAGCCAAGCCAACCAGCATCGTCCCCTCGCCCACCGCCATTACCCTCGCCGCCTCCAGCCTCAGCCAGACCGTGCAGGCAACGCTCGCGGTGGGCATCGGCGACAGTACCCAGACCTGGACCGCCGCGGTCCACCCCGCCAATCCCACGGCGGGATGGCTGAGCGTTTCGCAGCTTTCCGGCACCGGCCCCGGGCAAATCGCTTTGACCGCCTCGGGTTTCGGCTTCGAGCCTGGCGTGTACCGCGCCATGATCGTGATTCAATCTCCCAATGCCGTACCGCAATTCGTCAATGTGCCGGTCATGTTCGTGTTGGGCGGCGGTTCCGGGACCTCGATCACGGCTGTAGCCGACCCCGCTTCCGGGCGGACCACCGCTGCGCCGGGCATGCTGTTGTCGGTCTTCGGCAATAACCTGGCATCGACGACGCAGACACTCTCCGGCAATCCACTGCCATTTTCCGCTGGCGGGGTCGCCGTCACGGTGAATGGCCAGGCCGCGCCGTTGCTCTACGTCTCGCCCAGCCAGATCAATCTCCAGATCCCCTACGAAGTGGGGTCCGGACCGGCCATGCTGGGCATCGTCAATAACGGGCAGGTGGCCGCCTTCCAGTTCCAGGTGACGCCCTCGGCGCCGGCCATCTACACCGATGGAAACGGAAATCTGGCGAACAACCCGGCGGTCCAGGCTGGCGGCCTCGCAACCCTGTATCTGAACGGCGCCGGCGATGTCACTCCGGCGCTCTCGACCGCTTATCTGGAGTCTACGAATACCACCGTCACGCCGGTATTGCCGCTTTCGGTCACCGTCGGCGGTATCCCGGCGATCGTCCAGTTTGAAGGGTTGGCGCCTTTGACCGTTGGCACCGCACAGGTGAATTTCTACGTGCCGGCGTCGTTAGCCTCCGGCCCGCAACCGGTCGTGGTTACGGTTGGAGGGGTGGCCAGCCCACCGGTGAACGTGACGGTGCAGTAGAACAAAATGCAGGCCAAAGGCCTGCTCCACGTGGAGTAGGCCTTTGGCCTGCAACTTCCTCCACCGCCTACGTCGGAGCCGCAATCCCCAGCTTGGTGTACCAGGGCGTGGCTGTGCGGATGGCGAGGTTGACGGCTTGGATGTTTTTCACGCCGTCTTTTTCCAGCCAGTCTTCCAGCGCCTTCACCCCTTGGCGGGCGTAAACCGGGATGCCGTCTTTCCAGGTGGCGCGGCCGCATAGCACGCCCGAATAATCGGTGCCGGCCTCCGCCGCCATTTCGAGCGCTTCGGTGAACACGGCGTTGGCCACACCCGCACTGAGGTAGATGAAGGGCCGGGCCGCAGCCGCGGCGGCCTCGCGGTAATGCGCCAGAGCTTCCTGCCGGCTGTAAACCTTCTGCCCCTTGAAGACGCTGGACCCTTCCACGTACTCGGCGTTGACCGGCGCCTCCACCTTGAGCACGTCCACGCGGTACTCGGGCTTCGAAAACTCGGCCATACTATGCTTGACGATCGCCGGCTTCAGGCGCGCGAACTCCGGTCCCCTCTCGTCGCCACCGGCCGGATCGTAGCCCACAAATTCGAGGAAGAAGGGGATTTCGTGGGCCTCGCATTCGGCGCCGATCCGCTCGATGAACGCGTGCTTGATATCGTTCACCGCTTTGTCCTCTGCAGGGTTGTAGTAAATCAGAATCTTGACCGCGTCGGCGCCCCAATCCACGATGCGCTTCACCGAAACCCGCGGCAGCAGATCCGGCAAGCGGCCGGGGCGGGTGTTGTCGTAGCCGCTCAGCTCGTACGCCAGCAGCAGGCCCGCGTTCTTGCTGCGCGCGGCGGCCGCCTCCAATCCGAATTCGGGATCGAGCAGAATCGCGCTGGCGTGCGGCGTCAGGACCTTGCTGATGGCGACTTTGAATTCGCTCATCTGCTGCGGCGTGATTTCCTGGGTAGCCACATGCCGGGCCGCGGCTAGCGATTTCTGCAGACTGCCGCGCTGATCCATAGCGGCGGCCGCGATCACTCCATGTTCGTTCGCCAGTGCCTTCATGCGGCGCAATTTTCCGCTGGAGAGTGCCATGCGGCCATTATCCCACCGTGGGACAACGCCGCATGGCACTCCAATCAGCAGGACGGCCACCGCCGGTTTGATTGTATTTCTCGGACTGCCTCGCCCTGGAAAAGTTAGGCAGTTTCGAGCTGATTCATCAGCGCCGGACGGTGTTGCTGTGACACCTTCAGTTTGCCACAGATAGCCTCCCATCCCAAGCGCTAAGCAGTACTTTTTTTCAGCCGGAGGTGCGCGCGAGCGTCCCACCTCTGCAATGCAGTCCACCTGGAGGTGTACCGATGACGACCAAGCGAGAGAAGAGCGCCAACGAGAAGCTCATGGAAGCCATGGGCGGAAGAGGCTTCACCCCGATGCCTCCAGACCAGCATAAGTGGCAGGCTTCGCCCCGTGAGCCAGTGCTCCACCGGATCTGGTCATGGATGTGCGACCACACCATCAATTGGGGACACGACTCGCCCTATGCAGTTTCCAGCGATAAGGATGAACTGGGGCTGGTCCACATGGCCAAAGACCTCGGGGTGGAGCTAAACAACCTCACAAACTATTGGCGCATGGGTGAGGAGAGAGGACTCTGGCGCAAAGGCTCAAAACTGGAAGGGGAACGGCGGCTGTACCTCAATGCCCGAGTTCCCGAAGTTCACAATAAGCAGGGCGAACAAAAGGGGAACAAATCGGTTTGTACATATGACCTGCCTCCTAAGGTTTTGTTGTGGCTAAACAACTTACCGGAAGAGGTCAGGCGAAAAGTGGTGTCAGAGCGCCTCCGCGATTTGCAGGTGCAGGATGACGCCATTGCGGAGATGACGGCGGCGGTAAGGGAAGCGTGGAGCACCCATGTAGAGGATATCCGATTTCGGGAATGGGCGCAACTCGGCGTACCCCACAAGGAGCGTCAAGGGCCGAAGCCACGCGGCACGCCGGCACAGATCCAGGCGCGGCGCTCCCGGCTCGCCGACGTGATCCCCACGGTGAGGTCATATGTGCAAACGGTTTCGGCATCTGTGCAAACCGCTGAATTCGATATGCACAATCACGAAAACGTGGACGTGCAAACGGGCGCTACCTTATTGCCTCAGACAAGGCCAGAAAGACAGAACTTGGAGCGGGCGGAATCTCTGGATGCTCCCCAGTCGCACCCGGAGCCTCACCCTGCTGTTGATGGTCGAGAGCCGAATGCCCATTACGCAAGCGAGAAGGCCGATTCGAGCGGTTCCGAAAACGAAAACACGGAAAACCCCGAAAACCGGCAACTGGAGAAAGAAGAGGGGTACGAAACGCTCTGGTCCGGAATAGAGGGAATCCAAATCAGTTTCCCGCGAAGCACTTTTGGGGAGGTGACTGTGGACCGCACGAACCGGGGCGATCACGTCACTATGCGCCAGATCTACGACGCCATCGGCCGAACCGAGGGCGCGGCGCAGCAATTCCGCTTGTTTTGCGTAGGGAAAATCCGTGCCATGCCCGGCGTAGGAGCCGCCGCACGGGAAGGCCGTATGCCGGCGCGGGGTCCAAAATCCCTCGGCTTGATCCTGGAATGGGCCAAAGACTGGGGCCGCGCCCACGGCGTGCCACAGCGCGGCCCCGGCTGGGACCGTCCCGCGAAGAGCAAAACGAAAGGAGCCACCGCATGAGCCAACTCACCGAATTCCAGATCCGCGCCCTGATCCTGCGCCTGGAGGCCACGCTCCGGCGCTACCAGCGCGAGGAGAGGGTCCACACGGCCGCCTGGCGCCGCACGACCGAACGCCTGGAAGCGTACCGGGCGGAATTGGGCTACGTGACGGGCCAAGCGAAAGGAGGCGGCAATGCCTGACCTCGAACCCCACTACGAACCCGTGCGCGCCTCGCGCCCGCGTCCCAGCGCCATCCTGCACCTCCACCTGGCCCGCGACGGCACGGTGCGAATCACCGCATTATTCGAACCGCCGCTCGACCCGGATCCCGCCCACGTCCCCGGCGACGTGGAGGCCATCGCCCAAGCCATGATACGGGCGGCCGAAGAGAAAGGAGCCAAGCAGTATGACTAGCAGCACTCGCTCCATCCACTTCCCGCCCGCGGAGAATACCCCCGCGCCGGAAAAAACCAACCATATCGTCGGCGCCAGCAAAATGGTCGACGTTGCCCGCCCCCCGAACGTGATGGGCGCCTACCGCGAGTCGCTGCAGGCCATCGAGACAGCTCGCGAACTCTTGCGCCGGCTCATGCTCGACGACAACCGCCACGGCTCGCTGCTGGCCGCCCTCAGCGCCGCCCGCCCGCCGGCTCGCCGCAAACCTACAGGTGCTCATCGATGCGGAGGAAGGGTCATGATGCGCGCCATCCTCTCCTACACCTACCAGGCCGCCCACCCGCCGCGCGGAAGCCGCTATCTCCTGGAGCTCGAGTGCGGCCACCAGATGGTACGCACGCACCAACTCCGGTCTGCGAGCGGCAAACCGCAGCAGCGCGCCTTCTGCCGCGCGTGCGAACGCGAGGCGGTCAAAGCCCAAAGAGCCTCAGCCTGAAAGGAGTCCGATGTCCCCAACAACAGACTTATCCTCCTGGTTGCCGAAGACAGTCGCCGCCGCGCGGCTGGGAATCAGCGAGAGAACTCTCGACCGCCTGGTCGCCGGCGGCAAAGGTCCGGCGTGCACGCGCCGGCAACGCAAAGGTAAGCGCCCCGAGGTAGTATTCGACCCGTCCGAAGTCGAAGCCATAGCCTCGGCCGTAACTGCCGTGGTCGTCTCCGAGTCCTCGATCGAGGAGCGCGCCGCGGAACTCCGCCCGTCCAACGGGGTGCCAGCCTCCGACGTCCTCGCCCTGGTGCGCCAACTCGTCAGCGTTACCCCTCCCCCGGCGCCGGAGGCTGCCAGCGTCTCCGCCAAGCTCTTTTTGACCCTCCCGGAAGCCGCCGCCTATACCGGGCTCACCAAGGGCCTGCTACGCCGCATGGTCGCCGAAGGGCTGCTGGCCGCCCGCAAGGATCGAGGCTGGAAGATTCGCCGTGTGGCCCTGGAGAGTATCGACAACGATCCGTCCAGCGATATCGCAACTGGCGATAACACAGTACAGAAGGCCTTCCAGCGAAAACAAGGAGGTGAGCGATGAGCCCCGCGTACGATCCCACCTCCCCCCCCTCTACGCCGGCATCGAAGCACCGCTCACCCCCGAACGCTGGGCGTACCTGCTCGACCAGGCGCGCGAGATCCACGCCGCGCCGGAGGCGTACGAACCCGCCGAGCGGGTGTGGGCGGAATTGGTGATCGATAGCGATAAAAACGACTGGCCGCGGCCGGAACTCCGCCGGCTGCGCGTGCAGGCAGTGGGAGGCAGCAAGCCCCCCGCGCCCGCGAAGTGAAAGGGGATCATGAAAAACAGACTGTTGCAAGAAAGCTACACGCACGGCAGTGCACGCCATGTCAGTGGCAAGGAGTGTGAAGAGCTGGTCCGCAACACCATGGCCCTTTTCCCCAACCTGCCGGCCGCCAATCTTGTGCAGGAAATCGTAACTCTCGCCGAGCCCGATTTTCTCGCCGAACTCGACCAGACTCTACGCAGCCGATACTTTATCCGGACGGTGAAGAGGCTTCGCGAGCGTGATCGCAGCGACGAATCCGCCGCCGCCTGGCTATTTCCGGAGATCCGGGAAATTGCCATAAAGCTTCCCGATCTCGTGCCCGTGGGAGACGGGGAAAAGGTCGAGCGCTCCAAGCTCCATTACGAGGACCTGGAGAGATACCTGAAGGTGCTCAACCAGAAAGATCGCGAACGGCACCAGAAACGAATCGCCGCGGTTAAAGCCCTCATGGAACTTTGGCCGCCGCGCACGAAGAAGCTTCAAGGTCTCACGCTCGCCGAAATCGATGCCAACAAGGCGCGAATCGCCGGGCTCGTGTGACCGTCTCCCGCGCCCCCCGCGCCCGCCATGTCCCCTTACGGCCACCATTGGCGCACCATTGTTCTTCCCGCCCTGCGGGTGCGCGCCTCCTATGCCTGCGAACGCTGCGATCTCCCAGACCGCCCGTCAGGTCTGCGCTCCGCCCTCGACGGTGCCCACCTGGACGGGGATACAAGCAACAACGACGATATGAACCTGGCGCTCTTATGCCGGCGCTGCCATCGCGCGGCCGATTACCCGAGCTGGAGCGCCAAGTTTACACAATGGCTCATCGGACAGCGAGACGAACGCGTTGCGAAAAAGGACGCCGCGCGGCCGATCCTCGCGTATTTGGAGGAAGCATCGTGACGATAGGAGAGACGATCAACTGTTACTTTTGCTGCACGCCGGTCTACACCGAAGAGGCGACCATCACCCTGCGCAGGGGGCCGCTGCGCGACGTGGACGAAATCCCCGTCCATCCCGAGTGTCTGCGCGCCGCCGCGCGCGATTTCCAGGCGCTTAGCCAGCGCGTCAGAAAGGCGGGCGCATGAGCCCCGCCCTCGCTCCCGCGCCGGCGTGCCGGTATTACGGCCGCTCGCACGCCATCCTGCGCATGTTCGGCGAGCTCGTCGACCAGCGCGGCAACGAGTGCGCGGTCGTGTTCGACAGCTACAGCCCGTGCAAAATGGAAACCCTCGGCTACCAGCCCGATGAAACGCGGTGTCCGCGTGCTTGCACCTACCAGCGGATTGCACCGCCTCCGGAGGCCGCATGAGTCCCGACAATATTCTGTGGCACCAATCTGGCATCAACCAAAAAGGTGAGCCATTCGTGCAGTTGCTGCGGGGCACCGAAATAGTCTGCCAGATGGATACCGAGCAGGCCCGCCAACACGCTCATGCCATTCTCGAAGCGGCCGAAGCCGCCGAGGAGGACAGTTTTATCTTTGACTGGGTCCTTAACCACGTGGGATCGGGCAAGGAGCAAGCTATGGGTCTAATCATCGACTTCCGCAAGTACCGCGCCGAGCGCACCGGTAAGAGTCAGGGTCCCACCAAGCCCACAGACTGGGTGATGCCATGAGCAAGACCTACGCCCCGCTCGTCTACTGGTCGTGCGATTTCTGCCAGGTCTCGGGCGAGCTGAGCCTCCCGCCGGCGTCCTATGGCTGCGATAGCTACGATCTGGCGGTGGCCGCCCACGCGCTCGCGTCCGAGCTGTGCGAGGGGCGCGTCCGCGTCGGCAACACGCCGCCGGAGGGCACGCCATGACCGAGCTGCGTATGCACGAGCACGCCGCAACCGGCGCCGCGATTGTCGAGGTGTGGGAGGACGGCCAGCTTATCGCCTGCATCTATCCCAAAGACCGCGGCATCAAGATCGTGAGCAAGTATCTGGACGGCCGGCGCCGTCACCTGGTCAGCGTGGATCCGAGCCCGCCGCCCGCGCTGCACGTCAACGTGTGGGACGGGCAGGTAATAGGAGACGAGCCGTGAACCGCCCCACGCACACCCCGGCCTGGGCTAAGGGCATGCGCAAACTCGCGCCCGGAGTGTATCTTCTGACACGTGGGTGCGGGACATGTCCGTTGTGCCTAATGCCCGCGTTTCAGCAAGTTAGCTCACTGGCAACCCGGCCATTCAGTCTGTTATTGACAGGTAGCTGGTAATGCGGAACCCAGGATACCCGTCAGGCCAGCGTCCACCCGGATCGTAGACCGTTCCGTCCCACGTCAGCATCCAGTGCCACAGCCGGGAACGCTTGTTGCCTTCCAGCCTGCGGATACAGAGCAACGCGCGCTTAGGAAGCACCGGTTTTGCCCGGCCCACTGGCTTCATCCGGTCAGCGCAAGGAAGCCCAAGCGCGCGCAGCGCGGCCACCACTTCCGCTGTGGTGGTTCCGCGCTTCTTACTGTGCCCTACAGCTTCAATCGCCCGGTCCAGGGACACCCCCGCTGCGATGGCCACACACACCTGACCGCACAGGCTGGACCCTTCAGGTTGCAGCAACAGTGTTGGTTGCATCGTTGGTTCCCTACGCGGCCTGCTTGGCTTTCAGCAGCCACGGTTCCTGACTGGATTGAACGTGAATGGGGAAGGACCCCACCACGCCGTGTTGCGGGTCCGTCAGCCACAGGTCCTGCTGCGGCGGTTCGTACTCGAAATTGCCGTTGAAGGCGTATTCGTTGTAGCCCACCAGGGACCCGTTGCAGCGCACCTTCATGAAGCTTGACAGCCGGTGCCAGTGGCCGCACACCAAGTAATCGAACTTGAAGCGCTTCATCTTGCGGGCCACCATAATCATGAGTGGCGAAAGCTGGGCCGCGATGCCAGAGCCACCCTTGGCTTGGTCACCGTGCGTCAGGTGGTAGGACGTGTTGTACACGCTGTACGCAAAGTCGGGCGACTCCGAAATAGCAAACGTGATGCGCTTGTCCCCGGCCAGTTCGCGCGCCACGATTTGGGCAAAGAGCCAATCGAAGTTATCGCGCACCCGGTTCTTGTGAATCGGCTTGATGTGGACCGAAGTAACGCGATTTACTTCGCCGAAACCGAAATCTGCGAATCCTTCGGAGTCCCTTGCAACGAGCATAATTTCGCGATTGTCAAAGCAACCGCCATGCAAGCACTCGTCAAAGCAACCGCCATGCAAGCACTCGCGGAACTCGGCTACAAGGGTTCCACCGAAATCGTCGAGGACGAAGCGTAAAATAGCTGCCATGCCCGCCCCCACCCGCAAGCCCGCCTCCTCCGTCCCCGTCCCCACGCGCGCCAAGCCGCCGGGGCGCTCGCTCGACGCGCGCGGCCAGGTGGACGCGGACGAAAGAGCGGCCGACAGCGTCAAGCTCAAAAGCGCATGAGCAAACGGCGCGGATCCACCTTCCACTACCGCCTCAAGCGCTATCAGCGCATGATGGCGGCCCGATGCTCATCGTACCGGCGCCGGCACGAGCTGGCGCTTGCCGTTGCCCGAGGCAGGGCGCGAGCCCGCTGAGGTTTCCGGCCCCCCCTCCCAGCCTGTCTTTTCCTGCGTCAATTCGCCCCGCCAGCGGCCTCGACACAACCCGCAACCCGCCCGCCGCGGACGGCTGCTGCGCAACAAACGACCGTAAAACACTGAAAAAAAAGGGTTACCTGAGGGATTTAGAATGCGTCGCTTTTCTACGTTTCTGGGAAGGGGTTTGTTGCGCACCCTCCGGAGCGTGCTTTTGCGCCATTCGCAGGGTGGACTCTCCGACGCCGAGTTTCCGCCCGATCGCCCGCCAGCTCATGCCCTGCTTCCGCAGCTCCGGCACCCGGCCGCGGTCAAACAGTTTGAACGGCCGGCCCAGACGCACACCCTTGGTCGCGGCCCTGGCCAGGCCGGCCTTCGTACGGTCGCTGATTCGCTGGCTCTCCTGTTTCGCGATCCAGGCGAACAGCATCAGCAGCAGCTCGCCGGCCGGACCCGTCGTGCGCAGGAACGCCTCGGAGTAGCTCTCGAACTTCACCCCATAGTCCGCGAGCCGCTTCACGTGCAGCAACGCCGGCAGGGCGCCCTCGCGCGTCAACCGGTCGAGAGCCCACACCAGCAGCACATCGAATTTTTTTCGGCTGGCGTCTTCGAACATCGCCTGTAGCGCGTCCCGATCCGTGTTCTTCCCGGTCGCGCGGTCGATGTATTCGACAGCCTCCCACCCCTGCGCCGCCGCGTACCGCCGCAACTCCGCAAGCTGATTCTCCGGGTCCTGCCCCTGGTAACCCCGGCACTCGCAGCGTGGGTGCGCGCAGCGCTTATGCCGGCCAGCATGCTCGTCGTGGACATGGCCGCAGTGCTCTCGGGTGCAGCGCTCCTTCGAGACCCGCGCGTAGATCGCTGCCCTCATGGCTCGATTCGTCCTCTCTTGATTTCCCTCACAATAAACCCGACGCCGCAAGGGCCCCCCAGTCCCGCCTGGTCATTTCGCGTCCTTCTTCCCGTTCTTCCCGGGCCGCCGGCCAAGTTTCAGCCTGTCTCCCAGAGCCGTGTCCGCTTTCTTCTTCGGGCGCCCTACAGGCCTCCCCGTGTTTCGGGAGGACGCCGGGCGCTTGGCTACGTAGCCGGCGGGCCATCGAGCCGCGGCGAGGTCTTTGCCTACCTGTCTTTTCTCCTCTTCGGAGGCCTTGTCCCAGCGCTTTCGTGCCAGTTCAGAAGCCGGGTTGGTTTCGTCTGTCATGCCTAAGAATTTTAGATACGTGCGCACTTATTTGCAAATTTGACGTTGACGCCAGTGCGCACGTATGTCAATATTAACTTAGGCAGCCCGCGCTTCCCCGAAATCAACAAAAAGGAGAGAGAACCATGGCCGAGATTCTACACTTCGAGCCCAACGTGCCGGTTCAGCTCGCGTTGGCGTATCCGGGCGGAAGACCGATTCAGCGGGATCGCCGCGCTTTTGCCCATTCGATCATGTACTCGCTCACCGACGGCCGCGTCATGTTCCTCGACATCGACGTCGCCGCCCGGATCGAACGCCGCGGCATTCAAGCCCGGCAGCCCTTCTTCATCTGCAAATACAGGTCCGGGAAAGGAGCTTTAGCTCAGTGGAGGGTGTGGCTGCCAGGCGAGGTAGGCGAACAGCCCGATGGGACGTTCGTGTTGCCGCGCGAGCCCGGGCCGGCTGCACCGACTGACTCTGTACAAACCGTTCCGAGCCCAATCGCGCCGAACCGCTTAGGAGCCGAGCCTCGCAAGCATCATACTCCCTGCCGGGCTCAACGCGCAACGGCCGAAAGGAACTCCCGATGAACCGGCGCGTGGTCCGCTATCTCCGCTACGCCATCCATGGAGAAACCCAGCGCCCCCGCGCCCCCCGCCGGCCGGCTCGCCGCGGTCCCGCCCGCAACTGGAAGTACCGCGCCTGGATTCGCTCGCTGCCTTCGGCCGTCTCGGGGCTGCCCGGGTGCGAAGCCGCCCACACCGGCACCGACGGGGGCATGCGCCAAAAGGCCTCCGATTATTCCTGCGTACCTCTCACGCCCGAGGAGCACATCGAGTATCACCGCGTTGGGAAACGCGAGTTTGAGCGCGCCACCGGCCTCGACTGCGGCCACCTGGTCCAGCGCCTCAATCGCGATTGGTTTCGCTTACGCAACTACGTCAAGTGAGGAGATCGAAAATGGACGATAAGGATGTCTGGAAGGATTGGGAGAAGGACTACAAAGACCCCTGGGCCGATCGCTTCCGCGAGGTCGATAGCGACTGGGGTTGTTCCCCCTGGAAGCGCGCGCGCCGCTGGCGGGTGTGCTTCCTCGTCTCGGCCAGCTTCAATATCCTGCTGATCGCGCTCCTGAAAGCTTTGGTGCTCGCATGCCGCTAACCGCCATTCTGCTCGCCCTCTCGGCCCTGCAACAGGCCGAAGGACAACGCGCCGCCGCGCGCATTCAACAGGCCCGGTACTGCGCCGCCGTCGAAGTCCGCGCGCAGCATCGGGAAGTCGAACGGGTCCAGCCCGTCAGCCCGCTCGAGCCCGGCATTGCCGTCGCCCAGCACAAGCTCGAAATCGACCGTCTCCTTCAGATTCCGCCGGTCCGGTAGCTCGCCAGCAGCGCATCGCCCGGCTGCGGAATCGCGCCGGCGCCGAACGTCACGGTGGAACCGGACAACGTAAAGTCCCCACCGGCCGCCAACCGCAGCCCGTTGCGGTACAGCTCCAGGCTCAACGCCGGACTTGGGGCGGATGCCAGCGTAAACACAGCGTTCGTCCCGTTCAGCGTTCCCGTCGGAACCGAGTTGTCCACCGAAGCCACGCCGCTCGATCCCGTCCGGTAGCTCGCCAGTAAAGCGTCTCCCGCTCCCGGCACCACCCCGTTGATGAACGTCACCGTCGCGGCGGCAAGCGTATAATCGCTTCCCGCTTCCATCAGCATCCCGTTGAGGTACAGGTTCAGGCTTAGCGCCGGGTTTGGGGTGGACGGCAAAGTGAAAACTGTATTCGCCCCGTTCAGCGTTCCCGCCGGAACCGAGTTGTCCACAAAAACCAATGTCGAGGTCGAGGAGGAAGGTGCCCCCCGCACGGAAGCCAGATTGACCGGCGTGGCGCTCGCCGGCACCACCCACTGCTCCGCCGCCGGCGCGCAGCCCGTGGGCGTGATGTTGTACGTGGCCGTGTATTGCCCCGGCTCCAGCGTGACGCTCAGCCCGTTGGCCGCCGCCGCGATCGGATAGTCCCAATTCCCCGCATATACCGTGCGCCCGTCCGGCGCCAGGAACATCGGCCACGATAGATTCACGGCGCCGGCGCAATACCGGCCGTCGGCGGCGTAGAGACTGTCCTGCACCGTCGTCAGCCCTTGCGCACCCACCGGCGCGCACAGGGCCAGAGCCCCAAGCAAAAGCCATTTCATTTTCATTCCGATCCTCCTGCGTTTGCCATAATCGACGCCCTCCAGGATCTCTTTTTCGGCTACCGCCTCTGACTCAGACTTTCAGATCTACGCTCACGATCACCGGAGCGTTTGTGGTGGCCACGTCGATCCAGATCCGCGTCAGATCCCGCGGCGCGCCGCTCTGGATCCCGCCCGACATGTCCGTGAACGTTGCCCCCGGCACGCTCGCGGTTCCCGGCGCAAGCTGCTGCGTCAGGTGTCCCGCTGTCGCCTTGTTGGCCACAGTGCCCGGGACGAAGCCGGCCAGGTCCATGTAGTAGCCGACTCCCACGGTCCCGCCGAAGCCCATCTGTATGTCGATTCGGTTCACCTGAATCGCGTTCGCCGCCGCCAGTGCGGCATTGTTCGCCACCAGCCCTGGGCACAGGGCGACGCCCAGGTTGACCGGCGTACCGGCCGTGATGTTCGATATGAGTGCGTTGATTCGCATCAGAAATTCCTTTCGTTTAGGCGTCGAAGCTGGGAAGATCCTTCAGCGCCGCGGATCGCTCCGGACTCCAAGCCAGCGGTCCGCGCTTCGCCTCGAAGGCGTGCTGGAATGCCGGCCCATTCACGCGCACGATTTGCGAGTGAGGCACGTCGTCCAGTCCCCTCACGTACGCCGCTTGCGGCGATTCGACAATTGGAATATTCGCCGCGGATCCGCCAGGCTCACCCGGTGACCCACCCCCTGTCCTAGGGTTTACCCGCGCAGCGCTGCCACCTCCCGGTGCCGGCGGGGGACTTGGAGGTCCTCCAGGTGGAATCGGGGTTACGTCGTCGTCGCCCGCAATCCGCAGAATCTGGGATGCGCGCAATGCCGCCGCGGCCGGCGCTTCCGGTTTCAGTGCGCCCGTCAGGAGTCGAACGCCCGCGGGCGAGTACAACAGCTTGGCAATCGCGCGGCCGCCCAGCAGGTAGCCGCCCTCCAGCGCGGCAGAGCCGAGCGCCGCCAAGGGGCTGTGCAGCCACAGTCCAATTCCGGCCCCCGCGCCCGTTAATCCGGCCACACTGTTGGAGACCTGGTTCACCAGCGCCGTGCCGCTCGGGTTCGGATTCTCGGCTGCCATCTTAACGCCCAGAAAGAATCTATCGAGCGAGGTCCGCAGACCCGGATTTGGGTAGAGTAGTTTCTTCGTCTGCGGTCCAAGATTCTCCCACTGCTTGGCGATGGTCTGCGCGCGCGAGAATCCGCCCTCCTGTGTCGCCTGGTCGAAGAGCTTCTGGATGTATGCGCGGCCGATCTGCCGGAGCACCTCCGGCGTGTGCTCCGCGATCTTCCGCAGAAAACTGACGCCAATGTCCTTCTGCCAGGTCAACTGATTGAAGGCCTGCACCGGCTCGTCGCGAAGCTTGTCGGCCACGTCGGCGAGGTCCATCTTCGTCGCGTGGGTCGCGCGCCCGTCCTGCAAGGCCTCCAGTTTGTCCCAGCCGGTCTTTGCCACCGCCGAGTCGATTCCGTCCTGCAAATCCGGGATGATTCCCGCGGCCATTCCTTGTGCCGTGTTTCGCAAGTTGGCGTTGTCCACGCGCGCCATCGTCTTCAACCCGCTCAAACCTTGCTCGGCCGCTTGCGCTGGGATGAAATCCGGCCCGTTCAGAATCTTCTTTACCGCCTGGTAGCCCGCGCTCGAGGCCTGGTCCGCAGCCGGCATCCACGACATCGAATCCATCACCGGCACGAGTTGTTGCTTGATCGCGCGCACGTCCACGGGCATGGAGACCTGGCCCATGACTGGCACGCTCTCTGTCTGCCCGGTGTCTTTTCCCGTGGCGTCCGCAACTGGCCGCTGCACCGTCTTGATGGGCACAGTCTCGATATTCTTGGGATCGTTGGCGCCTTCCCAGGCGTTCCGGTAGGTTTCGTCTTCCGCTAGCTTCAGATTGGCAATCTTCTGATCGAGCGCTCCGGACACGGCCGCGCCGGCCGATTCCGGCGTTGCCGGCATCGGATGCGCCTGATCCGCCAACTCGCCCGCTACTCGTGTAAGGCCCTGCTCGGTGGCGAGTCCTGCCCGTGCCGCCACGCCGGCGCCCAGCGGCGTTTTCGCCGCCAAGGCCTGGGCGCCTTTCAGGAACCCGTTTCCCGTGACCGTACCCGCGTTGAGCGGTACGTCGTTCGCCCGCAGGTAATCCACCGCCGCCTGCTGCACCGGATTCAACCGGCTGCTTACAAGCCCTCCCGTGGCTGTTGGCGCGGCTTCGGCTCCTTCCGCCGCCTCTGCGCCCTCCACCCCCGCGCCCGCGCCTCCGGCCACGCTCCCAAGTGCCGCCGAGCCGGCAAATCCCAACGCCTGGCCGATGGCCCGCGGAATATCCGGTGCCGCCCCCGGCTTGACCACATTGCCGTACTTGTCGAAGGTCGGTTGCGTCCCTCCGGCCGTTTCGGCGATGTGTGCCGCCGAAGGCCCAAGGAGCGGAATTGCCGCCGCCAAGGTGTGCCCGAAGGCTTCCACATAGTCTTTCCGGTCAAGCGCCGCCTTGGCCTGCTGCGCCTGGTCGATGTGGCTCTGCACGATTCCAGAGATCAGCTTCGCGCCGTCCGACTCGGGATCGAGCATGATCGGCGAAGTCCCGTGCGCGGCGATGCTCGTCAGCCCCTTTACCAGGTTCCAGATGCCGCCGCCCGTGTATTCCCATGCGCCCTGTCCCACGCGGCTGAGCGCCGAGCCTTCGGGTTGGGTGTAGGGCTCCCGGTTGTACACCGGGATCCCGCTCGGCGTGGTGTACAGGTACCGATTCCGCGGATCGTCCAGCACGTTGCCGGTAGCCGGCTGCGCTTCGACGCTGGCCCCGTATTTCGCCGCCAGTGCCTGCATGTCCGCTGTCGCGGTGGCGGGCGCCGCGGTGGTTAGAGGCGTTGCGGTAGCGCCGTACTTCGCCGCCAGTGCCTGCACCGGATCGTCGGCCACTTTACTGAAGCCCCTGGTCTTTCTTGAATCGCGCCATGGAGGCCGCGTCTTGGAAAACGAAGGTGTGCCCCTGGTACACGACGCTCAGCCCCGTGCCGCCATTCGGATTTGTTGGGTCGAAGCCGTGTTTCTGGAACACCCCCCGCGCCGCCGGCAGCACTGGACTGTATGTCGTGTCGCCTGGGATCTGCTGCCGATAACGCTGCTGGTAGGTGCTCAGTTTGGCTCCCAGCACGTGTAGGTTCGTTTCCACCACGCCCTGCAACTGCGCCGGAGAATTCGCCGCGTCGATCGACTTCGCCACGTTGGCGATTTCCGGGTCCGTTGCGTTGCCCTTCAGCGCGCTCGCCATCTCACCCGATACCGCCGATTTCAGCGCTGCGAAATTCGTGGGCGCCGTCGCTCCGAAGGCCGATGTAATCCGGTTCCACACCGCGTTGCCAGGCACGAAGCTGCCGTTGGCCATGGCGCCGGCCGCGTCCGCGAACTGATCCAGGTGCACCGCCGCCGTGTTCAGCGCGCCGATGTTGCGGCCGTCCGCCCCCGTGGTGAAGGCCTTGCGCACTTGCGCCCGCTGGTCGCTGTAACTCGGGTCATACTGAAACACCGCATTGCGGATCTGAATCGCCGCCTGGCTGCGCGTCGCCGCCGAGGGCATCGTGGCGCGCCCTTCCGCGATCGCGCGAATCTGCGCGGCCGTCCCCGCCGGCAGCGAATTCAGATAATCTTCGCCCGTCAGTTTGGAAGTGTCGCTTGCCGGCGTGCCCAGCCCCGGCGCCGTAGTGTTGATGTTGGTGACAGGGCGCGCCGCCAGCTTCGACTGGTCCAGCCGTCTCAGCGCCTCGTTGGCCGCGTCCCTCGCCGCTTGCGGTTTGCTCGGGTCCGCGGCTACCGCCGCCAATTCCGCCTCCGTCTTCGGCTGTGCCGCATTGGCGGCCGCCTGGTCCGCCTGCGTCCTCTGCTCCGCCGTCATGCCGGCTCTTTGGATCGCCGTCTGTGCCGATGGAATCATCTTGCCGGCCTGGTCGAACACCATCCGCGAAGGCGGGAAGACCGCCGCGCTGCCACCGCCCGCGACGTAAGCATCGCGGGCCTGATCGTAGCTCGCCGGATCCTCCATGCTGCCCAGCTTCGCCGCTATGTTGCTCCGTTGGGCCTGGTCGGCCGCCGCTTGTTGTTCCGGCAGTAGCGCGGCTTCCTTGGCCGCCTCCGTGCCTGCGTTCTTAGCCGCCGCGTTGCCCCGCATCACGGCGCCCTGGGCGGTGGTCCACTTGTCCGTCGTGTAGGCCGCCATGGCCATCTTGAAGTCGTTAGGGTTCGTCCACTGAACCAGATCGGTCGCCTGTTTGTTGGGGTACCGGCTCAGTAACCCCTGGTTGATTGTCCCGACCATCTGTTCCTGCTTGGCCGGGTCCGGCTCGTCCATCGCCGGCTGGTAGGCGTTGTGCAGCGTATCGTGCCACTCGTCCGTCACGTCCTGGACGTTCTTGTCCACTTCCGACTTGGTCTTCGCCATGTTCAGCATGTTGGTCCGGAACGCCATGATGTCTTTCGGCAGCACGCCGTAGGATGGCGCGAGCTGAGTCGCCTTGTCGGGGTCGCCGTTGGCCGCCAGATACGCCTTCATGAGCCCCTGCTGGCTCTGAATCTCCAGTTGCTTCTGCTGGTTCTCGAGCTGCTGCGCCTGCACCCCCTGCTGGGCGCTCTGCACCTGGTACGGCGACAATTGCCTGGCCGTCTGCAGGGTTTCGTTCTGTTGCCTCAACTGCAATAAGTTGTTGTCGCTCTGCGGATTCTGAATCTGCGGAAGTTGGCTGAAGTAGGTCGGCGGAGCCATATCGACTGGCATGCTCTATCCTTTCGGCTTGCGCCGATTCCATCCGGGCGGCGCATTCTTGGGCGCTTGCCGGCGCCGTGCGTGCGCGTCGGATTTGGGATCCCAGCGCTGGGCCATTGGTGCTTTCTCGGGCGCCCGGCTGGGAATGAGTGGAGGGGTGTCCATTTAACCGTAGCCTCCCCACCCGCCGCCGCCATTCGATGGAGCCGCTCCCGCTGCACCGTTACCGGAGAAAGAACTGAAGCCGCCCACCGGGGCGATCACGTCATTGCCGCCAGGTTATTGACCCCGGTGCCCACCGAGCCCAGCATCCCGTTCCATGCGTTGGCCGCGTTAATGTCACCCTGCGCCGTCGCCTGTCCGGCTCCGATTTGCGTGTTGGCCTGGTAGTTGGCCGCGCTGAGTGTGTTCTGCGCCGTGGTGTTCGCCGCCGAGTAATTCAGATTGTTGCCCGTGGTCTGCGCCTGCAAGTTGGTGGTGCCGGCATACTGCTGCCCTCCGACGGTGATGTTGCCGCCGTACTGCGCCGCGTTCGTTCCCAGGCCGGCCTGGGTGGTGGAGGCCGTCTGACCCTGCTGCGCCTGGCTGTTCAGGTTGTTGAACAGGTTTTGATTTTGGGTGGTGTAATCCTGGAAAGCGTTCTGGTAGGCGGTGCTGGCGAAGTTCTGGTTGTACATCGCCAGGTCTTTGGCCGCGCCTCCGGACCCGCTCAGTCCCGCCGCCGTCAGTTGCCGTTGCAGACCCTGCTGCCCCTGCGCAAGCTGGAATTGGTACCCCGGCGAATACTGCGCCATGGTCTGCGCCGTAAACGGGGTATTGAGCTGGCCGCCCGCCTGCAGCGCGGTCGAGAGATTGTTCGCCGCGGTGCTTCCGGCCGTGGCATACGGGTTCAGCCCCGCCGCGCCCGCGTTCGCGGCCGCCGTGGCATTACTCGCCGCCGTGTTGGCCGAGTTCACGACGTTCGTACCGGCCGTCGAGCCCGCGCTTCCGATGTTGCTCGCGGCCGTGCTCGCCGCATTGGCGATGGTCGGATTGACCGTATTCGCCGCGTTGACGACAGTCTGGCCCGCGGTGTTATACGCCGTGCTGAGTGTGTTGGCTGCGTTCGACGCGGCCGATGCACCCTGAATTCCGCCGATAATGCTGGTGACGATAGATGGCATCTTCTAAACTGGCTTTCCGCCGGGCGGCTATAACAAAAAAATGAGTCTCGACAGGACGGGAGCGCTCATGCGGCACTGGCGGCGGAGGGCCTGCTACGCCCCATAAGTTGTTGGTCCCAGAGCTTCCCGTCCTTCAGGAACGACTTCTCGTTCACTCCGTATGGCAGCAGGTTCATCCCTTGCGGATCGAGCCCGTAGCGCACCGCCGCGCGGTTGCACATCGGTACGCTGGCCACCAAGCGCCGGCAGGGCGTCCGTTCCCATAGCCAGCGCATTACCTCGCGCCCGGCTTGCCGCGTCAGCGCCGGCGGGGTTTTGCGCAGCATGGCGACGTGCGCCGCCCAGCAGATATCGTTCTCCGGGAAAAAGCAGAACAGGCCGATCGCGCGCCACTCTTCCGTCGCCAGCACATACCAGATCGCCGGATGCCGGTTTACCTCGAAGCGCTCCGGATCCGGCGCGAAATCGTCGCCCATGTGCCGGTAGAGTGTCGGATGCGTCAGGATGGTCCGCACCAGCTCGTAATCCCAGGTGCGGTCGAACGTCACTCGACCACCGCGAAGCGCCGCGCGGCCCCAAGAGCTACCGCCCAATCGAAAAGGATCGTGTGATCCACCGCCCAGAGGTTTACCAGCGGCACTCCCGACGCCACCAGGTACTCGGCCGGCCACGGACACCCGCCGTTGAAGATCGGCACCAGATAGGCAATTTTCGATACGGGCCACGAACACGGCGCCGTCGTGGGAAAGGCGATCGCCTCCAAGGCGTTGGTCAGATTCCGGTATTCCGATCCCCAGCTCAGCCCTTCCATCTTCAGCCGGTCCAGTCCGGATCCGGACTGCGACTGAAACGCGGCCGGAAAGTTGACGGCCGCGTTCAGCCGTCCGCCCTGAGGATACGGCAGGTCGGAAGTGTAATAGCAGCTCGCCCGGTTCACGTCCTGCGGATACAGCAACTCGAATTTGGCGCCCGCCTGAGCCGCCAGCACCGCCGCGGTAATCGTGGCGATGTGCGTGGCGATCGCGCCGGCCAGCCAGTTTGCATCCGCCGCTACCGGCGCATCGTCCTGGGTCCAGTAATTGCCCAGCGCGTGCCCCAGCGCCGCCGCTGCGGCCGAGACCGCCCAGGCATCGTAATAGGCCATCCCGCCGCCCGATGCGGTCCCGGTCCCGGCCACATAGCTTCCATTCCCGCTCGATCCCGTCAGCGTGAAATGGGTCGGGTCCGTCACCACGATGGCCGGCCAGGTCCCGTTGGCCGCCGTGTTCCCCTTCACCCCCGCCAGAATCGCGCTCTGCCCCGTCGCCAGGTTGTGCGGCTCCACTGTGCCGATGCCGATGGGCGAGGCGTTGGAAGCGTAGCCCACCACCTCGCTCATGTGCTCGCTGTAGAACCACCAGCCCACTTCCCCGAATTGCAGCCACGGCACCAGCCCCGCCGCGGCCAGGATGTCCGCCGCCTGCACATAGCAGAGCGCCAAATATGCCGTGACCGTCGCCGCATTGAAGGTGCATTGGCTCGTCTGCAGGTCGATCAGCGTCGTCGCCCCCGCCGCCGCCGTGAAACTCGTCCCGCTCACCAGGGTGGTGAGCCGATAATGGTTGCTGTCGGTCACGGTCGCAGCCCACACGGCGCCCGACGCCCCCTGCGCCACATGTACCGTGTTGCCGGTGATGTAGCCGTGGCCGATCTGTTCCACTGTCTGCGGTCCCGACCCGCTCACTCCATCCACCACGCCCGCGCCCCAGCTCCCAAACCCCGTATCCGTCAACACGCTCGCACCGTCCGGGAACCGCTGCGACCAGGCGCCCACGCTCGTATTCAGATCCGGGGGCGCCAGCAATTCTTGCGAGAACGCCACCGTCATCGTCCGCCCGGCCGCGTGCACCAGGCCGGCGAAGTCCGCCAGGTAATCCCTGAAGCCGCGGTTCAACGGCGAAGCCTGGCTCGAATCCACCGCCCAGGTGCCTTCGTTGCCGCCCACCAGCTCCGCGGTCCCGATGTCGCCGGCGACGCTTAGCGTCATACTCGCGCCCGCGCTGAGCGAAACGTCGAGGCTGAATCCGTTAATCGGACTCAGCACGGTAATGGTGAACTGCCCGGCCGTCGTTGTCGGCGCCGCGCAAATTCCCACGAACGTACCGTTGATGGCGTTCACCATCCGCTGCGCCAGCGTGGTCAAGGTGTCCGCCGGGTAAGCCGCGGCGCCGAATACCGTCACCGCGTTCCAGGGGCTCACCGTCGTGCCCGTGGGGTTTCCCCCCATGCTTGTCGCCCCGCCGATCGGCGTGCCGTGCCCCTGCGGTCCGCCCAGCGAAAGCCAGATCGTGTCCGCGCCCACCCCGAACGAATTGCCCACCCCGATCGTGCCCGCAAGAGTTACCGTCGCCTGGTGAAAGTTCCCGCCGTTCCTCACTCGCTTCAGGGCGAAAAACACTCCCGCGTAAAAGTCGATGTCCCCCCCGAAACCCATCTGCGAAAGGACGAACAGCGCCCGCGCCGGCGGAATCTTATACGTCTGATCGGTGTCGTAGTCGCACGCGCAATTGACCCCCGCGTAAGTCGCCGCCGGCGCCACCGGATTCGAGAGCACCGCCGCCTGTAAGTAATCGAACAGGCACGCTCCCGACGCCACCGTGAAGGTGACCAGGTGAATTCCCGCCGCCACTCCGCTCGCAATGAGCCGCCGGCCGGCGAATGCCGCCAGCGCATCGGCGTAAGTATTCACCACCGCCGCCGCGCCCCGGTCCACCGAAACGCCGAATTCCCCACCCGTCGTCGAAAGCGCCGTCCCCAGGTACAGATTGTGCGTGTACTGGCACGAATAAGCCACCGTCACCGTGTCGCCCGCATTCGCGGATTGCTGCGCGAAGCCCTCGAAGTAGTCGCCCACTTGCCGCGCCCAGCCCGTGCCGGCGTATTGCGTCCAGGCGTCCCGGTTGCCGATCGTCACCGAACCCGGCCCCGCGATCTTCAGCGGCGTCACCCCGTTCGGATCTGCCACCGTCCAATTCGCGAAGACAGCCGAAAACTCCATTGGCGCGTAAGCCACCAGCGAAGGGTTCACCGTCCCGGAGTCGTACGTCAGCCACGGCGCCAGGGTCAGCCAGATCTGCCGGCAGCTCGCCAAGCCCAAGGCCGAGAAATCCAAGTGGTAGTGCATCGACGTGGGATCCGCGCCGCCCGTCAGTTTCCCCGTCTGTCCGCTCGCTGTTGATGAACTCGCCGTCGGGTAGAGCTGCGTATTGCCCGTGGTCTTGTACATCGACAGCAACTGGATCCCGTTGCCGTCCCTGCCCGGCTGCGTGCAAGTGAGGGTGACCGTCGCCCCGGAGCTCGTCGCCATAATCGGCACGGTCGAAGAACTCAGACCGTTAATCAGCGTCGCCAGGTTGGTGGCCACCGTCGCGAGAGTCTGCCCCGTGGCGATCGTCGAAAGGTCGGCCAACACATTGCCCAGGTAAACCAACTGGATCCGGTCGTAGATCGTCGGCGTGCCCGCCACCGTAAAGCTGCAGCTCGCCGCCATCGCTCCCGTCGTCGACGTCGGCGCCGGCAATGCCACCGTCCCGGAGGCCTCCGCGCTGGTGATGTAGCTCAGCGCGTTCCATGGCACGCTCGGGTATTTCGCGCTGGTCGGATTCATGCAGCCCGTTACAGCCAGGTCGAAATCCAGAGTCACTCCCGCGAGTGAGAAATCCGGTAGGTAACGGCTCGTGAACAAGTGCCCGTACAGATCGTCCGCGTTCCAGAGATAGACCACCGCAAAATCCGCTTGATCGGACCAGCAGCCGGAAACAGTGAAACCGGACGCCGAAGCATTGTTGATGCTGGCCACCGCGCCGCGCCGGTCGAAGCCGTTCAGACTGATGGCGTACCGCGGATCGAGTTTGCTCATCGCGCTCATGGTGTCATTGCACCGTCACCGTCAGATCCGACCCCGGAAACGTCGTCCCCACGCTGGTAATATCCACTTCCCACCACGCCCCCGCCGGAACGGCCACCGTGCTTGTCTGCGTATCCGATAACTCGCCCGGCCCCGCCGTGAAGGTGGCTACCAGCGTGGTCTCTCCCGGCGTGGTGTAGTAGCTCAGCGCCACCACCAGGTTCGCTCCCACCGGAGCCTGCTTCAGATCCAGCCGCAATGTGGAGGGCGTGACGCTCGTCATCACGTAAGTCTTCGGCGCCACGTCGCTCGCAATGGCCAGCGTCCCTTCCGCGCCCAGCGAATACGTCTCCGCCGCTACCGCCGTCCCGCTGGCGCCCAGCAACGCGTCCAGTGCGCTGAAGAATCCGGTCCAGGGCGAATTCAGCGGCGTATACGCTTGCCCCTGAAAAAAGGCCGTCAGGGTTGGCAGCGACACCCTATCCCGTCCCTTCCGTGAATTCCAGGTACGCCGTCACGATGGTAATGGCGGCCGCCGCGCTGGATACGCTAATCGACGCGCGAGTCGTGAACGTGAGGCAGTTGTCGTCGGAATAGCTTAGCGTCAGGTTTCCGTCGCCATCGTCGTCGATCTGGAAGATCCGGTCGCGACTCCGGCCGCAGCGCAGCCACCGCACTCGCGGCGGCGCGCCGTCCACGTCCGCGTCGTCGTTATCGCAGTCCAGCTCGAACAGCGAATAGAAGCGCCACTTTTTCTCGTTGCACAGGTGGGAAGCCCGCCGGCGCCTGTGAATCTGCACCCCGTTGTCTTCCACGTAGGCGCTCGACATCGTGTACAGGTTGTAGTTCTGCCAGTCGCCCACGTAATGAACTTCGTCGATTGTGTCGACGCCGATGCATGCGTGGAACGCCCCGCGCTGCCGGTCCCAGCCCGTTCCGTTCCACCAGCCCCGTTGGTGCCACTCGCCCAGCGTCGCGTCGTACACCCAGGTCGCGTTGCCGGTGGGGAAACTGATGACCCAGAACTCGTGGCCGTCCATGATGCAGGTGTAGCTCACCGCGTCCTGCACCGTGGCATATGCCGCCCAGGCCTTCTCGATCGCCGCCGTCGAAATCCGTTGAGGCACAAAACCTAACGCCAGGAAAGCGACCCTCTCGCCTCTGCGTACGTCGCCGCCGATCCACGCCACTCCCGCGCTCAGCCGGCAGGTGGCGTAGGGCGCGCCGTTGCCGTAGTGCATGAAGTAGCTCGGGTTCCGCTGGAAGGGATTCGTCCCGCTGCTGGTGCTCGCCCATACTTCCGTCGATTCCAGCGCCCCGTGAATATACAGTTGCTCATGGTCGGCCATCAGTGCCGCAACCGCGTCCGGATAGGCCTCCTTACTGAAAAAGTTCAGCGGGTCCCAGCTCGTGGCGTCGTTGATGGCGGAGTAGTAGACCAGCTTCGAGCCTGGCTGCGCGGCGAAGCAACTGCTATCCAAAAAGGCCCCGTTGGCGGCCGCCAGGGTTTGTCCCTGCCACAGCGTGCCGGCGCCTCCCGTCGAGCCGTTGGAGCCCCAGTCGGAATTCCCGAAAGCTACGCCGCCCACCACCGAGGTGATGGTCTGCGATGCCACGGTGAAGCCGGCGCCCCCCGTGATTTGCATCAGGCAGCCCACATCGGCACTGGTGAAGGTATAGCCCGAGAGTCCGCCGCCCGCGGTGATCGAGAGTCCGGTGAGTGCCAGTGGCGCTCCCAGCCATTCCACCCCCGTACCTTCCATGGATCCGGCCACGCCCCACGAAGCCGCTCCGAAGGCCTCGCCCTGGCTGTTCACCGAGGTGATGACTTGAGATTGGATCGTGAACGCCGCCCCGCTGCCCGACGGAGGCAGTCCCGCATTGGTGATCTGCACCGTCATACCGACGTCCGTGGAATTGAAGATTCCCCCCGTGTCTCCGGTGAGACCTCCCGTGGCCGCGTCGATCTGGAGATCGTAGAGCTGGGAGGAAAACTGGCACACCTGCGCGCCCGCTCCGTTGTCGCAATAGGCCAATCCGGCCGACACCACGAACAACTGGTCGCCGTTCGAAATGATCTGCACCGGGTTGCCGTCGTTACCGATCAGCCCATGACTAGTGAAAGACGAAGGCCCCAACACCTCGTAGAGGAATGAGCCTGCCGCCGCGAATAGCCGGTTTTCCCCCGCCCACAGCCCGCGTATGGGCCCGGTGGGCAGCGTGCCATACAAGGAGAGCCCCGGCGTGGGAGAGAGCACCTTGCGGGCTTTCTCCGCGCCTCCGGGGTTGGCGCTGCTCGGCGCGGCCCATTCCACCAGGTCGGGGTAATAGTTCATCGCCGCCTGGCTGGCCGCGTCCAGCGAGGGAAACGAATAGAACCCGGAAGTGAAGGCGTCAAAGCGCAATCAAAATCCTCGCGTGCGGTAATTGAAGTAAGGCGTCCGCTGGGTGCTCGGCGGCATCCCCGCGTCCCGCGTGTGCAGCTTCGGCGCCCGCGAATTCAGGCTCTGAATCCCGGCCCGCGCCTTCCGCGCCTGGGCCGTCACCATAAGCGGAACCTGGACGTTCCACTGCGGCCCCAATACCTCCGCCAGGCTGTAGAGAAACGCCGAGTAATAACCGGGCGGGAAGGCGATTTCCTCCCCCAGTGCGGCGAAGGCCGCGAGCTGCTGCCAGGTGAAAAGCTGCAGGATGTACGGCAGCGTCGGCTGGCCCCAGAAATACAGATTGCAGTTCGGGTTCGCGTAATCCGGGTACATCTTCGTCGGCAGCGTGACCGGCATTTGCTCCAGAGAGATGTCCGCCCACTGGTCGACGTCCAAAATATCGAGCGGAATGAAGACTCCCGGCGAACTGTCGTTCAGGATGATGTTCGCGCGCTCGATCCGCGTCGGCCGCACGCTGCCCGGCCAGTCCGTCGAGCCCGGACCCAACTCGTACACCGCCGGGTTATTCGCATCCGGCGGTCCTTTGTCGCTGAACGTGTATTCGTCCATGCGCGTCGTATAGACGAAGGCCTTCCGGGTGAGCCAGTAATCCACCAGGCCGTTGGCTACCGTCAGACCGTCCGCCAGCTCGCTCGCGCACAACCCGCCTCCGGAGCGCAGCTTGCCCAGCGCCTTCGCCGCGCTGTTGAGGAGGTCCGCTAAAGTCACTGCTTGGGTCCTTGCGGCGCTTGCGGCGCCGGCTGGGGAACCGGTGTGCCCAGAATCTCGGCCGAGAGGCTGGCGATGGTCATGAGCGCTTCCTGCGCCAGTTGCGGCAATCCGTCCGGAATCGGCCGCCCGAACGGGATGCACAGCTCCAGAGCGAAGCTGATCACCAACGCGCGCTCGTAGCCCGCGGGCAGGCTAACCGTGTCCGTCAGGCTCGCGAAGTCGCCGATCGGCTGGTAGGTGTACAGGATCGCGTTGCCGCCCGCCGGTATCGGCGAAACGTATACGTTCCCGCTCGGGAAGCCCCCATCCCAGTACAGATCCTCGACGAAAATCCCGGTGCGCGTCTTGTCCGCTACCGCCGCCCACTGCTCCGCGCTGGCGATGCGGCACTCTTTCTCGATCCCGTTCGCCGCTAACACCGACGCCGCCTTGATCTTGATCGGCCGAGTGGAAGCCACCCACGTCCCGGACGATCCGAAGGTATAAGACCCCGCTCCGCTCAGCCCATAGCTCGCCCGGTTGATGCCGATCGGAGACAGCTTTCGCGCGCTCCAGCTATCCAGTACCCGGTTCACGAGCCGCAACGCGAATGTCTGATCGTCCGTGGAGACGGTTTCACCGGGGCCGTATGCCCCGATGTACATCAGCGAGTCGCCCAGGATGTCCGATACCAGCGACATGGCGGCCTATTTCCTTTTGGTCTCGAGCGCGGCGATCCGGCCGGCGAGCGCATCCCCTATTGCATGCAGCGCCATCAGCTCCGCTTCGATGTTCAGGCTCTCGAGTGCGCCGATCCGATCTTCGTCCGGCGCGGGTTCCGGCGCCGGCGGAATCGGGTCGTCCTGCCAGCCGTCGCCCAGGTGCGCCTTGTGCTCGGGGCTATCTTTGGTAACGACCCTGTGCCCCTTGGTGGGGTGGTAAATCATCCAGTTCTTGCTATCCGCGTCAGGCGCGGCCGCGAGCCCTCCGGCCACCGGCGTGGGCGCCGCGTCGCCCGTCAACTTCGATCGGTCAAACATGGAAACTCTCCTGTTTTGCATTTGGGGAAAAACGGGGCGCCCGCCAAGGCGCCCCAACTTGATGCTTGAAAGCTACTGCTTCTCGACCGACGCGCCGACGTTGGCCGCCGTGTCCGAGGTGGCAGTCACAAACTGATAGGTGATCTGGTCGCCCGGCTTCACGGCCACCGAGTGGGTAGTGTCGCTGCAGGTCTTGCTGGCCGCCGCGATGGTACAGGTCAAGGCCGTGGCCGAGCCGTTCTTGTAAATGGTCAGCACGTCCACGGAAGTTCCGCCCACCACGTTCGCGCTCGATGCCACGTTCAGCCCGTAGATCGTCCCGTACGAGACCTGAATCGTCGGAGCCAGCGCCGTGGTTGCTCCGGAGCAAGCCGTGTCGTTGAGATACTCCGTCTGCGCCGTGGCCACCGTGCCCGTGCAGAAATCCGATTGGAGCTGCGCCGGCGCCCCGCCCATGGTCCCGAGTCCGGTTTGGACCCACTGGCCCGAAGAGAAGCAGTTGAAGATTTTGCCGTCGTCGATGTTGATGAACGGCAGCGCCGGAATGGTCGACGGCATGCAAGCGCCATACTGATCGCCGCTGGTAGCCGAGCCCGCGAAAGCCGAGCCGCCAAACGAACTCGGGGCCCCGACATAGATTACGGTCCCTGCGTTGTGATAGCTGGCCTTTGTGCCCCAGGCGCCGCGCACTACCCGCACGATGCCCTGGGTGGCATTGAGAACGCCCACCACATCCATCGCTTCGAAGTCGGCGTACAGCAGAGTGGTCCACTGTCCCACCGAATTCTGGACGAAGCCCGAGGTCGAGCCCACCTGGATGACGTCGGTGGAAATGCCGGGAGTGTTGCTCGATACCGTCGCCATGAGCGCGGTAATGAGAGTCGTGGTCGGCAAGGTGGCCTGCGCCTGCGCCTGCACCGGAATCAGTGCCAGCAGCAGCCCAGCCACGCCGAAAGCGAATCGTTTGAAAGTGTTCATGTTGTTTGGTTTTTCTCCTTGAGAGGGCCGTTGCCGGCCCCTTCCGTTTTGGCTGTTATTGCAGGCTCAGCACGCGAACCGCGCAGTTGTCCGGGTACAGGTTCCCGAACCCGAGCAGGCAGTCGAAGCGGTTCACCATCTTCCGCTCGATCGGATCCATCATGCGCAGGAAGGCCACCGCGATCCCCGTCTTCGGGTCGCGGGCGACGCTCGACATTTCGCAAGCCTTCGGGATTTCCAGCTTCACCCCCACCAGGGCGAAGGCGTCCTGGTTCAGCGCCAGGCCGTTCATCCCCGATTTGCCGTTGGGGCTCGTCGTGCCCGGATAGAGTGTCAATTGCGCATTCGCGACGGGCAGCGCGTCCACATTCTGGTACTGCGATCCCGGGCCTTGAATGCCCTGGGTCCCAGCCTGGAAGTAGATCGTGGCCGTAGCGCCCGTTGCGGTCACGCTCTGGGTCAGCACGAATTGCTTCAGCGTGCCGGTGGTGCGCCGGGTGACCGGGTTGGCGTTGTTGACCAGGTTAACGCTGAAGACATCGTTTTGGTTGAACGTATCGCCGTTGGTGCAATTCACCACCATGGAAGTGGCGCCGTTGGTGGGAGGCGTGTTGACCGTGACGTTGTTCTGCCAGGTTCCCGCCGTCTGGGAGTAGAGAGACATGCTCTCGTCCCACGTGAAACCCTGCGCATCGCCGTAGTAGCCTTCGCGGAAGGCCTTCGCCACCGCATCCTGCGGGTTGAAAGTCGTCAGGTTGTTGCTGACGATCGTCCGCATCATTTGCGGGCTAACGATCATTCCCTTTTTGCCCGGCGTGCAGGCGTTTTCGATCAGCCTGGCGCGCGCCTGGCCGTAGATGTCGAAGGACGTCGGCGTGGTGCCCAGTGCGCCCACCACGTTGTTGGTATTCGTCAGAGCCCATAACGCGGCTCTGGAGTCGATCTCCTGGGCCATCTGTTCCATGGCTTTGTCCAGGTAGTTTTCCTTGAAGGCCGCCCGCCCGCGTTCGAGTTTCAACGCTTCTTCGATGGAATCGTACTCGAAGTGAACGCCGAAAATCTGATCCACGCTCACCGTCGTGAAGAGCCGGTTGATCACCTGCGGCTGGTAGCCCAGTCCGCTCGTGATGACGAAGCGCTGGGGAAGCGGCACCCGGACCGTCTCGCCCACGGCGAAGGCCTTGGTGTACTCCGCGTTGTAACTGGTATTGAAATATGGGGCAATCGCCAGCTTGTTCACGAGTCCCCTGAGGGCCTCGGCCGCAAGCCAGTCGACTACCTGGAATGTGTTCGCCACGTTGTGTTAACCCTTTTGCGCGGCGTCAAAAAGACCCGGTTTAGTTGGGCTTCTTGACCGCGCGGGCGTTCATGACGGCAATGTATTTGCCCATGTCACCTGCTTCGAGCGCCTGCTCGGCCTCGTCCACGGTGTTGGTGGCATTCCTGCCGCTGAGTTCCGTGGGCGGCTTCTTAGCCGCGCTCGTGTGTTTCGGTTGAGGAGCCGCCGCGGCTGCGGCCGCGGGTTGGGAGAGCTTGTCTTCGAGCCGCGTGATCTCTCTCGCCAGGGCCGCGGGAGTAAGTCCCGCTACCCGCTGCTGCTCTTCATACGGCAGCTTGTAGAGGTGCATCACGATCTCGGGCCCGACTTCGGATTCCAGGATGAGCTGGTCGACACCCTTGGCGGTAACGAACTTTCCGATGATGTCTTGCGCATCGGCATATTCCGGATCCGCCGCCAGAACCGCTTCGGCGCGCGTCTTATAGCCCTGCTGCAGTTCGGTAAGCTTGGCTTGCGCCTTCGCTGTATCCGCCGCCTGGCGGTCGCGCTCCGGCTGCTTCATCTTCCAGTCGGTGTATTCGTCGAAGTACTTCAGCTTGGCTTTTTCCAGCTCTTCCCACGTGCCGGTCCATTTTTCGGGATCGGGGGGAACGGGCCGGCCGTCGCTCGGGACCGCTTTCGTCTCCGCTGCCGGTTTGGCGGGGGCCGAATCCGCTGGTTTGTCGGCCGGTTTGTTTTTGCCTGCAGCTTCGATCTGGTCGAGTCTCGCGCGAAGCGACGCGCGTTCCGTCAGCAATTCCTGGATGCGCTGGTGTGCCCTGCTCCCTAGTTTCGGCTCCTCTGAATTCCCGGTGTCCGCCGCCGGCGTCGGTTCAGGCTTCGCAGCCTCGGACTTGTGTTTCGGTGCGGGGGCCGGATCCGCTTCGTCTTTCGGCATTGGCGTGCCATTCAACAGCCACTCCGACCGTTGCTCGCCGGTCATCGTGTCCAGTGAATTGCCCGCTGCTTCATCGGTTGACGGGACCGCGCTGTTTTCGTCTTCCATGCTGTTTTGCTCCTTTGACCGCGGTTCTTTTACGCCTTCCGCGATAGGCGGGATAATAGAATCGTTCGTGAACGCCCTTGCTCCCGATCCTTGGCAGAACTCCGTCGACTTGCGGCCCTTCGTGCCGCTTAAGCTTGACCGGGCGACGGCTGCGCTGTTGGCCCCGCCTGCCCCTGTGCTGCCGGTGGATTAGCCGCCGCTTGCGCGTCCTGCGCCTGCTGCTGCAGCGTGGCTTCGTGATCCCGGTCGGCCTGCGAATCCATCAGCTCGAGGGAGTGCTGAATCGACCCCACCATCGCTTCCAGCTTGGCGATGCTCGATTGCACCCCGGCCTGTAACTCCGCGATGCGCAGTTGCGCCTGGATATCCTGCCGCTTCGTCTCTTCCTGCAGCGCCGCGATGGCTTGCTTCGATTGGATCTCCGGCAGTTTGGCTTCGAGCTGCTTCTGCAAGTCGGCGATGAGCGCCGCTTGCTGCATGAGCTGCTGTTTCTGCTGGCTCATCATTTGCTGGGCCTGAGGCGGCAGCGGCGCCCCTCCCTTCCGCGCGGCGATATCCGCCGGTACCAGCCGATCCGAGATCTCGTCGCCGATCGGTCCCAGGTTCTTCAACTTGACCACCAAATCCGCGATGCGCGGGAAGACCATCTGATTCTGCGCGAGCTGGTCGGCGAACTCGCTGGCGGCCTGGCGCTGGGAGTTGCTGCTCGGCCCGGTGCTGATCGAGACGCTGTGGCGCCCGGTCCCCAGCCTGTAGTGATACGTCTCTCCGGTCTGCGGATCGGTAAACGCTTCGTTGACCCGCACCACCTTGTGATCGCCGTTCGGCATTCGGACCCCCACGTCGCGCGGGGTGTCGTAGACGTAATCGATCTGATCGTCCAGGATGCGTCCGACGTCTTCCAGGAAGCCGTCGAACGCGTCGATGAAATGGAAAGAGCCCTGGCTCGACTGATCGTCCAGCTCGCGAACCGCTACCCCGGATTGGGCGCTGGTATCGTGCTTCCCCACCGACGTGTTGTACATCCCCATCGAGCTTTGGATCGCTCGCTTATAGCTCTCGGCCGCCACTTCAACCGACTGCAGCGGCACGTCCCAGTGATTCCACTGTGGAGGCGGCAAAATTTCTTCGCCCGTCTCCTCCGTCTTCGCCTTGAATTGAATGAAGGGAATCGGCGCGTGGCCGGCGCTGGCCACCTCATCCTCATGACCCTCGAATTGTCCCTCGTAGCAGCTCCACAACGCTTTGGGCATCATCCCCAGCAGCTCCATGCTGGTGGTCTGCGCGTAGCAGTAAGCCATGAACGGGTTGCGCGCCTGGCGCACCAGGGATTCGATTTGCAGCTTGTCGCCGGCGCCGTCGTTGACGTAGCGCTCTTTTCCGAAGCAGGCGGCGATGGCGATGTACCGGCCGTCCTGGGGATTCTCTTCCAGGATCTCTACTCCGTTGGTGATGTACTGCATCACGCTATGCACTTGGGAGTCGCGCCGCGCCAGAATCTTGTGCCGGCCCTTCGGGACCGTGACCCCGTCGGGAAGTTCGCACGGCTTGGAACAGATCGCTTCGTCGTCGGTGACTTCGGCGCCCTCCAGCTCGTCTTCCCAACACACGAAGCCCCCGTGGATATCGAGCTTCAGGCGCGTACGTGGTTCGCTTTCGATGCGCCAATACTCCGCCACTTGGATCGAGTCTTCCTTCAGCCACAGGGGAAGCTGCTGGATGATTTCGGTGGAGAAATCCAGAACCTCCGCGTTCTTCCAGCGCTTCTTAAAGTCCTTCGTCCGCAGGTTGTCGAGCAGGAAGGCCCACGTCATGTCGCGCCGGCCTGGCTGTTTCGCGTCGGGATCGATCAGCACCGTGTTCGGGTTCGGAATCGGCAGAATCACCAACTCCTGCTCATCCACCGAATCGTCCGACACGTAGCGCTTCGACACCCTGCAGAAGCCGTAACTCCGCTGGGTGACGTTCTCCATCACCTGCGCGTAGATCGGCTGCGCTTTGCTCGAATACTCGATTTGCCGGATCAGGTTGGCCCGGAACTCCGCGCTCTTTTCGTTCGCTCCGCTGCCGGTCGGATCCACTTTCACCGCGCGCTTGTTCTGCCGCACGTCGTTGATGAGCTGGTTGGTGTACTGGTTCAGCTCGTCGAACACGAGGCAGGGGCGTTTCTGCGCTTCGCGGAGTTTCTTTTCGCTCTCGTCCCACGGGTCGCCGGACACGTACCGCATGTCGGTGTCCCCTTCCTCGCGGATCTCTTTCCAGTAGCGAAGAGCGTATTCGAAGTTCTCGCGGATCTCCTTGAGAAGGGCTTCGTCTTGGCGGCCTACCTTGGACATGTTTTCTTCAATTTATGAATGCCGACACGGACGGGGAAGCGATGCGGCACTGGCGGCAACACCGGGCGATAGGAGTGTCCCCACCATTCCGTCAGTTCCCAAAATGTTCCGTCCTCCTCAAAGGGCCACATTGCTTACCCGATCATTCCGCTGTTCATCGGCGAGTTCTCTTTCGGATCGCCGGACAGCGCGGGCAGACGTCTTTCCCGGCGGCGGTAACCCACCCGGCCCTTCGCGCCTCCGCGGTGGCCGTCGTGCAGTCCACCGCCAGGAAACGTTTCTCGCGCGTACACTTGTCGCACACCACGGTCAGCACTCCCCGCGCTTCAAGGGATGGCTACTAGTGGGCTCATTCGAGCGTGTTGCCTCCGGTTGGCGGCGCGGCCGCCGCCGGCGCCCGCGTGCCCTTGATGCCCAGGTGCTTCACGATGTGGGCCACCAATGCCGGCCCTTCGCTCGCGCCGAAGATGTGCTCTTCGGCTGAATGGCTTGGACCCGGACCGGCATTGTAGTTGAAGACGTGATTGACTGAGTGTCCGCCGTTCTTGCCCGGCGTGATTTCGAGGCGCCGCAACGTCTTCGCACCCATCCCTTTCGGACCCGCGGATTCCGTCTTCTCGCGGAAGTTATAGCCGTGCCCCATTTACGCTTCCCCCAGCCGCTTCCACGCAACCGCCAGAAAGCCTGCTACGCGCTTCCAGAGGCGCTCCAGCTTGCCCAGCTCGATAACCGCCGTGCCCTCCAGGTTGGCCGCCTGGGTCTCCAGCACGTTCTCCAGCCTGGCTAACGCGGCTTTCTCTTCGGCCCCGAAGAGTTTCGCCGCCGTTTCCACATCGCCGGCGAGCTCCCCGATCGGCTGCAGTACTTCCTGCACAGCCGCTTCCACCGCCGCGGCAAAGACGATTTCGTACTTGCGCTCGAAAACGTCTTTCGGATTCAGGTTGGCGTAACCGTCTGCCTGGATCACGAAGTAATCGCCCACCGCGGGCGTCATGCGCGCCATCATGCCCGCATGCGCCAGCACCTTGCGGCCGTCCTCCAGCAGCAGAAGCCTGGCGCCGCTCTGCCGCATGCGTCCCACCCGCTCGATCCGGCTGGCTGTGACTTCTATCGGTCTCGCTTTGTATTTCACGCGGTACCAGTTCATTTGCGCTCTCCTTTTTTCCCTAAAATGCGGTTGGCCTTGGCGTCTATCTCCGCCTTCTCGGCCGAGCTGATGTTCCCCACGTGCTTCGCGTGCGATGAGCCGCTCTTCGCCAGGCGCGCGTGTTTCTTGTCCGGCATCGGGTAGCCCCGGCTCTCCGGCAGTCCGAAGGCCGAGTTGGCCAGCTTCCTGCGCTTCGCCGCCGTTAGATCCCCCGTGGGCTTCGCTGTCGCCGCCTTGGGCGCGGCCTTCTTCTTCGCCGGTTTTGACCGGGTATCGCCGCCCTTGCGGAAATCGTACGAGTAGCCTTCGGTGTTCTTATTCATTTGCATTCACTAAGACCAGGCCGTCGCCTGCCGGCGATACGGTTCCTTTGCCGGCGGTTTCGACTTCGGAGCCTTGGCCCCGATCGCTACCTGCCGGAATGCGTCCGCCGCGTGACTCGCTTCGTCGTGCAGCGGTTCTCTCGTGGGCGCGCCGAGCGTCTGAATCTCCCCGTAGCGGTACCGCCGCAAATGCTGCAGCCCTTCGGCGCACTTTTCCGCCTCGAACCAGCAGTTGGGAAAGATGGTCCGCGCCGCGTTGATCCCGTCGCCAATCGATAGACGCGGGAGGACCGTGACTTTACGCCCGGCCTCCCGCATCAGCTCTTCCACCGACCGCCCCGTGCCCAACGAGTGAGCCTTGGCGTCGTGCGGGAGAAAGTCCGTCCCGTATACGTAGGGCCGCTCCTGCAGCCGTCTCAAATAGTGGTTGAGGTTCTGCCGCGAGCCGTCCTCATAGTCGATCAGCCTGAATTCGAACGGATAAATCTGCACGAACCAGATGCTGGTCATGTCGCCCCAGCCCAGGTCCCAGAACGTGTGGACCGGCTTGGTCGGGTCGTATGGCACCCTGGTGATGCGCCCCCCGACATCCGCCGCCCGCATCTCCTGGGCGTAGATAGCGCCTTCCAAGACCGACTTGGTGGCGCCCCCGTAAATTACGTCGTAAGTGGCCGGGTCCGTCGCTTTCATGTGCTCGATGCGCGTCCGCGACGTCTGCGACAGCCACAGGTTGTCCTGGTAGCTCGTCTTCACCACCACCGCGCCTGGCGGAGGGTTTATGACCCAGCGCTTGTAGGTCTCGTCTTCCGGCAGCTCCGGATTGAAGCTGACCCAGACTTCCGAGCCTTCCTTGCGAATCGTGGGAATGACCACTTCCCAGGAGTTCTTGCTTACGTTGGCCGCTTCTTCGATCCACACCCCGTCCAGGGCCTCGTAAGACTTGATCTCCGCCACGTTGTGCTTTAAACCCGCGAAGACGAACTCGCTCGGCGCCGGCCGCTCCAGCTTGCGGCCGTACATGCCGGTCGCATGTTCCACCGTCCCGACGATGCGAGCCTTCTCGACGCGATAGAAATCCTGCAGGCCCAGGTTGGCAATCTGCAGCGCCAGGAGGTGGTGAACCGACTCGGCGATGGATTTCTGCGTCTCTCGCGCGCAAAGCCAGCGCAGCCGGTTTTGCGCACCCATGATTGTGAGCGCGCGCGACATCGACCAGGACTTAATGCCGTCGCGGCCGCCATAGAGCACCTTGTAAGGCGCCGGCTCGAAAAGAAAGCGCACCTTTTCGGGGAACTCGGCAATCATGGAATGGCGGGAGGAGGAGTACGGAATACCAGCTCCAGCTTCGCCTGGATCGGGCCTCCATTCGCTCCCGTCACTTCCGTGGACTGCTTGTACTTCTCCGGCTTAGCCCCGCGCAAGAGAAACTGCATCAATCCGCCGTCGAAGCGCCGCACGCGGCCGCATTCCTCGCCCTGGTAAAACACCGGCTCTTCCCACCCCACCGTGGCGCGTTGCACCGCCATGCTCTCCAGGTAGTCGCCGGCGACCACCCCCGCGCGTTTGAACGCTTCGGCGTACTTCGGGTACTTCTCCAGCCAGCGGTAGTGCTGTCTCGGCCCGATGCCGGCCGCCGCCGCCGATCGGGTGATGTTGCAGGTGCGACGATAGGCCGCCAGGAAGGCGCGCGCCCGCGCCACCACGCTCGATCTCGGCTTCAGTCCCTATCTCCGTACCGGGCCCGTCAGCATCGCTGCTCGCCCGCCCACATGGCCAGCGCGGTGCGGTTCTCCACCCCAAGCTTCCGGAAGATGAGCCACAGGTACTGTTTCACGGTTCCTTCGGTCAGGTGCAGAGAGGCCGCGATCTCCTTGTTTGCCTTCGCTTCCCGCACCAGCGTGACTACCTGCTTTTGTCGTGGGCTCAGGTTCCGGTTCGGCGGCTGCCCCCCGCGGGCCTTCGGTTTTCGGCAGCTCGCGCAAATCAGTTGGTTGCCGGCCGCGGCGAAATCCTTTCCGCATCGCGGACAGTTCCGCCTCGTGCCGTAAAAGGGGTAAACCCCGGTGGACCTCGGCGCACCGTTCATTAGTCCTGGCAAGCTCCCCTCCTCATCCGCAGCATGCAAATCCGCTCGGCCACGTACTCCCGCCCCATCCATTCCTTCAGCTCGGCGAACTGCCTCTCGAGCCGGCCTTCCTGCCGCACGTTGGCCGCCGTCCACACCGCGTTGGCCAGCAATCCGATGCCGGCTACCACACCAGGAATCCATTGCGGGCTCATCGCAGCCCCGCCGCGCCCCAACCCGGGAAAAAGTCAGTCTCCCTCCGGCCCAGCAGGCCCGTGCCCCCTGGCGGAGCCTCCGCCACGTTTTCCATCACTCCGGCGAAGTACTCGCTGACAGGGTAGAGAGCGTACGGCTGCAGCTCGGCGAATGTCCGGCCCAGCAGTTGTTCGATCCGGTAAACCTCATGGAAGAAAGTGCCGCGGTCGATCTTCAATTGCCGGCAACAGAGGCGCCAGTCGGCGCCCAGCAGAAAATGATACCGGAAAAGCGCGTACTCCGCTTCCGTCAAAGCCCGCCGGCTCACCAGGCAAAAATCGGCCGCGTATTCTTCCTTTTTCCGGGAATAATAACGGCGCCCGGTCTTCCCGCCCAGGCGATCCCAGGAAACCGTGCCCGTGTGCGCGCCCAACTCCACGCACTCCCGGAAACGGTTGTAGCAAGCCCGGAAAATGCCGCGGAAGACGCAAGCGCACGGCACTTCCCGCGTCTCGCGGATCAGCCGCGTGCCCGCTCCCCGGCAATGGACGCAGGTGGCCCGCGCCAGACCGATGGCGGTGGCACGAGTCCAATGCACTCCCTCGTCGCTGTCAGCCTTCATCGCAGGCGCCCCCATTCACTCTCCCCAATACAACCAGATGCCCGCCCCGATCAGCGTCAGAGCCACTACCACCTTGAGCGGCTCGCCGTGCGCGATCGCTTCCCAGCGCACCGTTTGCAGCAGCACGAACCCCGCCGCGCCCCCGGCGAGCGTGCTTGCCGTGTCTCTGTTCATGCCGCCTCCGGCGCCCGAAATACCTGCCGGCGCCAGCGCAGGGTGGCCCCGCACTCGGCTACCGCGCTGCGAAAAATAGGAGCGGTGTCCACGGCGAGATGCTTTAGCGTCCACACCTTCGCCGGATTGTCCGCCGTTTCGCTGTCGAAGGAGTAGCGCGCCGGGTTCCCCTGTCTCTCCCGCTTCTTCGAATCGTCGCCGGCTTCCGCCAATTGGATCTCCACGACGGCATGGTCCTTGCGCCGCCGTATCAGCCTTGCGTTCGGCGCCTTCGCCAGCCACTTCACTCGCGCCGCATCGGCCAGCTCGATGCAATACGGACCGCAAAACACCGGGACGCGCTCGGACATGGTTCTCCTGTGTGTGTTACGAGACCGGGGTAGTTTTGAGCCCGCTCCGCCAGGCTGCGCCGCTGCTATGCGGCTTTGCTCCGCGCCTGACGCTCCGGCCAGACAGGCTCGCCTATCGCGCGCGGGCCGTCCCGCGTTTCGCGAATAAAGGTCGCGCGCTCTCCCGCCGGGATCGCGTGCTCCACGTCCGCGAGCGTGGGCCGGCAGTGCTCAATCACCCACTGGATGCCGAGCCTCTTGTAGAGCCGCGTGACACGAATCAGGCTGCGGCTCTTGCGCCGCGCCGTCAACGGCAGATCGTACAGGTAACCCGTGGCCACGATCTCCTGGTCCGCCGGCAAGTTTTCAAGCCAGCTCTGAATGGCCGCGCCCAGCGCCAGGAACCGCGCCATGTGCGGATTGACGTTCGGCTGCCATGACTTCACGAGCTTGCGCACCTCGGCGTACTCGTCCACCAATGCGCGTTGCTCGTCGGTTAGTTCCGGAACGATCAAGCGATCCTCCTGTGATCTCGGCCGCGCCACTGCTGGTGGAAGTGTTTGCCCAACGAAGGCGCGGCGGCGAAGGCTTCGTACTCCGTCGGCTCGACGCCGGGGAACTCGTGGATTCGGCCGCCGCGGAATTCGATCCGCGCGGTTTTGCTCTCGGCGTCGTAACCGTGTTGCGCGATCGCGCTGGAATTCGGGGACGGAGTCAAGAGGGAAGGAATCATCCTTTCTTAAGAATGCGCGTCGATTTCAGAGAAAAAAATCCGTATTTAGTACGATATAAGACAGGTACTTTAGGTGCTCACCAAAATGCGGGGAGAGTGAGGCAATTTCGCGTGGACCCGCGCGCCCCGGTGGCTCTGACACAGCTCTCGGCGCGCGAGTGCGACGTGCTGATCGGCGTTTCGCAGGGCAGGCCAAACAAAGAGATCGCGGCTCAACTCGGCATCACCGAACACACCGTGAAAGCCCATGTAGGCCGCTTTCTGGAGCGCCTGGGCATGGGCAACCGCGTCGATCTGGCACGGTGGGCGATCCTCAATCCCGGCGTGCTCGCCGGCATCGCCGTGTCGAGCGTCTCCCACGCCGCCGGCTGCCCGTGCGATCACCCGTATTGCGCCACCATGCGGCAACTGCGCCAGGACGCCGCGTAAGTTCGCGTCCATCGTTCCGCGCGCTTTCCAGTGTGCAATTTTGACCAGTTTACAACTCTGCGAATCGGGGAGATAGACTAAGAAACTGGGTTTTGACGGTATGTTACCCGAGTTTGATCGAGATTGAAAGGGGTGCGGCGGTCGCTCCGAATGTGACCGCCGCGGCTGTTCTTCTCTCTATGTTTGGCTCCGATTATCGCCGATCGACGCGGGAGAAGGCAAGCACTCGCGAGGGGCTTGCGCGCGGCGCGTCGTCGCGGTACTCTGTCTTTGGCCGCTGGTGTTGCAACGCCATCGGCTGGTTTCAAGGATTGCGAGGGTCTGCCGTGGGCGCGTCCCAAACGCGCCGTGCTAACACGGCCGGCCCCCACTCTTTAGCACGGGTGGACATCTCAACGGAGACAGGCTCACAAACCGATGGCCGCGCAGGCATTCCCCCGCAAGGGGTTGCGCGAGCGCATGTAGACCGCCAGTGTCCGCAGGCTCCGGTGTCCCGTCTGTCTCGCGATGGCGAACTGGTCGAGGCCTCGCTCCATCCCTTCGCTCACGAATCCAGCCCTCAGCGAGTGGCATCCGTACCTCTTGGGATCGAGGCCAATGGCGGAAACGCTCGCCTGCACGATCTGGCAGATGCGATTGCCCCGCAGCCGTTCGAAAACGATCCGGCCGTGCAGGACGTGGCAGAACAGCGGGCCGGGTGCATCGCTGCGGTAGCCGAGCCAGCGCTCCAGTGCCCGCACGGGGCACGTTTCCGCGTGCTTGCCGTACGGCACGCTGACCACTCGCCCTTCGCCCTTGCGGTCCTGCTTTTCGTGGCGGATGGCGATGCGTACTCCCTGCGGCTCGAAGCTGAGGTCCTCGGCGAGAAGCCGCGAGAGGCTCGACCGGCGCAACGCGGTGGCGAATCCCAGCAGCAGCAGGGCGCCGTTGCGGGCGCGGATCGCCGTGCCGTTACCGATATCGGCCACGATGCGCCGCAGGTCCCGCACCGAAAGCGCGTCCTTGCGGATCGGCATTTCGCAGAGCGTGCGCCTGGCGCCGGCGAGCAGCTCGTGGAATTCCAGCCCGCAGGGGTTGGGGCAGGCCGCGCCCCGGTGAAAATGCTGAATCGCGCTCGCGTGGCGGCTTACGGTGGCGATCCTGCGGCCGCGGCCGATCAGGTCGACCACGTACAGCTCGACGGTATCGGGCGACGCCGGCAACGCCGTGCGCCCCGCCGCCGCGCACCAGGTGCGGAAGGTGCGCCAATCCGACTCGTAGCAGGAGACGGTGCGGCGCGCCAGTCCGGCGTGCCTAAAGCACTGCCGACGCGCCTCGATCTCGGCCAGCACGGGAGCGGAGAACTCCACGTGCGCGTGTCTGGGGGAAGTGGGCATTCCAATGAGGCTAACCGGCGACACGCAAGCCGAAGCCTCAATGGGTACTCAGGTGGGTACTACGGTATAAGCGGCCATTATCCCACCGTAAACGGGCCACCCGGCCTGTCAAGGACTGTGGTGGCGCAGGCTTCAGCCTGTGTCTGGAGTTTGCGCACTTCTCACAGGCTCAAGCCTGTGCCACCCCGCTATACCCCGGGCGGTCTTTTCTGGTGCCAGCCGGTGCGGGTCTGAAACTCGTTGCCGACGGCCAGCAGCGTGTTTTCCGAGAATGGCGCGCCCACCACTTGCAGGGCCAGGGGAAGGCCGCTGGCGAAGCCGCAGGGCAGAACCAGAGCGGGGAGTCCCGCCAGGTTGCCGGCCTGAACGATAGCGCTCATGCCGGGCTGTGGCGCCGCGGAGACGGCGGCGGTGCGGCCGGAGAGCGGCTGGTCGATCTTCGGGGCGGGAGCGGAGCGTCCGGGCGCGACGAGCGCATCCACCCGGCCGAACAAATGCCCGATTTCGGTCTGGATCAGGCGGCGCACACGCATGGCCTTCAGATAGTCTTTGGCGGATGTATCGAGGCTGGCTTTGAGGCCGGCAATCTGAGCCTGGTCGGCCAGTTGGTCGACCTGGCCGCTGGTAATGAGCGGCTCGAAGACGGCGCCCTGTTCGGCGGAAAGAATGGTGGAAAGGGTGGCACCGTAAGGAAACTCGGGCAGAGAGGTTTCCTGGAGTTGTGCGCCCGCGTCTTTCAGAACTTGAATGGCGGCGGCGAAAGCGTCGCGCGCGGCGGCGTCGGCGCGCTCGCTGAAATCGCCCGGGGAGTAACCGATGCGAAGTTCGCTGACCGGCCTGGCGTACTGGGGCGTGTAATAAAACGATTTGCCGGCCGAGCCGGGGTCCTTGCCGTCTTTGCCGGCGATGGCTTCCAGAATCAAGCCGCAATCCTCGGCGCTGCGGGCAAAAGGACCGAGTTTATCGAGGGTCCAGGAAAGCGCCATGGCGCCGTGGCGGCTCACCAGGCCGTAGGTGGGCCGGAGGGCGGTCACGCCGCAGAAAGAAGCGGGAGTGACGATGGAGCCGGAAGTTTCCGAGCCGAGAGCGAACGGCACCAATCCCGCCGCCACGGCTGCCGCCGAACCGCTGGAGGAACCGCCCGACCAGCGGCCGCGATCCCAGGGATTGAGGCCCGGGCCAAACAGCGAAGCGGAGGCGTAGCGGTATCCGCCGCCGCCGGCCAGTTCCACCATGGAAAGCTTGCCGGCCAGAATGGCGCCCACACCGGCCAGCTTGTCGATCACCGTGGCGTTGAAGTCGAAGACCTGGCCGGCGTAAGGTTTGGCGCCCCATGTGGTGGGTTGTCCGGCGTAGCTCAGCAGGTCCTTCACGGCGTAAGGAATGCCTTGCAGGGGGCCGCGCAGACGTCCGCGTTTGAGGTCGCCATCGACAGCCTTCGCCTGGCGGATGGCGTCCTTAACGAGGGGCAGCGCGAGCGCGTTGTAGCGCGGGCCGAGCTGTTCGAGGCGCAAAGCGAAGGCGCGGGCCAGTTCTACGGCGGAGAATTCCCGCGCCAACAGGCGCTGATTGAGCTGCTTGATGGTGGCGAAGAAAACGTCGTTGTCAGGCGCTGCCATAGCGCGTCAGACCTTGAACCAGAATGCCGGTTCGGTGGCCATGGGGAGCTTGACTTTAGCCAAGGCGTCGGCATTGTTGCGGATCCGTTCGCGCGCGATGCGCAACTCTTCGCCGGGGCCGGCCGGGGAATCGGCGGAAGGAGCGGGATTTTGGGCCCGCAGGGCGGAAGACAGGACGGCGGGAGCCAGGGCAGCCGCCCATTTCCGGCGGGTGAATTTCGCGCCGCGAGAGGAACCGGTCATTTGTGCTCCAGTGCCTCCATGGCGGCTTTGAGCATGGCCTGGCGGGGAGCCGTTTCGCCGGTCCACAACTCGAACTGGCGCACCGCCTGCTCCACGAACATCTCCACACCGGGTATCACCGCCTTACCCTGTTCGCGCGCATGCTTCAACAGAACCGTCTCCATAGGATTGTAGACCATGTCGAAAACCACTTCGCCGGGGATCGCGCCGTCAAAGAAACATTCGTCGACGTGCGGGAACATGCCGAGCGGCGTGGCATGTACCACCACATCGAATTTGCGGCCGTTCAACTGTTCGCGCAGCAATGGTTCGGCGGCACAGATCTTGGCCAGGGCCCGCACCCGGTCGGGGTTGCGTCCGGTGATGGCGAGCCTGGCCCCGGCATCGGACAGCGCAAAGGCCGCACCGCGCGCCGCGCCGCCGTTTCCCACCACCAGCACCGAGGACTTGGCCAGGCGCAGTACGCGCGCCAGGGGAAGCGTGATGCCCGCTACGTCGGTATTGGCGCCACGCCACTTGCCGGCCTTGCGCCATACCGTGTTCACCGCGCCGATGCGTTTGGCCAGCGGCTCGACCGCGTCCAGGTACCGGATGATCTTCTGCTTGTGCGGAATGGTGACGCTGAAACCGGCCACGGGGAGTTTGGACGCCAGCGAAAAGAAATCGCGCAGATAGGTGGGCGTGACCAGAAACGGGAGGTAGACGGCATCGATTCGGCGCGACTGAAAGGCGCGGTTCAGGACGGCGGGAGAAATGGAATGGCGGATGGGGTCGGCGATCACGCCGTAGATCTTGGCGCTCCGGGCGAGTTTCTCGACGTGATAGACGGAGCGTAACACGCGCGCGGTGGCTTGCCCGGGAGCCGTGCCTTCGATCGCCATGGGCGCGGCATACGTAAAACAGCCGCCGAACACGGGCGACAGCACGCGGGTGGGAAATCCCAGGTCGCCCATGGCCAGCACGACCAGTTTCTGCCGCGGGAGGCCGCGCGCCGCCGCCAGAACCCGAACGTTGTCGGAGGGTTTGCGCGCGGTGGTGACCAGCTTATACACGTCGGCGCGCACGCCGAGCACGCGGCCGGCCACGGTATCCATGGGCGGCGTGGCCTCGAAGTTGTGATACGACACCACCACCAGCGCGCTGCTGCGGAACTGCGACACGCGCTCCTCGCAAGCCTCCGCGGTTTCGATTTCCACGTCGATGGCCTGGGCGCCCGAACCGATCGCCTGCTCCAGAATGGCGAGCTGTTCCTCGATGCTGCCGTTGAATCTGCCATGATTCTGATGGCGGCGGCAGGTGGCGAGGATACAAGTATCCGGGAAGTCGCGCAGGAAGTCGGCGATGGCGGCCGCGCCCGCCGCCGGCGCATCCAGGAAGTCCAGACGGAACTCGAGGAAGGTCTCGCCGGCCTCAGCTTCGCGCCGGGCGTGGGCTAACAAGTTTGGAACATCGGGCAGACCCAGCGCAATGCAAATGCGCGGGAGCGTCCTGTTTGGCGGCATCGTACGTAGGGATCTCCAGAATATCATACCGGCGGCGGGCCGCCCGCCGGAATTTACCCGACCCCCCGGGCCGGGTGGGGTGGACGATCGCCTTTCGTCGTCTGTCAAGCGCCTGGAGGGAGCCATGGCAGGCCGCGAAGGCGATGGTTTGTCCACTTTGTTGTAAACTCTAACGCAGACGGAAGCTATGGCGTTCGATTCCTCACGTTACGGTGAAACCGTGGAGGCGCTGCTGATCCTCGATGGTAACGGCAACCGCCTGATGCCGCTGGCCGCGCCGTCGTGTTCGTCCGAAGAGGTCCGGCGGCGATTGCGGCAATGGAAGGCCGGCGAGGTGTTCGGCGGCGCGCGCGCTCCCGAGGCCGCTCTGGCCGGGCTCTTCCTGTATTTTTCCTGTTGGGAGGACGCCCACCGGGTCGCCCAGGACATCCACGGCGCGGAGGGCAGCTACTGGCACGCCATCGTGCACCGCCAGGAACCGGACGCCTCGAATTCCGGATACTGGTTCCGGCAGACCGGCCGGCACGCGATTTTTCCGGCCTTGCGCGCCGCGGCGGCCCGGATCGGCGTCGAGTTCGGCCCGGAGTGGGACCCGATCGCCTTCATCGGCTTCTGCGAAAAGGCGCGGAACCAAACCGGCTCGGCCATGGAGCGGCAGGCGCTCGAAGTTCAGCGCGCCGAGTGGCAACTGCTGTTCGATTACTGCGCTTCGACGCCCAGGTGACCGGCCAGAAACGGCAATCCCCGCTTGCCGTGGAAACTGTGCGGGCCATCGAAAACTTCCAGTCCCACCTGGTCTTCCGCGCCGAACACGGCGTACACTTTCTGAACCCGGGCGAAGCTCTCGCGCGCGGCCGCGGTGGGGAAAATGGGATCGCGCAGGCCGGATTCGGCAAACAGCGGGCGCGGCGCGATCAAGCCGGCCACGTCGTACATTTCCGCCCAATTCAAGATGCCCGGAACATAGTTATCGATGCAGTGCGACACCCGCATAATGCTTTCGCGGAACGTATTCAGGTAGCTCGAAACCAGGGCGGCGCGAATGCGCGAATCGAGCGCGGCGGCAAACAGCGTGCAAGTCCCCCCGCCCGAGCAGCCCAGACAGCCGATGCGGCTGCTATCGAGCTCCGGCCGGGTAGCGATCCAATCGATGGCGCGCATGGTGTCATAGACGCGCCAGCCGATCATGGTCTGCCCCAGCAGCAGCGCCGAGCCCGCTGCCGGCTGGCAGGCGGTGGCGGAGAGCCCGCTCGACCTGGTGACCGGGTCGCGCCGGCAACCGAAAGCCATGGGCTCGATGGCCACCGCCGCCATTCCGTGCTCGGCAATCTGCAAGGCGTAATCGTAGGCGTAGCCGACGCGCTCGGTGCCGTCGCGGCCATGGTCGTCAATCCCCACGATGTCGTCCACACCGCGGCCGTGACCGGGGATGGCGATCACCGCGGGATGGGGAGCGCGGCCGGCGGTGGGCGTCACCAGGTATCCCAGCACCTCCACTCCGGGACGGCTTTGGAAGATGAACTTCTCGCGCCGGTAGCCCGGGTATTCTTTCACTTCCAGGGTCTGCGCCTGAAGGGGCGTACGCTGGGAGGGGAAACCGCCCACAAGCTCGGCGATTTTCTCGCGCAGCTCTTTCTGCCAGGCTTCGGCCCGCGCGCGCGAGGTTGCCTGAAAAGTCATCCGCAAAGGCGCGGCATCGTGCAGGTTTTGGGTGTAAAGCACCGGGTCGAAGCTGGACGGATCGATTTTGTTTTCGAAGCCGTCGAGCGCGCCCGTATAGGGGGAAGTATCGGCGGCCGCCGCGGTTTCAACGGCCACGGCGCTGGCCATGGCGAGCTTACCAAGATCGCGTCGGGTCATGAGCCGATGATAACGCCGAAGGTGGGACGGACGATCGCATTTTGTCGTCTGTCGGGCGGGCGCGCGCTGGCGAGGCGCGGCAAGTCGCAAATCGAGCTTCGCCTTTTAGTCCCGTTGCTTATAGTTTGAAGTCGAGCGGTGGTTTGCAGAGGGCCCGCCGCGGAGCCCTCCTAAAGGCGGTTCTGAACGCTCCGTCAGACCCTCGATACGTTTTCGGCCTGCAGGCCCTTGGGCCCCTGCTTTACTTCGAACTCCACTTCCGAACCCTCATCCAGGCTGCGGTAGCCCGACGATTGAATCGCGGAAAAGTGGACAAAGACGTCGTCGCCGCCGGCTCGCTGAATGAAACCGTAGCCTTTGGCGGCGTTGAACCACTTCACGGTACCTTTTTCCCTCACTACAACTCTCCTCAATCCTGTTTGTCGTGCTCTGGGGAATTCTTCAGACCAGGAAAGCCGACTTTCTCGGGCTTGCCAAGACCTTTCGAAGCGCGGCAAAACATCCTAATTGCAACTGCGTAGGGTATTCTCTCAGAAGGCAAACCTATGGTCAAGCATCGGTCGGCGGCGCGGAGCGAATCGGATTGGCTGGATGCGGTCCGGCGGCGGGTGAAGCTGCCGCGCGGAAGCGAAACGATCGTGGGCATCGGCGACGACTGCGCCGTCTTCCGTCCGCGCGGCGCCGCCGAAGACCTGCTGTTCACCACCGATCTGCTGATCGAGAACGTACACTTTCGCCGCTCTACCCACACGGCCCGCGAGGTGGGCTGGAAGGCTCTGGCCCGGGGCTTGAGCGACATCGCCGCCATGGGCGGCACACCGCGCTTTGTCCTGCTGTCCCTGGCGGTGGCGCCCTGGTGCGACGCGCGCTGGTTGCGCGGCTTCTACGGCGGCTTGCTGGCGCTGGCTCGAACCGAGGGCGCGGTTCTGGCCGGCGGCGACCTGGGGCATGCCGCCAGATTGGCTGTCGATGTCGTAGTCTGCGGCGCGGTCGAGCGCGGCAAAGCGCTGCTCCGTTCCGGCGCGCGGGCCGGCGACCGGCTCTACGTTTCGGGCCGCCTGGGGGGTTCGGCGCTGGGCCTGGCCGGGCATGGCGGCGCTGCCCGGATGCGGCATCTGCGGCCCGAGCCCAGAATCGCGCTCGGCCAGTTCCTGCTCCGCCTGGGTGCGACCGCGGCCATGGATCTGAGCGACGGCCTCTCGCTCGACCTGCGCCGTTTGTGTTTGGAATCGAAGCTGGCCGCCGAAATCGCCGCTCCACCCTCGTTCCCGGGAGCCACTCCGGCACAGGCCCTCCACGGCGGCGAGGATTACGAACTGCTGTTCGCCGTGCCGCCCGCGACCGAAGTGCCGCGCGCCTGCCAGGGCGTGCCGCTGACCCAAATTGGTATCCTGCGCAAAGGACGCGCGGGCACGGTGCTGCTCGACGGTGCGCCCCTCGAGCCGCTGGGTTACGACCATTTCCGCGCCCGATGAAAAGGAGAACTTCGATGAGCCGCGATCTACCGAGCATTTCTCAGTGGAAGCCCCCCGTGGCGCACGCACTCCTGCGTGCCGTGTCGAGACTCGTCTCGACACGTTTTTGCAGTCGCGACACTGCGTCGAAGCGGAGTCCCGCCCCCGAGAGGCGTCGAGTAGAGACTCGACGCGGCACGCAAAAGTGCGTGCGCCACGGCCTGTTCCTCCCATTGGTTCTCGCCCTAGCCTCGCCCCCGCTGTGGCCCCAGGCGCCCGTCGATCTCGATAAGAAGCTCGACGAGAAAATTTCCTCGGCGCTCGCCAAAGCCGGCGCGCCGAGCGTCTCCGTGGCCGTCGTGAAAGACGGAAAACTCTTCTACGCCAAAGCCTTCGGCACCGCCGATCTGTCCGCCAAAAGGCCCGCCGATGTCAACACCCGCTATGCCGTGGGTTCGATCTCGAAACAATTCACCGCGGCGGCGCTGCTGCTGCTTCAAGAGCAGGGCAAGTTGTCGCTCGACGACCGCGTGGCCAAGTATTTTCCCGATCTGACGCGCGCCGGAGAAATCACCATCCGCCAACTCCTCTCGCATACTTCGGGCTATGAAGATTACGCCCCGCAGGACTACATCATTCCCGATTGGACGCGGCCCACCACCCCCCAGGCGGTGCTCGACCGTTGGGCCAGGAAGCCGCTCGACTTCGACCCCGGCACCCAGTGGCAGTACAGCAATACCAACTACGTGCTGGCCGGCAAGATCTGCGAGAAAGTGTCCGGCCAGCCGCTGGTGACCTTCCTGCGCGAGAAGATCTTTCAGCCGCTGGGGATGCAATCGGCGTCCGATTGGCCACCGGAGCAAACCGCCGATGCGCAGGCCTATACGCGCTACGCGGTGGGTCCGCCGCGGCCCGTCAAGCGCGAGGCCGAGGGCTGGTATTTTGCAGCCGGCGAACTGGCCATGACACCTTCGGACCTGGCCAAGTGGGATATCGCCTTCCTGGAAAAGAAAATCCTGTCGGATCGCTCCTACCGGGAATTCACCAGCGAAGTGAAGCTTGCCAACGGCGACTCCACCCACTACGCCCTGGGCTTGAGCCTGGGCGAAATCGCCGGCATTCCGGTGCTGCAGCATGGCGGCGAAGTATCCGGCTTCATTTCCTCCAATACCGTGTTGCCGACGCGCGCGGGCGCGGTCGTCGTGCTGTCCAACCAGGACGTGGTCAACATGGTGGCTCCGCTCGCGCGGCAGATTGCGACGCTGGTTTTCGTGCCCGGCGAAAAGGCCCCGTCCGCTACCGACACGCGCCGGGTTCAGGCCATTCTGGAGGGCTTGCGGAAAGGCCGCATCGACCGCGCCTTGTTCAGCGCCAACGCCAACACCTATTTCAGCCAGGTAGCCTTGCGCGACTGCAAGGCATCCTTGAGTCCGCTGGGCAAGCTGAAATCGGTGACGGCGATCTCCGAAAACCTGCGCGGAGGCATGACGCATCGTTCCTATCGCGCCCAATTCGCGCGCCAGGCGCTGATCCTGAATCTCTACCTGCTGGCCGATGGCAAATACGAGCAGTTCCTGATCGAGGAGCAGTTGTGAGCGATCTGCCCAACCCCCGAGGCGCGCCGGACCGGGGTTTCGCTGGACGCCATTCTGGCGCGCAAGCCTGCGCTAACATAGCATTTGGCTCAGTTATTGCCCCGCCTTCGGCACGATCTCGATTTTTTTCCTTCGCCCTCGCCCGAACACCCGGGTCTGTTCCTGCGCGACCCGTTTCGTTATTCCGATGCCATGCTGGTAGTGCCGCCGCTGCTGGTCGAGTGTTTGCGCTGCTTCGATGGACGCCAGACGGACTTGGACTTGCGCTCCGCTCTGGTGCGGCTCACCGGCGATCTGGATACCGGCCAGGTGGCGGATTACTTCCGCCAGAGCCTCAGCCAGGCTGGCTTTCTGGAAGATGAGACTTTTGCGAAAATGCGCGGCGAGAAGCGCCAGGCGTTCGCCGCGCGGGCGGTGCGCAAGCCGGCCCATGCCGGTACCGCTTACCCCGCCGATCCGGCGGCGCTGCGCCAAACCCTGGCCGGTTGGACCGAAGCCGGTAGCGCCGGCGGTCTTGCCGCCGGCGGCTCGTCCCGGGATGGCCATCTGGCTGCGATTGCCGCGCCCCACGTCAGTCCGGCGGGCGGTTGGCAGAGCTACCGCGCCGCCTATGGTTTGCTGCGGCCGGAACATCGCGATCGCACTTTCGTAATCCTGGCCACCTCTCACTACGGCGCGCCCCAAAGCTTCGGTCTCACCCGTAAGAACTTTCACACCCCGTTGGGCGAAGCGGTCACCGACACCGCTTCAGTCGACTGGCTGGCGAAGCGCGCCGCAAACTCTGTCGAGATGGAAGACTTCTGCCATTCGTTCGAACACACCATCGAATTGCAGCTTGTGTTCCTTCAGCACGCGCTGGGGGCGAACGTCCGCATCGTGCCCGTGCTGTGCGGCCCGTTCGCGCACAGCATTCTGGGAGGCGGGAAACCGGAAGATGACGACAAGGTGAAGGCCTTTTGCGATGCCTTGGGCGAATTGCAGGATCGCGAAGGCGATCGTCTCTTGTGGGTGCTGGGAGTCGACATGGCGCACATGGGCGCGCGTTATGCCGACCGGTTTCGGGCGCGCGCCGGCGAAGGCAAAATGCAGGAAGTCCGCCAGCGCGATGCCGAACGCATCGCCAGAATCAACGCCGCCGACGCGGCCGGATTCTGGGACCTGGTGCAGCAGAACCGCGACGACCTGAAGTGGTGCGGCTCGTCTCCCTTCTACGCGTTCCTGAAATCCGTCCCCGGCCTGCGCGGCGAGCTGCTCCACTACGAACAGTGGAACATCGACGAACAAAGCGTGGTGAGTTTCGCCGGCATGGCGTTTGGACGCTGATCTACTACTACCAGTCAATTTCTTTGACGCTCGTGGAGTAGGCCTTTGGCCTGCATCTTACAATTCCCAGGGATTCAGTACCGCAACCTGCGCGCCGGTAAAGTCCCTGGAATTGCGTGAAACGATCGTAAGATTGTGGTGAATCGCGGTCGCTGCCAGCAAGCCGTCGATGATAGGCAAAACGATCCCTTTGCGTTTCGCTTCGGCCGCGAGAAATCCCCAGCGGTCGGCGATGGCGGAGTCAACCGGCAAGATTCGGCCCGAGAAGCGCGCCCGCAGTTCCACGTCAATCCACGCTTCCAGGCGTGTCCTCGGTCTGCCTTGAGCCAACCCCGCCACACCTTTCCGGATCTCGCCCAGCGTCAGAACGCTCAAATGAAAAAGGGCCTCGTCCGTCGCCTCCATCCATTCCATTACGCGCGGCTCGGGTTTAGGGCGGACCAGCTCGGAGATGCAGTTCGTGTCGAGCAGGTAACCGCTCACAGATCGATGTCGCGACCCGTGTCTTTGTCGCGCTCCCAATCGAGATCCACGCCAACCAGCGGCGATTCCCGGAAGAACTGCACGATGCTCTTCGGCCGGCGCGGCCTCGCCGTTAACCGGTCGTACTGCTCGTTCGAGATCATCACCACGCCCTCTTTGCCTTGCCGGGTAATGCGCTGCGGTCCCTGGGTTCGAGCCAGGCGGAAGACTTCGCTGAACCGGGCCTTGGCGGTTTGAACCTGCCACGAATGTTCGTCCGCCTTTGGGCTGCGGGCGCCCGCGCGAGCCGTCCCCCGTTTCGATTTTCGGAGCGCCTTCGGCATGATCTTCCCCTGTCTGACCAGTCAGACCAGTCAGATATCAGCTTAGCACGCTGTTCGAGGTGGGGCATGCTTTAGCTTGCCCTTACGCCTTAATACGTCCCGTTGATGGCTGATACCATAGTGATCCGATGTTGGAACTGGCCCCCAGCGATCCGATCATCAAGGCATACCAGAAGGATCTCCAACACCTGAAAGACCAGCTCGTAGTCCACGAACTGGGCCTGAAGGGGCCGTTCCAGAACCTCCTCGACAAAGCTGCGAAGCGGCGCGGCTGGACCCTGGTGCCCGAACTCTCCACCTACTCCGGTGGAAAACGGGTGGTGCCCGACGGCACCGTGCGCGACGAGTTCCGGTTGGCGCGTGGGTGGTGGGAAGCCAAGGACACCTCGGACCACCTCGCCGCCGAGATCCAGAAGAAGCTCAAGGCCGGGTACCCCGCGCGCAACACCATCTTTGAGGACACGCGCGTAGCGGTCCTCTACCAGGACCGCGGCGAGGCGGGCGAATTCGCCCTCGCGGAGGCGGTCAAAGTCGCGGACCTTCTGAACCGCTTCCTGTCGCACGACGAGTCGCACGAGCGCGAGTTCGAGCGCGCCATGAACGAGTTCAAGAGCCGCATCCCGGACCTGGCCCAGTCGCTGAGCGAACACATCGCCGAGGCGCACAAGAAGAACCGCAAATTCCGCGAGGCCTTTGCAACTTTCGTCACGCTTTGCCGCGCCTCCCTCAATCCCGACCTTTCGGACGGAAACGTGGATGAGATGCTGATCCAGCATCTTTTGACCGAGCGGCTGATGCGGAACCTGTTCCAGAACCCCGAGTTCACCAAGCGCAACGTAATCGCCGCCCAGGTCGAGAACGTGATCGATGCGCTCGCCTCCGGCAGCTTTTCGTCGGCGGAATTCCTGAAGAAGCTCGACCCCTACTACAACGCCATCGAGCGGCAGGGCGCAAATCTTAGCCACTTCACCGAGAAGCAGGATTTTCTCAACTCCGTCTACGAGCAATTCTTCCAGCGTTTCTCGCCGAGTGTCGCGGACACGCACGGCATTGTGTACACGCCGCGCGAGATCGTCGACTACATGTGCAGCTCCGTGGAGCAGGCGCTAAAGGAGGAATTCGGGTACACGCTGGCCTCGCCGGAAGTCATGATTCTCGACCCGTGCACGGGGACCGGAAATTTTCTGGTGAACCTGATCGAGCGCATGCCTGGGCGGGCGCTGGCGGAAGCGTACCAGAAGCGGCTGTTTGCGAATGAGGTGATGCTGCTGCCCTACTACGTAGCCAGCCTGAACATCGAGCACGCCTACTACGAGCGGATGAACGAATATGAGCCCTTTCCCGGCCTGTGCTTCGTCGACACGCTGGACATGGCGGAGTCGCAACAGATCGGGCTCTTCACCGCCGCCAACACCGAACGCGTGGAGCGGGAAAAGGAAGCGGCCATCACCGTGATTATCGGCAACCCGCCCTACAACGTGGGGCAAAAAAGCGAGAACGACAATAACAAGAACCGGAAACATGACGAGGTCGACCGTCGCGTCGAGCGCACGTACGCCGCCGACTCAAGCGCCACGCTGAAGAACAAGCTCTCGGACATGTACGTCAGATTTTTTCGCTGGGCCTCCGACCGCCTCGGGGACAGGGATGGATTGGTCTGTTTCATCTCGAACAACAGCTTCACCTTCAGGTCCTCTTTCGACGGAATGCGCGATCACCTACTGCGCGACTTCCAACGGATCGACCACATCGACCTTCACGGCGACGTGCGGGAAAATCCGAAGCTCAGCGGGACAACGCATAATGTGTTCGGGATTCAAGTGGGCGTAGGCATTACGCTGGCAGTCAAAAGGAAAGGGGCCAAGCAACGCCTCCGGTACCATCGCGTGCCGGAAACGTGGCGCAAAGGCCAGAAGCTTGAGTTCCTCTCGGTCGGCGAGGTCGCTTGGCAGGAATTTGAGCCAGACGACGAGCATAACTGGATTTCCACCAAGCACGGCGACGAGTTCGCCGCGCGGCCCTCCATCTCTGACATGTTTGAGCTCCAAACCCTGGGCGTAAGCACGAATCGTGACGCCGCTGTCTACGATTGGAGCCGCGATGCGCTTTCCAATCGGATGCAGTCGTTCACAGACGAATACAACACACAGGCCCACCGCCATAAGGCCCGTCCGGACGCTGACTGGCCCAACCATCTCAAATGGAGCGAGGGCCTTAAGCTGAACGTCAAGCGCGGCAATCTGGCGGCGTTTGAAGACGCCAAGATCCGCCCTGCGCTGTATCGCCCGTTCACGAAGCGGTGGCTGTTCTTTGATCGAATCGCCATCGACCGCGTGCTTCAGTGGCCCGGCCTGTCCGGTAAGGCCATCGCCGTATCGGAGTCTACCTCCCAGAAGCCGTTCATGACACTGATGACCGACGTGGTTCCAGACCTGCACGTAGTCGGCGCGGGAGCAAGCTGCCAGTGCTTCCCTCTCTCCCACCTCAAGGACTCCGCCGTCGCCCAACTCCGCCAGCGCTACTCCGACGACTCCATTACCAAGGAAGACGTCTTTCATTATCTCTACGCCCTGCTGCACCACCCCGAATACCGCGAGCGCTACGCGGCGAATCTCAAGCGTGAACTGCCGCGCATTCCCTTCGCTCCCGATTTCGCCGCTTTCGCCCAAGCCGGGAAGGAGCTGGCGCACCTGCATGTGGAATACGAATCGCTCGATCCCTGGCCGCTGGAATTCGTCGAGAACAAAGACGTCCCGTACTCCGAGCGCGTCGCCAAGATGAAGCTGAGCGCGGATCGGCAGTCGCTCAAGGTGAACGAGTCGATCACCCTCACCGGCATTCCGGCGGAAGCCTTCGAGTACCGTCTCGGGTCGCGCTCGGCACTGGAATGGGTCGTTGACCAATACCAGGTGAAAGGCGAGTCCGACCCGAACCGCGAGGACGATCCCGGCTACATCGTGCGACTGGCCGGGCAGGTGATACGGGTCAGCGTCGAAACGTTGCGAATCGTAAGAGCCCTCCCGAACTACCGCTAGCGCTGGCCAACCGTTATCAGTCCAAAGCCACTCAGCCCCCAATTTCGAACCCCGGCACACACGGTGGGGCGGACCCCCGGTCTGCAGCCGGCCCCCTGGCCGGCTTGCCGGAGATGGTGAGCGCTTGATTCTCCGGGAGAACAGCGGGTCCACCGCCCTACCATTTATGTAGAGTCCCGGCTGCCCCGCTTGCCCCAATCGTGCCCATCCAATATGGTATGCTTTGGATGATGGATTTCACGCCGCAGCTTCGGCATGACTCCGATATCCCTCTCTACCGGCAGATTTTTGTGCAAATTGCAGCAAGAATCCGCTCCGGTGAGCTGCCCACCGGAGAACGCCTCCCAGCCACTCGCGAATTGGCTGGCTTGCTTGGCCTGAACCGCACCACGATTTCCGCAGCTTACGAAATGCTCGAAACCGAGGGCCTGATCAGCGGCCATGTCGGCCGCGGCAGCTTCGTCACCGGCGCCGCGGCGCGTCCCTCCGTCGCTGGCGTCAATTGGAGCAGCCGCCCCGAACCCGGCACGACCGGCCACGGTGCGGCAGCCAGCCGCGACACCTTGCCCCGCCAGACCATCAGCTTTGCCACCTCCCGTCCGTCTCGCGACCTGTTTCCCCTGGACGAATTTCGCGCCACCTGCGCTGCCGTGCTGGAGCATGCCGACCTGGCCGACATTTTGCAGCTCGGTTCGCCCGGCGGCTATGAACCGCTGCGGCGTTATCTTCTTGAAGACGCCCGCCGCCAGGGGTTGGCCGGACCGAACGACGACGTGCTCATCACTAACGGTTGCCAGCAGGCGCTCGACCTGATCGGCCGTGTCCTTCTCTCGCCCGGCGATACGGTAGCCGTCGAGGATCCCATCTACCCCGGTTTGAAGAATTTGCTGGCCGGCTTGGGCGCGCAACTGGCCGGAGTTCCGGTGTCCGCCGAAGGGCTGGAAGTGCCGGCGCTGGCCCGCATCCTTCAGCGCGAGCGCCCTCGCCTGTTGGTGGTGACGCCCAATTTTCAGAATCCCACCGGGGCTACCCTGCCGCTGGCGGCGCGTCACGCCCTGCTCGATGCCGCTCGCGCGGCCCGCGTCCCGGTGGTCGAAAACGATCCCTACGTCGACCTGCGCTACGAGGGCCAGGCCATCCCGCCCCTGAAGCAGCTCGATCGCGGCGACGGCACCGTGTTGCTCCGCAGCTTTTCTAAAATCAGCTTTCCCGGTCTGCGTGTCGGCTGGGTGGTCGGTCCCAAGCCGCTCCTCGACCGCCTGCGCCAGGCCAAAGAGACTGCCGACCTGCATAGCGACCAGCTCTCTCAAGCCGTGCTGCTGGAGTTCGCCGAATCCGGCCGCCTGGCGGCGCACCTTGCCCGTATGCTCGAAGCCGGCCGCGATCGCCTGCGCGCCACTCTGGCTGCCTGCCGCGACCTGTTGCCGCCCGGCGCGCGCTGGACTACCCCCGAAGGCGGCATGAATCTCTGGCTGCGCCTGCCCGAGCCTCTGGATGCCGCGGCCCTCCTCGGCCGCGCCCAAAAGGAAGGCGTCAGTTTCCTGCCGGCGCGTTACTTCGCCGTGTCGCGTCACGACCCCGGCGGCCTCCGCCTGAGTTTCGCCGGCCTGTCGCCGGCGGAAATCCGCGAGGGACTGTCGATTCTCGGCCGCATCGTTTCCGCCGAGCTGGCCGGCGCCGTCCGCGACGACGAGCCCGCCCCGGCCATGGTCTAAAGTTCGAAACCGTTTTTATTGGGAGGTATACGACGAAATGTTTCAGTTCTCCAGTGAGCAGTTCCGGCTAAAGGTCGGATTGGCCGAGATGCTCAAGGGCGGCGTCATCATGGACGTCACCAACGCCGATCAGGCCAAGATCGCCGAAGATGCGGGCGCCAGCGCCGTCATGGCTCTGGAGCGCGTCCCCGCCGACATCCGTAAAGAAGGCGGCGTCGCCCGCATGGCCAACATCGCCATCATCGAAAAAATCATGAGCACCGTCACCATCCCGGTGATGGCCAAGGCGCGCATCGGCCACTTCGTCGAAGCGCGCATTCTGGAATCGCTCGGCGTCGATTACATCGATGAGAGCGAAGTGCTCACCCCCGCCGACGAAGAGAACCATATAAATAAGACGCCGTTCAAGGTGCCGTTCGTCTGCGGCGCCCGCAACCTCGGCGAAGCGCTCCGCCGTATTGCCGAAGGCGCCGCCATGATCCGCACCAAGGGCGAGGCCGGCTCCGGCAACATTGTCGAAGCGGTGCGCCACATCCGCACCATCGTTAAGCAAATGAAGCAGCTCACCGTGCTCGGTAAAGAAGAGCTGGTGCACCAGTCCAAGGAGCTCGGGGCGCCCCTGGAGCTGGTCGAATGGGTGGCCGAACATGGCCAGCTCCCGGTACCGAATTTTTCGGCGGGCGGCATTGCCACTCCGGCCGATGCGGCCCTGGTGATGCAGCTCGGCGCCGAAGCCGTTTTCGTCGGTTCCGGCATCTTCAAATCCTCCGATCCGGCGGCCCGCGCCACCGCCATCGTGCAGGCTGCCAAGAACTACCTCGACCCCGAAAAACTGCTCGCCGCCAGCCGCGCCCTGGGTGACGCCATGCCCGGCCTGGACATCTCCAAACTGCCCGAATCGGAGCTGATGCAGACCCGGGGCTGGTAATGAAGCAGGTCGGCGTCCTGGCGCTGCAGGGCGATTTCGCGGCGCACGGCGCGGCTATCGTTCGCGCCGGCGCCCGCGCCGTCTTTGTGCGCAGCCGGGAACAATTCGGCCGGATCGACGGCCTGGTGATTCCCGGCGGTGAGAGCACCACCATGCTCAAGCTTCTTCGCTACGATAATCTTATGGAGCCCCTAGCCGCGTTTGGACGGGAGAAGCCCGTTTTCGGCACGTGCGCCGGGGCCATCCTGATTGCCAGCGACGTCTCCCATCCCGCGCAGGAGTCGCTGGGGCTGATGGATATCGGAGTGGAACGGAACGCCTACGGGCGGCAGATCGACAGCCGCGTGGTGGAAATCGAGGTCGAGCCGGAATTCGAATCCCGCACCGCCCCCGGCAAGCTGGAAGCCGTTTTCATCCGCGCTCCCATCATCCGCCGGCTCGGCCCTTCCGTTCGAGTTCTGGCGGAATACCACGGCGACCCGGTGCTGGTCGAGCAGGGCCGCCACCTGGCCGCCACCTTCCATCCCGAATTGAGCGCCGATCCCCGCGTGCACGCCCTTTTCCTGGAGAAACTGTGAGCGGCCGCGACAAAAAACGCGTTCTGTTTGTGTGCATCGGCAACGCCTGCCGCAGCCAAATGGCCGAGGGGTTCGCCCGCCACTATGGGTCCGACGTCCTGATTGCGGCCAGCGCCGGTCTCGCACCGGCCACTCGCGTGGCCTCCGATACCATCCGCGCCATGCGCGAAAAGAACATCGACTTGAGCGAACATTTTCCCAAGACCCTGCGCCAGCTCGCCCGCGTACAATTCGATGCCGTCGTCAACATCAGCGGCGTGCCCTTGCGCCAAGACCTGAAGGCGCCCGTCGAAGAATGGGAAGTGCCCGACCCCGTCGCCATGGATTACGACAAGCACTGCCAGGTGCGCGACGAAATCGAACAACGCGTCATGAAGCTGCTCCTCGATCTCCGCCGCGAGCACCCCCAACCCCGCTCCCGCTTCCGTGGCCAGGGTAGCGGCCAGCTCCCGGTGTAATTGGGGGGATCGTGTCATCCTGGATAACCGTGTAAAAGGTGCATTCCAAAGAAGTGTAAAAGGTTCTCGGAACCACCCGCAAGACTCTTGTTCAGAGCACCCCAGGTTGGCCGATCAATTGCACTGTTTCTTTCTTCACAAATTAGAGAGTTTGTAAAAATTAACACAATTTCGCCCCGAATAGTTATCTTGCCTTCCTAACTAATACTGTCTTTTTTCAGGGCAGACATTTGCTGCAAGGGCGAACTAGGATATAAATGCGCCTTTTTTAGGGCCGGCTTTCATAGAGTTTACGCTTTCTCGCAGGTTTCAATTCCGACCGAAAGGCGACATTGGGCAAATGCCTTTTTTGGAGAAATCTACCGGTGAGATCTATTATCAGCTCTTTTGCTTCAACGGGGTTCTCCCCGGTGGTTCTATGTCCTGTTGCAACCGAAGTTCCTCCTGTTTTCAAGCACATAGAACGGAACGGCGCCCTGCGCTCCAACTTGCTTGCGGAGATGCAACGCTTTCGCGGCTCCGTTTATCTTGAGGACCATGCCATTCTGCCCGACGAATTGACGGCTGATGGCCGCCACAGACTCGTGATCGACGAATACAGTTGGCACGTGCTTACATTGAATAAGGCCGGTGCCATAGTGGCTTGTTTACGCTTTTTTCCGGAAGGAAACTGCACCAGATTCGACGAGCTCTGGCTCCGCCATTCCGCCCTGACGAGTTCCGCGGTTTGGGGCCCCGTATTACGTCAGGCAGTGGAGCGTGAAATGACCCGGGCCGAACGGGAGCGAATCGGTTTTGGGGAAGTCGGAGGCTGGGCAGTCTCGCCGGAGCGCCGTTTGACTGCCGAACCCTTGCGAACCATCTTGAGTACCTACGGACTCCTGCAATTGCTGGGAGGGTGCTCCGGACTCGCCACCGCCACCCGCAGGCATGATTCGGCGCCCATACTCCGCCGCCTCGGTCTCTCCGCATTACAGGCGGATGGAGAAGAACTGCCTCCTTATTACGATCCGCAGTATCGATGTGAAATGGAAATTCTGCGCTTCGATTCCCGCTATCCCAATCCCAAGTACCGGGCTTGGATCGGCGAACTCGGTACCTGCCTGTCTCAGGCTCCAGTGATATCGAGCCCCTTGCCGGACCACGCCCGTCGCTCGCCGCGGCCGCTTCCATGGCGCTCGCCGGCGCTGCCTGTCCCCGTCCCCGTCCCTGCCGGAGCTTTCTAGGAGGCCGCACCGCCTTATGACGAGATCGACCGACTTACTTTTCGATTCCGCTCTGACGGAATGGGCCGCGGCCGTTGGCCCGGATCACGTCGTCACCGCCCCGGCCGCGCTCAGCGAAACCGAAACCACCACCTTTCAGACCTGGAGCCGCGTCCCCGCCATCGTTCGTCCCGCCAATACTTCCGAAGTGCGGCAGTGTCTTCGCGTGGCCAATCGCTTTGGGATTCCGGTCTATCCCATTAGTTCCGGCAAGAATTGGGGATACGGGTCCCGTGTCCCGGTTACGGGTGGCTCGGTCGTGCTCGACTTGGGCCGCATGAACCGGATCCTCGATTTCGACGAGAAACTGGCCTACGTCACCCTGGAGCCGGGGGTCACGCAAGAACAATTGTATGCATTCCTGCAGCAGCAGGGGTCGCGGCTCTGGATGGATGCAACCGGTGCCAGCCCCCAGTCCAGCCTCGTCGGAAACGCCGTCGAGCGGGGCTTCGGCCACACGCCCTATGGCGACCATTTCGCCCATACCTGCGGCCTGGAGGTCGTGCTCCCTACCGGAGAAACCATCGAAACCGGATTCTCCCGCTTTGCCGGTTCGCATGCCGCGCCGGTCTACCGCTGGGGCGTCGGACCGGTGCTCGACGGCCTGTTCTCGCAGTCCAATTTTGGCGTGGTTACCCGCATGACCATGTGGCTCATGCCCGCGCCCGAATACTTCCAGGCATACTACTTCCGCTGCGAAAATGCCGCGGCATTGGGCCCCCTGATCGATGCCCTGCGCCCCCTGCGTCTGGACGGCACCATTCGCAGCGCCTCGCATATCGCCAACGACTACAAGGTGGTCTCCGCGCTGCGGCAATACCCTTGGGATGAGGCGGACCAGCAAACCCCTCTGCGCGGTCCCCTGATGGCGAAACTGCGCGACGAGTTGAAGATTGGCATCTGGAACGGATCGGGCGCTCTTTATGGCACCAAGGCGCAGGTGAAGGAAGCTCGCCGCTTGTTGCGCCGGGCGCTGGCGGGAAAAGCCAGCCGCTTGCAGTTCCTCGACGACCGTACCCTGCGCCTGGCTTCGATGTTCGCGAAACCGTATCAGTTCTTCACCGGCTGGAACCTGACGCGCATGCTGGCCGTGCTGAAGCCGGTGTACGGGCTGATGCGCGGTATCCCCACCGACCATCCCCTGGCAAGCACCTACTGGCGTAAACGTACGCCCCCTCCCGCGCACATGGACCCGGACCGCGACGGCTGCGGCCTCTACTGGTGCAGCCCCGTGGCCCCGGCCGATGGCAATCACGCCGAGCGGCTCACCGCGCTAGCCGGCGAATTGATCCTGGAGCAAGGCTTCGAGCCCGCCATCTCGCTGACCCAGATCACGGACCGCACCCTCGCCTGCATCATTTCCCTGGCCTACGACCGCGACGTGCCTGGTGAGGACGAACGCGCCTCCACCTGCTATCACGCCTTGCTCCGTACCCTGGCGGCGAACGGTTACCACTCCTACCGGCTTAGCATCGCTTCCATGTATGCCATGCACGGTTCCGATTCCTATACCGCCCTTCTCCAGCGCCTCAAGCAATCTTTCGACCCTAACGACGTACTTTCTCCAGGCCGGTACGTCGGAGCTCGGGCAAGGGGAGAGGGTGTGTTTTTGCCGGAATGTGAGACGGAATACACTGCGAAGTTGGTTTGAGCGGGATGTGTCCTTTCTCGCACCAAACAACCCAGTACTAAACCAGATTTTCCCTATGGTTGGCACTAGACTTTAGTTAATTCCAGTGGCACAATAATTGAGTACCGGTCCATCAGGACGGTTCAGGAGGAGACAGAAACTCAATGCGATTAGCAATAGCAGCGGTAGCCACGTTGTGTGTAGGTGCCGCCATGGCAACGCCGCTCACGGGAACTTTCAACATGTCTGGCGTCGTCACCGCGACCGCGACGGGCATAAATTTTTACAGCGACCAGTTGGGTAGTGCTGCGAACGAATTCACGATTACAGGGGGAACGGGTTCGTTTACCGGACTCTCCGGGTCAGAGAGCATCCAAAGCATTGCGAATGAAACGGTGAACACCGTATTCGCCCCAGCGGCCTTCATATCGATTACCGGCATACCCACCACGTTGAACATCGACGAGGTCTATGGTGGCACGAGCTCAAATACGACCTTAGCCACATGCAGCGCGGCGACCGGGCCCGGGTCCACATGCACGCCTGACTATTTGGCGCCGGTGCTGGGGTCGCCCTTTACTTTCTCCGAAGGCTCCGGCGGTCAATCTTCGGTGGAATGGGCTGTCACCGGCGTTACCAGCGACGGCCTCAGCACCTGGAATGCGATTTTCACCGCGCAGTTTGGCGCGCCGTTCCAAACCGAGCTGGGGTTGTTTCAATCGTCTGGAAGCCTCACCAATTCGTACTCGGCCACCGCCACCGTTACGGTGACGCCGAACACACCGGAACCCGGCACTCTGTTTTTCGTCTCCGGCGGAATCTGCCTGCTCTTCGGCTGCTTCCGGCTCCGCCGCCGCAGCATCGCTTAGCCGCTTAGCGGCCGTTCAGCTTCAGCGGGGCGGGACCATCCGAAACGGAAGCTCCTGCCCCGTTATTAGATTCTTATTTCTACAGCTTGTTCGTGTGTCCGCTATTTACTGCCCGTCCGTGCCGGAACCATTGAATCTATTCTGGAATCCGGATCGCCCCCTTATGGCCTTCGTATGCTCTTCCGGTGTCAACCGCACAGTTGAGCGGCCGGCCACTCGACCCCGGTGGCACAGGCTTTGGCCTGTGGGATCTGAAAGCCTCCGCCACAGCTAAATTCCGTAAAACCTCGCCGCAGCGCCGCCCAGCAGCCACTCGCGCGTTTCCATGGACTGCGCGCCGATGGCCTGCGTGAAGGCGGCCAGGGCTTCTTTCCAGACGTTATCCGGCAAGGTGCGCGGCCAATCGCTGCCGAACATCACCCGCTCCCGGCCGAATACCGCCAGCGCGTGCTGCACCCAGGGGCGAAAGCGGGCCGCGTTCCACGGTTTCGGTCCGTGCGTGATCAGGCCGCTCGCCTTCGAAGTAAATCGCGGGTTGCGCGCGGCCTCTTCCATGGCGCGCTCCCAATCCGCGCACTCCTCCGGCAGGCCCAGGTGGACGATCGCCACGCGCAGAGACGGCACCCGGCGTCCCACCTCGATTGCCAGGGATAGATCTTCCAACTCCACCGGCAGCCCCCACCGGGCGATCTGCTCGAAGACGCTCACCGGCCAGGACGGCAGCCCCACCACCCCGCGCAGTTTGGGATGCGCGCGCCAGGCCCGAATCTCTTCGGGCTCGCCCCGCGCGACCACCCCGCGTATGAAGTCGAAGCGCGTCGAGATTTCGAGCAGTTGCGCCCCATCCTGCGCACTCGCGGCAACCGCGATCGAGCCGTCGAAGCGGTTGCGCTTCAGGATCGGCTCAAAATGCTCCGGAAGATGTTCGGGGGTGAAGTGCTGATGAGCGTCCAGCCGCAATCAGAAAGTGAAAGCCAGACCGCCGCGGAAACTGCGCGGGCTGTCTACCAGCAACACCTGCTGCCCTCCGCTCATCATGAGGGGCAGATAGCCTTGCGCCAGCAGATTGCGCAAATCGGCGACGGCCTCGACGCGTCCATGGAAGCCGGGCAGCGGCTGGCGAATTTCCACGTTAAAGCCCGGCAGGGTGCGGATCGCCAGCATGCTATACAGGTTGCCGGCCATCACCCAGCGTTGATCGCCGCTCCATTGATAGCTGGCGATCAGGCGCGTACCGATCCTGGGCAGGATCGCCGCCACCCGCGCCGTGGCGGCATGGCGCCGCCCGCTGCGAATCATGGAGCGGAGCTCATCCGGATCGTTGCTATCGATCCCACGATTGACTGCGGTCAGCCCGCCATCGGAGCCATAAATCGCCGTGGCGCTCAAATGGCTGCCCAGATCCTGGGTGGCGGCCAGGTCATAACCGCTAATGGCAAAGTTGCCGGCGTTGAGTACCGAGTTGTTGGAGAACAACTCCGGCAGCACGTCGGCCGAGCCGCTGAACGCGCCCGACGGATCCACCATGGTGATGGCGGCGTCGCTCACTACCTGGCGATACGCCGAAGCGCGAATCCGGCGCGATCCCATGCGCCGTTGGTAGGCGATCTCGTACTCTTGGCCTCGCTGCACCCTGGCATGGCCGTTCACCTCCGAAAGGCGCGGGAACATGGACAGCGAATCCAGATCGCGTTCCAGGTCGGCCGATCCGATGGATGCCGTGTCCGCCTCGCCCCCGCGCTCGTCGAGGCCCGGTGCGGCGTTGCCGGAGCTAAAGGCCACCGCGAAATTGGAGTTGCGGTCGATGGCGTAGCGGATTTGCACGAACGGGCTGTAATAGGTCGCGTTGCCGAGGAAGGAAATAGAATCCACGCCGCTGCCGTAGGCCAGCGTTACCGCATCGGCGATGGTCACGCTGTCGTGAATTTGACCGGAAACCGTTCGCAACATCGGCACCGACGATTCCGGAACGGCGGTGGTGCGGCCCGGTATGTACAACTGCCGCAGCGTCAGCGTCACTTCCGGCTGCCCGCCGCCCAGCTCGCGGCTGTAGCTGGCCCGCAGCGCAGTCGCCGGAATGCCGGTCTGCGAGCCGTATCCGAGGTTGCCGCTGACCTGAATGGAACTGGTCTCGCTCAATATGGTGGAAAGCGCGAACGCGGTGCCCAGGTCGGCCTGGTCGCCCACTCCGGCCAGCAGGCCGCTGTCACCCGCGGAGAGGCGAACCACCCCACGCGTTTCCGACACCACTTCACCCGTGGAACGGGTCGATTGAGAGGGCGCGGGACTGTCGGTGAATCGCGTGATGGGACGGGCATCGGAAGCCGTCCGCAGCACCCACTTCCAGTCCTCGCTCATCACGTTCCCGTTTTCGAGCGGTGGAACGGCCAGTTGAATCGAACTGAATACCGTGCTCAAGCTGACGTTGAGCAGGCTGCGCATACCCGGCTGGACCAGTAGATTGCGGCGCACGGCGGGGTCGAAACTGGCCAGCGTGACGCGAACCGAATACAGCGCCGGCGCCAGACCGGTCAGCTCAAAGCGCCCATGTTCGTCGGTTCGCACCCGTCCGATGGAGCGCTCCTGCGGATTCAGAAGGGTGACGCTGGCGCCCATCCGCGGCACGCCGTCCAGATCCCGTACCACGCCCGCGATGGCGCCCGAAAAATGGATCGGGCCGCCCGCGCGGGAAACCGGGCCGAACGACGCACAAACTAACCCTGCCAGCAGAATCGTAACCGATTTGTGCGACATCGAATTCAGCACAATCTCAACTTCAAAACCCGTGGCAGCCGGCCAGCTCAGCCCTCCTTAGTTTACAGTAAACTGGGCGGACGGTGTGAGCACCTGGTTGCGGTTCTTGTCGGTGATCCGCAACCGCAACGTGTATTGCCCCGGCTGCAGAGTGGCTAGTGGCAGAAGCTTCTCGATGGTCATTTGCTGCGAGGAAGCGTCCTGCACCTGGGAAAAATCCTCGCTGAAGTCGAACAGCTTTTCGTTGGACCCGGAGCGAACCAGTTCATATTGCACCTGGCCGGCCGGCTTGTGAGTGTTCTGATCCTGGCCCAGGTTGTAAACCTTCAGGTAGATTCCCATCTTCTCATCGTGCTTGAAGGTGTCGTCCATGCGCGGGCGCACCTTGGTATCGCCGATGACGAACATGCCGTTGCCGATGTCCTTCATGGGCACCCGCGACATCAAATCCGCCAAAATGATGCTGCTGGTGCTGGCCTTGTCCGGATCCAGGCGCGGCACCGTGATGGCGGTTTCGTAATTGGCCACGTTGCCCGCCGTCGTGTCTTTGGCGACGATGTTTAGACGGTACGTTCCCGGGATTAAGGGAAGCGTTTTCTGGTAGATACGTTTCTGTAGCGCGTATTGGTCGAGGAATTCCTTGGGGCTGTCGACGGTGAGCGTCTCTTCGAATGTGGAAACGACGCGCCGCGTCAAGGTGCTGATCCGGCCGTAGATGTTGACGGTCGCGCGCTGCATTCCTTCCTTGGAGATGAATTGCAGATCCTTATTACTGAACTGCACCGTCACGTGGGTCATCACCGTGGCGTCGGTGACCGGGAAATAATCCAGGCGTACCTTCATCGGTAGGACATTGTAGGAAATCTTCGAGGTGATCTCGGCTTCCAGATCCTTGAATTTCACTTGCGGCGCTCCCTGGAGCTTGGCGAAGGTTTCGAGGCGAGTGAACTCGTTCATGCTCTCCGGCGTGCCGCCGAATGCCTGGCCCAGGTGGGTGCCGTCGGTGTTGTTGAATCGCGCCGTTTTGTCCGAAAGCCCCAACTGCTCCATCATGGTCAAACCGGCTCCGGGAACGTACAGCAGGGCGTCCTTTTCCGACGGGTCCATGGTCATGTGGAACTCGCCCGACATGGTCGGGTCGACGAACTCGATGATGATGTTGCTGCCGACGCCTTCAATATAGCGATAGCGCCATTGCTGGAAGGGGTAGGTGGAAGTCTCGCCGCCACCCTCTTCCGGAGGCCGCTCGTAGAATCCGCCCGAGGAATGGTCCTCGATTTCGTCCGGCGGCCCGTAAGTAATATAGATGCGCCCTCGGTCGGTCTTCCAGCCCGGAATTCCCGATGCGTAGTTGTCGTTGGCGTACGCAATGCGGCGGTAGTGCTCTTCCTTGAACTCGTTTTCTATCGTATCCGGCGTGGGGTCGCGCCGCAGCCAGAAATTCTCGATGAACTGCTCGCGCTGGTCGTCGGATTGCAGTTGCTTGAACGCCGCCCGTTCCTCGTCGGTGATGATGTAGGCCACGTCTTCGTTCAGCCACTTACGGTAAGGCGTCTCCAATTCGCCTTTCAGCCTTTCGGCCCGTTTTTTCTTCTCGCGCTCTGAAATCGGCTTGGCAATGGTCTCGCTGCCCGGAGGCAGGCCCAGGGTCTTGCCCTTCTTTTTCGGCAGGGCTGAATCGGGCGGCTGCTCCGGTTGAGCCGGCGGCGTTGGTTGATCGGCTGGCTGCGCTTGCGGACTGGACGGCTGCGTTGGCTGGCTTTGCTGAGCAATCACGAGGCCCAGAAGCAGGGACGTGGAGAGGCACGCGATGGAAAGGCGAGTAGCGTTCATACGGCACCGCTTCCTGAAACAGGCTCGTTCGGTAGTAACCTATTTTAGAACCTTGCGTTTGTCAGGGTCAATCCCGTGAACCCGCGGCTACAGCGTGCGACTGCGGACACGACTCTTTCGGACTAGCTGGCGGGAGGTTGGAAAGCACCCGCAAAAATCCACGAATACGCCAAAGCGGACTGCCGGTCCGGATTGCTACTTGCTTGCCAAACGACTACACTGGCGGGTCCGGCATTCTTTCGGACGACGATTATGGCCAACCGTGCTGACCTGGTTTCCGCCGATACCCGATTCTTCGGGCATCCCCGCGGCCTTGCCACTCTATTTTTCACGGAGATGTGGGAGCGCTTCAGCTACTACGGCATGCGCGCCATCCTCATCCTGTATATGACCGACCGGATCGCCAAAGGCGGTCTGGGCTTCGACGATTCCAAGGCCGGATCGGTTTACGGTCTCTACACCGCCATGGTGTACCTGATGTGCCTGGGCGGCGGTTGGGTAGCCGATCGCATCACCGGGCAGCGGCGCGCGGTGTTGGCGGGCGGCCTTCTGATCGTGGCCGGCGAGTTTTGTCTGATGGTGCCGGGCAACGCGTTCTTCTACAGCGGCCTGGCGCTGCTGATCTTCGGCACCGGCCTGCTTAAAGGCAACGTCAGCACCATCGTCGGGCAGCTTTATCGCAAAGGCGACCCGCGGCGCAACTCGGGTTTTTCGATTTTCTATATGGGGATCAACCTCGGCGCCCTGATCGCGCCCATCCTCTGCAGCTATGTTGGGGAGAAGATCAATTGGCGGCTGGGCTTCGGCGTGGCCGGCATCGGCATGTTGTTGGGGCTGGTTCAATACGTGTTGAGCGGAAAATACCTGGGCGAGGCCGGGTTGCGGCCGGCGGGCACCGGCGACCCCGAGCTGGACCGGCGGCAGCGGCGGAGCGCCATCCGCGGCGTGGCGATCGGACTGGGAGTCTGCGCGTTACTCGGCGTGCTGTGCGCCATCAGCCTGACCGTTACCCAGATTTCCGACGGCCTCGGTTGGGGGCTGCTGGCGATCGCCGCGGCAGTGTTCGGCTGGATGATTTCTTCGCGCGGCTGGACCCTGGAAGAGCGCAAGCGCTCGGCGGCGATTCTGGTGCTTTTCATAGCTTCGGCGCTATTCTGGGCCTCGTTTGAGCAGGCCGGCAGCTCGCTCAATCTGTTCGCCGAGCGCAGCACCGACCGCATGGTGCTGGGTTGGGAATTTCCGGCGGGCTGGTTCCAGTTCGTGCAGCCGATCTTCGTGGTCGCGCTGGCGCCCGTATTTGCCTGGTTGTGGATGGCGCTGAATCGCCGCCAGGCCGAACCATCCAGCCCGGCCAAATTCGCCATCGGCCTCGTTTGGGCGGCGCTGGCGTTCGCCATTCTGGTGCCGGCCGCGAAAATGGCCGCGGGAGGCGCGCAGGTTGCCATCTGGTGGCTTACGGGAACGTATTTCCTGCAGACTTTGGGCGAGTTGTGCCTGAGCCCGGTTGGCCTGAGCGCCATGACCAAACTGGCCCCCGACCGGGCCGGCGGTTTTGTCATGGGGATCTGGTTCCTCTCCACCAGCATCGGCAACTGGCTGGCCGGAAAGGCCGGCTCGCTGTACAGTTCCATGCCGCTTCCCACCCTGTTCGGCTCGGTGGCCGCATTCAGCGTCGGCACGGCGATCGTGTTGGCCCTGCTCATCAAGCCGACCGTCAAGCTCATGTCGGGGGTGAAGTAGGGGCTTTAATAGGCCGGGCGCCGCCAGGTTAATTGGCCCTCCATCGATCCGGCAGTGCGTCGAGTGCTCTTTGCATGGATGTTACAGGCCGTGTCGCGTTCGATTCGATTCGCCCGCGTCCGCGGCGAGCGCGGAGGTCCAGGCCATCGAAGCAGTACAATCTGGTTGTGAACCGGCGCAACTTCCTCCTCGCCGCCGGCGCGCTGGCCGGCGCGCCCGCCCTGCCGCAATCTGCCGCGGAACGGCCTGCCAACGCCGTCCGCAGCGTCCAGCGCCTCTTCACCAGCGAGGTCGAAGACAAGCCCTGGTTTTACGACCGCGAGATGTGGCCCCGTTACCTCGCCATGCTTGCGGAGAACCGCTTCAGCCGCTTTAACCTCAGCTTCGGCATCGGCTACGATTTTCTCACCGGCGTTACCGACGCCTACTTCCTCTTCGCCTACCCCTTCTTCCTTTCCCTCCCCGGCTATAACGTCCGCGCCGTGAACCTGCCGGACACCGAGCGCGACCGCAATCTGGAAACCCTTCGCTTCATCGGCGGCGAGACCGCCGCCCACGGCCTCGAATTCCAGTTGGGCCTCTGGATGCACGGCTACCAGTGGGAGAACAGCCCCAATCCGAACTACACCATCCAGGGACTCAACGCCGAAAATCACGGCCCGTATTGCCGCGACGCGCTGGCCGCTCTTCTCCGCGCCTGCCCCGCCATCACCGGCGTCACCTTCCGCGTCCACGGCGAAAGCGGTGTCGCCGACGGCAGCTACCCGTTCTGGACCGCGGTCTTCGACGGCGTGAAGCGCTGCGGCCGCAAGGTCGAAATCGACCTGCATGCCAAGGGCATCGACCAGGGCATGATCGATCTCGCGCTGGCCACCGGCCTGCCCGTCAAGGTCTCGCCCAAGTACTGGGCCGAGCACATGGGAATGCCGTACCACCAGGCCGATATCCGCGGCCAGGAAGTGCCCCAGACCGGCCACCGCGACAGCGGCCTCATGGCGCTGAGCGCCGGCTCCCGCAGTTTTACCCGCTACGGCTACGCCGACCTGATGCGCGAAGACCGCCGCTTCGATATCCTCTGGCGCGTCTGGCCCGGCGCCCAGCGCCTGCTGCTGTGGGCCGACCCGGTCTTTGCCGCGGCCTACGCGCGCGCGTTCGGGTTCTGCGGATCGAGCGGCGTCGAGATCATGGAGCCGCTCTCCTTCAAGGGGCGGCGCGGGTCGGGCGCGGTGTCGGGTGGGCCGGGCGGACGCTGCGCTTACGCCGACCGTTCCCTGCGCCCGCGCTGGGATTGGGAGAAGTACCTCGATACCTACCGCGTCTGGGGCCGGAAGCTCTACAACCCGGACGCCAATGCCGAAGTCGATCCCGCCCTCGCCGCCGCCAGCCGCATTCTGCCGATCGTCACTACCGCGCACCTGCCATCGGCCGCGAACAATAACTACTGGCCCGAGATCTATACCAACCAGTCGCTCGTGGAGCCGTCGAAAACCGAGTATACCGACACCCCAACGCCAAAAACCTTCGGCAATACCAGCCCGCTCGACCCACAGCTCTTCTCCCGCATCGACGACTTCGCCGGCGAGTTGCTCCAAGGCGACCGCAGCGGCAAGTATTCGCCCATCGAGGTCGCGCAGTGGCTGGAAGATCTGGCCGGCGCCGCGCAACCGGTCAAGACCCGCCGCATCGACATCGATGTTGCCATTCAGGCCGGCTTGGGCAGGTTTTTCGCCGCCAAATTCCGCGCCGGCGTTCTGTATGCGATTTACGAGCGTACCAGCGACCGCGCCGCCATCGAAGCGGCGCTCCAGTGCTACCGCGCCGCGCGCGCCGCCTGGGCCGGTTTGGCCAATCGCGCCAAGGGGGTCTACCTTCCGGACATCACCGTCGGCGAGCTCCCCTGGCTCCGCGGCCATTGGCTCGACCGCCTCCCTGCCATCGATGACGACATCGCCCTGCTGGAGAAGCGCCTCGCCTCCGCCCGGACCACCGCCAATCCGAAGGTGAAGGCCGCCATCGCCGCGGCCACCGGCCGCCCGCAGCGCCCTTCCGCCGCTATGCGCCATAGCCCGCCCGGCAATTTCCAGCGCAACCAGCCGCTGGTGCTTGAATTGGCGGGACCGGTGCTCGCCACCTCGCGCCTCTACTACCGCCGCGTGAACCAGGCCGAGCGTTGGCAGTACGCCGCCATGGACCGCAAGGGCCCTGCCTACGTCGCCGCCATCCCTGGCGCCTACACGGACTCGCCGTATCCGCTCCAATACTACTTCGAGCTGAAATCGGCCCCCGATCGCGCCTGGCTGTACCCCGGTTTCCCGTCCGATCTCGCCGGCCAGCCCTACTACGTCGTCAAATCGTCGAAAGCATAAGCGCCGCTACGGGACACGTTACGGCGCCCCGGGACGGATACTCGGCGGCAAACCGCCCGCGCCGAAACCGCTCATCGAGGTTTGAGATCCAGTGCCGCCAGGGGTGGTCCCACCCGCCGTCGTGCCATTGGTCGTCGTGCCATTGAAAGAGCCGCCGCTCGAAAAGCCGCCGTTCCCAGAGCCGCTGGTCGTCGTGCCGCTCGAAAAGCCGCCGTTCCCAGAGCCGCTCGTCGTCGTGCCGCTCGAAAAGCTGCCGTTCCCAAAGCCGCTGGTCGTCCCTGTTCCGTTGCCTGCGCCGAAAGCCGATCCGTTGGGCGTCGCCCCGTTGGCCGAGAAACTGTTGGACGTTGTCGTGTTGGCCGTGGCTCCCGATCCGGCGGTCGAGGCCACCTGCGACATGGGCGTGCCGACCGTGCTCTGGTTAGGATTGGGCGGCGGCGCCCACTTGGTCGGATCCCAATTGAATTCCCACTCCGAGTAATCCGTGCGGTCGCCGTACACCATGATGCTCAAGCCCTTGACCTTGCTGGCCACGCCGGCGATGCCTCCGCCAATTACCTGGCCCTGCGCTTGTCCGGAAAGACCCGACAAGCCGCCCGGCCGCGGTTGCGTCAGCAAGCCGCCGATCAGCCCGGCCGCCGCCGATTGGGATTGTGGCGAGATGCTCATTCCCGGCTGGCCATAGCCCGGTGCATTGCCGCTCGCGCCGGACGCCATGGAGTTGGGAGATACGCCGCCAACCTGCGAATTTACCGGTGCTCCCGCGCTGCCCCCGGTGGATGACGAGGAACCGGAGCCCATGCTGGGCAGCGCGCTCATGTAACCCGATCCGGAGCTGCTGTTTGAACTGGAAGAATTGCCGGACGAGGTCCCGGACGCCGTGCCGCTCTGGAAGCCGCCGCCGGCCTGGCCGCCGGGTATCTGCCCGGGAAGGCCCGGCATACCAGGCATGCCCCCAGGTATGCCGGGGGGAAACGGCGAGCCGTTGGCCGTGGTATTCGAATTCCCGGGCGCATTCGGATCCGTGGGAGCGCCGGGCACGCCTGGGCCTCCGGGCTGCGTGCCGGTGGGTGGAATCGGCTGTCCGTCGGGACCAAGCTGCGCGCCGCCCTCGCTGGCGCGCCGGCGGTTCGTCGCACTGGTGTTTTGCTGCCCGTTATCCTGATTGGCCTGGCTGCCGATACTGGCCAGTTGGGTCAGGTACTGCCTCTGATCCGTGGCGTTGGTCTGATCGGTCGTCTGCTTGGGCCTGGTCAGGACCGAATCGGTGAGTATGCCGTTGGCGATATGCACCAGGCGCCATACGTCCTTGCCCGTCATCGGGTCTTTGTAGCGGTGCCGCAGGTAGCGCTTGCCGTTGAAGCTTTCCAGCTCGTCGATGGTGGCGGGCCAGCGCGTGCTGTTGTTGGTGCGGAGAAAGATCTGGATGGCGCGTTTGTACTGCCCGCCGCGCTCGATCAGCATCTGCTCCTTCTGCCGCTGCGTGTCGAATGCCACCCGCGGCAACTGTTTGTAGAGCGAGATGGCGATCACCGCTGCCATCAGCAGCACAAACAGCAGCGCGTAGCCGCCTTCTTCCCCCTTCTTGGTCGGACGGACGGCCGCTTTCCGTCGTCTGACGGACGGCAGAGGTGGGACAGACCATCGTTTTTCGTGGTCTGTCAGTCCTCGCCCCGCCACAACCTCGTGACGGGCGGCCAAAAACGATCGTCTGTCCCACCTGGTTTTCCAGGACCGGTTCCGCGTTAGTAGCATTTCAGCCTTGCTGCGCCTCCTCGGCCAGCACAACCGTCTGCTGACGCTTGGACTTGATATCTTCCACCACGGCGGTGGCCCGGTCGATGCGGATCAGCTTGTAGCTGCCGGCCACTATGTCGCCTTCGGATTTGATCAGGATAACGTCGTTTGCCAGGAAGAACGCCGCCTTCCGGCCGTCTTTGCGCACCGTGGAGAAGCCATAGTACTTAAAGTTGATGGGCGGCAGCGGCTCGGGAGGCGCTGGCCCGGGCGGCGGTGGCGGTGGCGGCGGCCCGATGATCTTCGGGCGCTGTATAACGACCTTGGGTTCGGGCCCTCCAGGCAGTTTCGCGGTCTCCGCGCCGATCGCAAACAGATTGCGCCCGTCGCCGGCGGCCGGGACGCCCTGGAGCTTCGCCAGCAGGTCGAGCTGCAAAGTGGGGTCCACATTGGCGGTATCCATGCGGTCTTCGGGCCTCTTGGCGTGCACGATCGGATGGAACTCGCCGGATCGGTTGCGATTGCCGCGCGATGGTGCGGGCGCGGCCGAATCGGTGGCGGAAACCGAAGACGCCGCGGGGGACGCCACCGCGGGCGGCGCTGCCAGTGGTGCGGCAGCCGGCGGCGGTGCGGTGCGCGTAACCGCGGAAGTGGACGGGCCGGTGTCGATCACGTTGTCGTAAAAGGCGTAGCCGAGGCCCAGCGTCAGCACACTCAGCGCCCACACGCCCTTTTTGTTTTCGATGCCCAGTTTCACAGCGTCCCCTCCGCGGCTCCCCGGATGAAGGCGTCGATCTTCAACTGGATGGTGAGCTTCTGCCCGTTCTGCTGGGGCGCGGCCGTCTGCATGCTCTCGATAATGAATAGCCGGCGCGACTTGTCGAGCAGGTTGATGAGCTTGGTGAGATTCTGGTAACTGCCTTCGTAGCCCGCCGTCACGGTCAACATCTGCAGCGAGTCGGAACCCTCCAGCGACTGCAGGTCGTAGCTGGTGGGAAGAACTTGCACGCCGGCCTCGGTAGCCGCCTGATACAGGGCTTCGGTAATGTCGGATGCCGAGGTGCGCGCATCGATGAAATATTTTTCGATGAAACGGTCGCCTTCCTGGCGGGCGGACTGGGTTTTCTCGGTCAGTTTCCGGGAAAGCGCCACTCGGGCATCGAGATCGATCTGTTGCCGGCTCAGTTCGGCGCGCCGCCGCTCCAGGTCTTCCACCGACCCGCCGAAAGGCCGGAAAGCCTCCACCGCGGCCCACAGGTTGGCGGCCAACAGGATGCCGATGAGCACGCGCATGGCGAGGCGCGGGTCGTTCCACGCCAGCCCCAGCCCGGCCAACTTAAAGCTTCTGGGCATAATTCACCGTGATGCGGCAGCGGTTGAGCGGTTCGGCCTGGGTCGGCGGCAGCATGGAGTGGTTGTAGACCTTTCCGAAGCGCGGGGATTCTTCGAGCGCCTTGAGCAGCTCGATCAGCGCCAGCGGAGACTGCGCTCCCACGGTCATGTCCAGCGTGACCTGGTTTTCGTTGTCCACCGTCGGGTGGAGCGAGAGGATCTGTACGCTGCCCGGCACGGTCTGTTCGAGGTCGCTGAACAAGCGGCTCCAACTGACGGATTTGTGATAAATGAGGTCGTTCAGGAAGACGCTGCGCTCGACCACCTGGGCGTTGACGGGCTGGCGGAGAACGCTGTCCAGGCGGGACTGATCGGCCGAGGCGGCACTAACCTGCGCGCGCAGACGATCGACCTCGCGGCTCAATTCGGCGCGTTCGGCGCGGTCGGCGCGCGCCAGGTAGAGCAGCGCGCCGAGCGTCGCCGCCAGCAGCAACGACACGCCGAACGAGGCCAGAAACATGGCCCGGTCGCGGCGGAACGGCTGGCTGGCGAGATTGATCGGGATCTTCATACGTGGCGCACGCACTCGTGCGTGCCGCGTCGAGACTCGTCTCGACGCCTGCGCCCGGCCGGGAAAGGCCCGCGGAGCGCCGGCCAAACCTGCCCTGACCTGGCGTCGGAATCGGGGCGATCATGGGATTCCTTCTGCCAGGAAGGGCTCGCCGGTGTGTCGCAACAGGCGGTTGGCATACCTCCGAACTGAGGCGGGCGTTGAGATAACTCTCGACGCGGCGCGCACCAGTGCGTGCGCCAGATTCCGGCTTCCGGCTTCCGGCTTCCGGCTGCTTTCCTCCTCAATTGTTCCTCGCGATCGACCGCAGGTAGCCCAGCAGGCCGGCATTGGTTTCGCTGGGCGCGCCCAGCGGCGAATGGAGCACTTCGGCCTCTACGCCGGCTTGTTCGCCCAGGATTCTGGCGGCCTCCTCGGAGTTGGGACCGAGTCCGCACAGCAGCAGCTTTTCGGCGCGGCCGCCCAGATTGTCTTCCGTGTACACGAAGGTGGGCAGCAGCACGGCGGCGATATCTTCCAGGCTTTGGGAGGGCACGTCGAGACAGCGCACCAGCTTGAGGATGCCGCGGTCGCGCACCAGCACGGTCAGGAAGCGGCCGGAGAGCTTGGCCGTCACGCTCAGGCCGGCCTCCGGCGCCAGTTCCAGCGCGGCGATGGCCGAGGGCGTGACCAGGCCCGGCACCAGGCCGGCGGCGCGAAACGGCGCCTCGAAGGGGGCCACGATTTCGAGCGGCGCCACCACCACCACCACATCCAATCTCTTGGCGCCTTTGGCGTGGTCGCTCGCGTTCTGCGCCCAGTAACTGACCGCGGCCGCCTCCACGTCGAAGGGCACGCTGCGTTTCATGCGAAAGCGAACCAGAGCGACCTGCTCTTCGGCCTTGGCGGGGAAGGAATCGAAATCCAGAACCGCGATGCGGGTGCTGAAGTCGGGAAGGATCAGGGCCACCTCGCGCCGCCTGCGCCCGGACTGGCGGCTGGCAAGGGTGTTCACCGCGGCGGCGAACCGGTCGGGTTCGATCACGTTGTCGTTCAGCGGCGATACGGCCAGGGTGCCCGCCGGGAGCGGGGCGAAATCCAGCTCGGCGCGCGAACCGATACGCGCGGCCGCAATCCCGGCTTCGGAAATTTCAAAGGCCATGGACGGCAGCGGATCGCGGATCCATGACTTGAGCCTGTCGAGCATTGTCCCTGGTCCTTACCCTTCGATGAACGTCACCTTGTTGATCTCGCGCAGGGTGGTCACGCCGGAGCGCATTTTGGCCACCGCCGATTCCCTCAGAAAAGTCATGCCGTCTTCCCGCGCGGCGCGCTTGATTTCCGACGTCGGCCGGCGGTTGAGGATCATCTCGCGAATGCGATCGTTCAAATCCAGCAGCTCGTGGATGGCGGAGCGGCCGCGGAACCCGGTGCCCCCGCATTCGAAGCAGCCGGCGCCCTCGACGAAGCGGAAATCGCGCCATTCCTCCGGAACCAGGCCGCTCTCCACCAGCATGGCTTCCGGATAGCGCACCGGGCGCTTACAGCTTTCGCACACCACCCGCACCAGCCGCTGCGCCAGAATGCAGTTCAAAGCCGAGACGAAGTTGTAGGCCTCCACGCCCATGTTCAGGAAGCGGCCCAGTACGTCGAGCACGTTGTTGGCGTGCACGGTGGTGAAAACCAGGTGGCCGGTGAGGGCGGAATTGATGGCAATCTGCGCGGTCTCCTGGTCGCGGATCTCACCCACCATGATCTTGTCGGGATCGTGGCGCAGGATCGAGCGCAGCCCGCGCGCGAAGGTCAGCCCCTTCTTTTCGTTCACCGGAATCTGAGTGATGCCCTTGATCTGGTATTCGACCGGGTCTTCGATGGTGATGATCTTGTCTTCGTCGTTCTTGATCTCGCTCAGGGCGGCGTAAAGCGTGGTAGTCTTGCCGGAGCCGGTCGGGCCCGTCACCAGCACCATGCCGTACGGCTCGGTGATGTAGCGGCGGAATTTCACCAGATCGCTCTCGGCGAAGCCCACCACGTCGAGCGAAAGCTTGGAGAACTTCTCGCTCATGGATTCCTTGTCGAGCACGCGCAGCACCGCGTCTTCGCCGTGGATGGTCGGCATGATGGACACGCGGAAATCGATCAGCCGGTTCTTGTAGCGCACGCGGAAGCGGCCGTCCTGGGGCACGCGCTTTTCGGCGATATCGAGCTCGCTCATTACTTTGATGCGCGAAATGATGGTGGATTGCCAATCCTTGGCAATCGGCGGCATGGCGTAGTGCAGCACGCCGTCGATGCGGTACTTGATGGCGACTTCCTGGTCGCGCGATTCGATGTGAATGTCGCTGGCCCGGCGTTCCAGGGCGTTGAAAATAGTCGTATCGACCAGCTTGATGACCGGCGCGATATCGCTGTCGGTGGCGGTGAGCTTGTCGATCGAAAGAGTTTCGTCCTGATCGCCCTCTTCGGCCACCACGTCCAGGGTGAAGCCTTCGGTGACTTCTTCCAGCACCCGCTGGGACTGCTCGGTTTTCTTGAGCAGCTCGGCGATCTGCGAAAGAGTGGCAACCTTGACCCGCAGCTTGCGCCCCAACAGCAGGGTCAGCTCGTCGATCTGCGCCAGGCTCTGGGGATTCGAAAGAGCCACGTCGAGGGTTCCGTCGCGCAGAGCGATGGGCACGAAGTTGTAGCGGAACATCAGGTCGACCGGGATGGTGCGGAACAGATCGTGGTCGATGGCGGTTTCCTTGAGGTCGATGAATTCCGAGCGGTAGCGCGCCGCGGCGGCGCGCGCCTGCTCGATTTCCGCGACCGGGTCCACCAGGCGAATTTTATCCAGGGTCGCCATAACGCTTCAGCGAATGCTGTCCGCCAAAGAAAAGATCGGCAGATACAGCGCGATCAATACGAAGGCCACAAACGATCCCATCACCAGCATGATGGCCGGCTCGATAAGCGAGAGGGTCGCGGTCATGCGGGTGTTCACGTCTTCCTCGAAAAACTCGGCCACGCTGTTGAGCATGGCCGGCAGAGCGCCGGTGGATTCGCCCACCTCGATCATATCGATGGCCAGCGGCGGAAAGAACTTGGAAGCCTGCAGCGAAGACGAGAGCGGCTGGCCTTCGCGCACGCTCTTGCCGGCCCTCTCCACCGCCCGCTGGAGCAGCGGCGTGGACATGGAATCCGCCGCCGTCTCCATGCCCTGAACCAGGGGAATGCCGCCGGAAAGCAGGGTGCTGAGGATACGCGCGAGTTGGGCCACCTGATACTTCAGCCAGATATCGCCGAACACCGGCAATTTCATCTTGATGCGGTCCAGGCGCTCGCGCGCACCCGCGCGCCGCGACCACCAGCGAAAGCCCACAATCGCCACCACCAGACCGCCGGCGAACTCCAGAATGTACTTGCGCGTCGTGGTGCCGACGGCGATCAGGATTACGGTCATCTCCGGCAATTGCGCCTGCATGGTGCTGTAGAGGGTGGCGAAGGTGGGTACCACGTAGGTCACCAGAAACACCATCAGCGCGATCACCAACACCAACAGAACGCAGGGATACATCAGCGAAACAATCACCTTCTTGCGAACCGCCAGCGCCAGCTTCTGGTAGGCGATGTAACGATCCAGCACTTCCGTCAGGCTGCCGCTTTTTTCGCCGGCCATGACCGAAGAGACGTAGATCTTGGGGAAGATCCCCTGCGCTCGGAAGGCTTCGGAGAGTAGCGTGCCCCCCTTCACTTCGTCCCGAACGCCGCGGATGTGCGGCCCCAGCTTGACGTCGGTCAGGCGGTCGGCCAGCAAATCCAACCCTTTCAGAATCGGCAGGCCGGCCCGGACCAGGGTGACGAACTGCTGATTGAAGATCAGGAAGCGCTCCATGTTGAGCTTCTTCGACCGGAAACCACCGGTGGCGGCCGCAACGCCCGATCTTGCTTGTACGGAATAAACCAGAAAACCTTGCTGCGTGTACCGGTCGCGGAGCTCTTTTTCGGAACCGCCGGTCACCACCTGCTGATGGATCTGGCCGCGGACATCGGCATACTTGAGCACAAAATCGGCCATGGCTTACTGTCCACCTTCGGTCAACTGCGCGCCTGGCGGAAGCTGGAACTGGAACAGGCGGTCGCCGAGGAGCGGGTCCATTTTTTCCTCGGTAAAGGTGTAGTCCAGAACCGAGCGATCGAACGACGTCACTTTCACCTCTTGAATCCGGCCCTCGGGAGTTACCAGGAATTCCACCGCGGAGTAGGGGAGATTATCGCCTTGGGGTTGGGCTGTGATGCGCGTGGCGGCGCCGGCGCCTTCCGGGCGCCCCTGAATGTTCTTGAACTCCTTTTGAAAGTGCAGCTTACCGAGCAGGAAGGCGAGCGGCGCGCGCAGGTCTTCGGTATCCTGCATCTTAAAACGCTGGGCTTGATTTTGTTCCGGGTCGTAAAGGTAGAGGAACTTCCCGTCGGAGACGGCGAGCTTGCCTGCGGGTTTCCGGTAATCCCACCGCATGCGCCCGGGCTTGCGCAATGCCAGCGTCCCGCTCTCCACCTTCTGGCCCACGCCGGGCCGCAAATATTGTTCATTAAAAAGGACTTGAAGAGTTCGAGCGCGGTTGTAGCGGACTTCGACCCGGTTGAGCAGGGCATCCAGGTTGGCATCGGCGGAGAGCGCCGACACCGCTACTAATCCGACCAATAGCCGAAAAAGGCTCACACAAAGTCAGACGCACCGAGAGCCAAGAACGTGCAGGGGAACAGTCCGGAGAAGTTCTGAAAAATCAAATTCCAGCCACAGATGAACACCGATAAATCCTTTACTTCCTAAATCTGTGTTCATCTGTGGCTCTATTTCTTATTGCACCGCAACCGTAACGCCCGTTTGGCTGGGATTTCCGCCGACGGAAACTACCAGCGCGTTCGGGACTCCGGACGATGCGGCCGCCGGGACGATTACGTTGACTTGCATGACTCCGGCCACCAGGCCGGGGGCCTCGCCGTAGAATTGCACCGTGGCGGGCTGGCCGCCGATGGTGACGGCGACCAGTAAGAGGGGTTGCGGGGTCAGTGGACCTTTGGACGAGGTATTGACCGCGGTCACCGACCCGGTCACGCCGGCGGGGCTGGTCTGGCCTTCACCCGTCATATAAATGACGATGGCGCTGCCCTTGGCTGCCGGGCTGCCCGGCCCGTTAACCGTGCCGGAGGTGTTGAGTACCGCGCCCGGTCCGGAACCCTGGCCGTTTTGGGTGAAGATGCCGGGAGCGGTAGCCCCGGCACTCAGCGAATAAGCGTTCGAGGCCTGGCCGGCGTAGGTCACCTGCACGAACGGGTTGACCAGCGCGGCCACTTCGTAAGGCACCACGCAATTGATCTGGGTCTGGCTGACGTAGATCAGCGGGGCGGCGTAGCCGTTGAAAGACACGGATACGTTGCCCAGCGAAGTCGAAACCGTGCCGGTGGAAGTGAGCGTCAGGCCCAGCCCGTTCACCGGCCCGAGGTTCGACCCGCCGATGGTGACGATTTCGCCCAGCGCGATTTTGCCGCCGGCGAAGCTGGCCCCGTTCACCACCGCGGTAATCGTGGGCAAGGGAGCCGTGACCGTCAAAGTGACTGTGATCGTGGTGCTGCCGCCGGCGGAACCGGAGCCGGCCACCACGATGGTGCCGGTGTAGGCGCCGGCGGTCAGGCTGGAGGGCGCAACGGTTACCGCCAGGGTGGCCGGGGTATTGCCGGAGGTGGGCGTCACCGTCAGCCAGTTGCCGGTGCTGGTGGCGGTTGCGGTAAACGCCAGAGCGGCCCCGCTCGCGCCGGCCGCCGATATGGACTGCGCGGCCGGGTTGCTGCCGCCGACCTGATAACTGAAGTTCAGCGAGGACGGAGTAGCCGAGACCGTGGAGCCGCCGGTCACCGTCAACGTCACCGGGATGGAAAGCGTGCTGCCGCCGGCCGGCGTCACCGTGATGCTCGCGACGTAGGTGCCGGCCGCCAAGCCAGTGGGGTTGGCATAAGCCAGGAAAGAGAAGCCGGTGGTTTCGTTGGTGCCGCTGGCGATGGCGTTGCCCGCGGTGGTCGTGAGGACCAGCCAGCCGCTTCCACTGGTCACGCTTTCGGCAAGAGTGAAGGTGACGGGGCTCGATCCCCCTGAGGTAACGGTAACCGTCTGGGCGCCGGGCGTCGATCCTCCGGTGGTGAAGCTGAACGAGAGCGATGCGGGCGAAATGGTCAGCGCCGTCGTGGACGTGACGGTAACGTACAGGGTCACCGGGACGGTTTGCGTGCCGCTGGTAGTGGCCAGGGAGATGTAACCGCTGTAAGTTCCGAGCGGAAGGCCGGACTGGTTCACGGAAACCGTGAGTGTCTGGTTGGTGGACAGGCTGCCGGATGGCGAGATGGTCAGCCAGGTGACGCCGCCGGACGTGCCCGACGCCGACGCGCTAAAGCTGGTGGGGGTGGTGGTGCTCACGGTGAGCGTCTGGGAGCTGGGCGCGTTACTGGCGTAGACCGCGTCGAAGCTCAGCGACGACCTGCTCAGCGTCAGCACGCCGGTGCTGGAAGTGGTGGACGCCGTAACATAGACCTCCACCGGAACAGTGGCTGTGCCGAAGTTCCCGGTGATCGTGATGTAGCCGCTGTTGACTCCGTTGGGAAGCGCGGACACATTCAGCGAGGCGGACAGACTGGCGGGGGTGGTGCCGGTGGTCGCGCTCAAGGTGATCCAACTGGCGGACGCCGTGGCGGTAAACGTCTGCGCCGAACCGTCGCTGGCCGATAAATACAGGCTTTGCGCCCCGGGGTTCGCCGAGCCACCCGTATATTGGAGATTGATCGATCCGCCATTGCTGGTTTGCGCCACCAGCACGGGGACCCCGCTCGCGGTTATCTGGATGTTCACCGTTACCTGTACCGAGGTGGTGTAACCGCCAATCGTGGTGGTGACGGTGAAATATGCGGAGCTGGTGCCCACCGGCAGGGAGTTGGGGCCCACCACGTAGAGGGCTACGATTGCCGGCGCCGGACCCACCGAAGGGCCGATCTCCAGCCAACTGGCGCTCGGGTTGGAAATCGAATAGGTATCCGAGCCGCCCGTGGTGCCATTGATGGACAGGGACTGCGGCTCGAGCGTGGTGGTTCCCTGCTCGAAATTGAACTGGAAGGTGGATGGCGCCACCGTGGCGCCGCTGGTGCCGGTGCCGCCGCCGTTATTGGAAATCGTGAACGTGGTCGGGATTTGGAGCTCGTTGGAGCCATTGACGGTCGCCGTGACCGACCCGCCATAAGTGCCCACCCCGAGCGAACCCGAGGTCGTAATCGGCGCGCCGATTACGTACAAAGTGATCGGCTGATTGGCCGAAATCGACATATTCAGCGTCTGACTGGACGCAATCGATGCCGAGCTTGAGATCGACAGGTTCTGCCCACTGACAGCGAGCGCGAGAGTGCCGGACAGCGTGCTCGTGACCGTGATCGGAGCGGACACGGTCGAGCCGAGGTAAACCCCGTTGAGCTGGATCGGGTCCGGCGAGATCGTAAGAATCCCGTTCGAGTTCGAAGAGCTTGAGTTTACCGTCAGGGTCGCCGTCAGTGTCGCCGACTGCCCGTTGCTTTCGGTGACCGTAATGTAGTTGTAATAAGTTCCGGTGGCGAGGGTCGGTATGACCGCGCTGTTGGGCACCAAAGTGAGGGTAGTTCCGTAAGTTGCAAACGGAAAAGTGGTGTTCCCCGTGCTGCCGGTATAGCCGTTGACGGACAGAAATAGAGGGCTGCCGCTAAAGGTCAGGCCATAGTAAGGAGCCGAGGAGTAAAAGATGTTCACCAACGAGGAACTGGGCAGGCTGCTTCCGGTGGCGTAGTTCCAGCTCACCGTGCTGGGCGACAGGACCAGCGCGCCGCTGCCGCCGCCGCCGACGTAAAACGTTACCGTAACGGGCAGCGAGGTGGTGTTGTAATTGATGTAGATCGTGGTTTGGAGGGTCGTGGCGCTAGTGACGGCGCCCGCATTGAAGTAGAGGTAAAGGGTCGCGGGCGAATTAGCCGACACCAGCCCGAGCGTGGGAGCAACGCTCAACCATGACGCCGGTTGCGCGGATGTGGAATAGGTGATGCTGGTGGTGTTGTTGGTGGACAGCGTCAGCGTGGTGGAGGTGGAGGAGCCCACCGGGGCAGACCATGTGACGCTGCTCGGGGAGGCTGTGATGCCGCCGTTGCTCCCGCTTCCGGAGCCAATCGTGAAAGTGACCGTAATGAAAGCCTGCGCGATGGCGGACGAGGTGGGGGTCAGGGTCACCTGGGCCTGGTATGTTCCCGTTGAGAGCCCACCGCTCTGCCCGTAACAGCCAACGTTTAGCGGGATCGTGACGGGGGTTTGATATCCGATAGAGCTGGTGCCGGCGCACGTGCGGTCGCTACCCACCTGCAGCCATGGACGCGGCACGCCGTTGACAAAGGAGTTGCTGCTATAGGCGATCGACGACGCAGTGAAGGTGATGGGGTTCGAGGGGCTGCTGGAATCCGCCGTGCCTGCGATGTTCACCGACGAGCCGGTCGAGGACAGCGTGACTTGATAGTTCGACTGCGTGAACGCCGGTTGTGCCTGGGCGCTCCAGGGCGCGGCGATCGCCAGCGCAAGTGTCAGGAAGATGAATGCAATTCGATTTAGGTGGGTTCTTGTGGCGTCCATTGTAGACCTCAGCCTGTTTGATGATATAACACAGCCCGGTGGAAAGCGGACTGCAGCCTCTCATTTTCTCTAAATGAGCGGGGACGCGCTGTTCTTAATTGTACAGCTATTTCAAGATCCGGAATAGATTGCTGTAGTCGTCGGTCCAGAGGCGCACTTTTCGAGCCGGTTGAATTTCCGTGGAACTTTTCAGAATATCGCCATCGAAGCCGGCCGCCGGCGTTGTAACCAGCACCCAGGTGGCGCCGAAGACGTCCGCGGAATCGTCGTCTTCGGTATCCACCACGCGCGCCACGCGGCCGGTGGCGTTGGTTTCCCCCGCGAGCACCGGTTGCAAATCCAGATAGCGGTTGGAAATATGGACAGCCAGGATTCCGTTGGGCCGAAGGTGATGGAAATAAAGGTCCATGGCTTGACGGGTGAGGAGGTGAATGGGAATGGCGTCGCCGGAAAAGGCGTCCACGGCCACCACGTCGAAGTTCTCCGGGGATTCCCGTTCCAGCGAGAGGCGGGCATCGCCCATGGCCACTTCGACCTTGCCTTTGCAATTGGCCAGGAAAGTGAACTGGGTGTGCGCAATCCATAAGACCAGGGGATTGATTTCGTAGTAGCGGTAGTAGTCGCCCGGGCGGGCATAAGCGGCTATGGTTCCGGTGCCCAGGCCGATTACGCCCACGCGGACGGCGGCGGTTTTCCCCTTAGAGCGGATGGCCACGCCAATGCCGGTGTTCTTGCCGTAGTAGGTGGTGGGCAGGTCGCGTTTGGCGGGATTCAGAAACTGCTCGCCATGATTGATGGTGCCGTGGGTGAGGCTGCGAGTAGCGTCGAGATCGGTGGGCGGCCCGCTATCCTTCACCGTCAGCTCGCCGTAGAAGTTGCGCACCCGGAGACGGACGTCGGCCAGGGAATTGCGGATCTGCAACCCGACAAATACCGCCAGGGCCAGGGTGAGTACGACGGCGGCCAGAGGCGCCGGCTGCCACCATTTGCGGAACCATGTGAGGCTCGAATCCAGCTTGAGCACGGTGACGATGAGGACGGCGTTGAATACCAGGCCCAGCGGCAATTCATAGTAGCCGTCGAGCAGTTTGGGCGCCACCAGACCGACGATGATTCCCCCTAGAGCGCCGCCGGCCGAGATCATGAGGTAGTAGTGGGTGAGGTAGCGCGGGTGCGGTTTCAGCTCCGCCAGCTCACCGTGGCATACCATGCAGCAGGTAAACAGGCCGAGGGAAAACAGCGTTACCAGAACCTTGATATTCAGGTTGCCCCCCAGGTCCGCGCCAATGGCGTAGGCCATGCTGCCCAGGGCGACGGCTAGAAGCTGTAGGTAGGGATTACGCCGATACCATCCGCTGCTCTCAAAACACAGGATGAACGAGAGCAGGTAGAGGCTGAGCGGCAGGACCCACAGAAAGGGGATCGCCGCGACATTCTGCGATAGATGGTTGGTGATGGCGAGCAGCAGCACGGAGGCGCAGGCCGGCAGCGCCAGCCATTGCGCGTACAGGCGTGGGCCGGGGCGAACCACCGCGGCGGCGTCGGTGGCGGCCGAAAGCGGCTCGCCGGCGCCGGCGCCCGAGCGCAGGGCCGCGGCGACACACACAGCCAGGAACCCGGCATAAGCCCAGGACCACATGGATGTCTGTTGGCGGGTGGTAAGCAGCGGTTCCACCAGCACCGGGTAGCTGAGCAGAGCCAGCATCGATCCGGCGTTGGACAGAGCGTAGAGGCGATAGGGCACAGCTCCCTGAAAGCGGCGGGCGTACCAGGCCTGCACCAGCGGGGCGGTGGTGGAGAGCAGAAAAAACGTCAAGCCGACGGTAACCGTCAACAGGCGCAGAATCCCGAAGGTGGGGTCTTCGCCGGGGCCCGGCTTCCAGGCCTCGCGCGGATAGATGGGCAACGCCAGCAGGCTCACGGCGAGCAGCCCCACGTGGACCACCATCTGGGCGCGCGGCTTCAAATAGCGCACGCTGGCGTGGGCATAGAGGTAACCGGCCAGTAAGGCGAGCTGAAAGAAGAGCAGGCTGACGGTCCAGACAGCCGCCGACCCGCCGAACCAGGGAAGAATGATCTTGGCGATGATGGGCTCGACCTGAAACAGCAGGAAGGCGCTCGCCAGGATTGTGAGTGCGTATAAGAGCATGTGTTTATCTAAAACACCTTGTAGGGCATTCCGCAGGCTGACGCCTGCGCCACCATCACCGGTAAGCCGCCACCCCCGTCACTTTTTCGCCGATGATCAGCGCGTGGATGTGATCGGTTCCTTCGTAGGTCTTGACGCTTTCGAGGTTGCAAAGATGACGCATCACCGGGTATTCGTCGGTGATGCCGTTGGCGCCCAGCAGATCGCGGCTCAAGCGGGCGCACTCGAGCGCCATCGACACGTTATTGCGTTTGAGCATGGAGATTTGTGCCGGTTCCAGGCGGCCTTGGTCCTTCAGACGCCCGGCCTGCACGGCCAGGAGCTGGGCTTTGGTGATTTCGGTGATCATCCAGGCCAGCTTTTCCTGCACCAACTGGTGGGAGGCGATGGGGCGGCCGTCGAACTGTTTGCGCAGGATGGCGTACTGGCGGGCGGTTTCGTAGCAATCCATGGCGGCGCCCAGCACGCCCCAACCGATGCCGAAGCGGGCTTGCGAAAGGCAGGAAAGGGGGGCTTTCAACCCGGTGGCGCCGGGCAGGCGGGCGCTGTCCGGCAGGCGGCAATCGGCCATCGACAGGCTGGAAGTGACCGAAGCGCGCATGGACCATTTGCCGTGGATGTCGGAAGTGGAATAGCCTTTGGCGCCGCGCTCGATCAGAAAGCCGAGAATACCCTCTTCGGCCCGGGCCCAAACCACGGCGATGTCGGCCATGCTGCCGTTGGTGATCCAGGTCTTTTCGCCGTTGAGTATCCAGTCGCCGCCGTCGCGGCGCGCGGTGGCGCGCATGGCGGCGGGATTGGAGCCGAAGTCCGGCTCGGTGAGCCCGAAACAGCCGACCGCGCGGCCGCTCTGCAGCAGCGGCAGCCAGTGGTCCTTTTGCAGGTCCGACCCGTATCGCCAGATAGGGTACATGACGAGCGCGCCCTGCACGCTGACGAAGCTGCGCAGGCCGCTATCGGCACGCTCGATCTCCTGCATGATGAGGCCGTATTCCACGTTGCTCATGCCGGGGCAGCCGTAGCCTTCGAGGTTGGCGCCGAGGAAGCCGAGCTCGGCAAATTCCCCGATCAGCTCAGAGGGGAAGCGGGCCTCGCGGAAACAATCCCGCAGGAGCGGCACGATTCGCTCTTCGGCAAAGCGTCGAGCCGTTTGCCGCACCAGCAGTTCCTGCCCGGTGAAAAGCGAATCCACCCCAAAATAATCGACACCCCGAAACGGCATAGAGAGTTCCTATTTGAACACGGATGGGGTGTTTGCTTGTGGGGCAGGTCATTTTTGCTTTTTCAGGAATTCCAGCAGCAGGCGGTTGAATTCCCCGGGCTTGTCCATCATGATGAAATGCCCGGAGCCGGGGACCTGGCGGTAGTCGATCAAGGGAAAGAGCGTGGTCATGTACGGGCGGCTTTCGTTGCCGGAAAAAATGCCCAGCGCCGGCAGCCTCAGGACGTAGTCGTCGGTTGCGGCAGGCTCCAGCATGACGTGGATGGCTCCCACGGCGGTGGTTTCCGGCGTGGCCAACATCATGGAGAGGATATGCCGCTTCTCTTCGGGAGTGGTGGCGCTGGAGAACATGCTTTGAATGGCCTGCTCGCGGTATTTTCGCCCGCCGGGGCCCCCCATGCGCTGGGGGAAGCCGGCGCGGCTGGCGGCCTCGGCCGGCGTGAGGATGGCGCCGTCCACCAATACCAGCGCCTTGGTGCGGGCGGGGAACATGCGGGCGTAGTGGCGCACCACCGGAACGCCCATGCTGTGGCCCACCAGCACGACGCGATTGGCGCCGGCCTCCTGGCGTACGGCCTCGATGGCGCGGGCAAACAGGTCGAGGGTGAAGCGGCCGTCTCCGGGCGCGTCGCTCCTGCCGTGGCCGGGCAGGTCGAGCGTGATGGCGCGATAAACGTTTGAGATCGCGGGCGCCTGGGCTTGCCAGGAGGTTTCATCGCAGGTCCAGCCGTGCACGAAAACGACGGGGAGGCGGTGGGCGTCTCCGGCCGAGGTCCAATGCACTTTGGCGCCATCGACGGTTGCGCCCGAGAGCCAAAGCGGCAGGCAGAGCGCGAGGGCGGAAATGAGAAAAAGCCGCGTCAGACTTCCAGCTTCCAGGGGCTGCGATAGCGTTCGGCAAGGTCGGGCTTGGCAGCGTCCTGGTCTACCGTCCACGCCGTCTCGTTCCAGTCCAGCCGGGTGCGGTAGCGCATCGACAGGTTGGCCAGCAGGCAGGCGGTGGACGAACGGACGCAGGTTTCGATATCGCTGGCAGGCTTCTGGCGGGTACGGATGCACTGGATCCAATTCTTCCAGTGGGGCACGTTCATGTCGCTCATTGCCTGGTCGTTCTCCCAGGCGGCCGCGGCGAGCTTCGACTTGGGATTGGGAATCACCCAGCAGCCGCTGCGGTTGACGAAGATGGTGCCCTCGGTGCCATGGATGGTTGTGCCGGCACCTTGATTGCGGCCGAACAGCGGCAAGGGATTGCAGGTTCGGCTTTCGTAGGTGACCAGGAACTTGGGGTAGTAGAAGGTAGCCTGCATGGTATCGGGGGTTTCGGTATTGTCGCGGACGTAGAATTTGTCGCCCAGCGCCACCACGGCGGTGGGCATGACTTCCCCGAAGCACTGGTGGAGGGGATCGATCAGGTGGACGCCCCAATCCGTCATGGCGCCGCCGGCGTAATCCCAAAAGTAGCGGAAGGTGGGAAAGGTTGCGGCCTTCACGCCCCAGCGGTTGAGGTTGAAGGGCCGCTGGGGCGCGGGTCCGAGCCACATGTCCCAATCGAGATCGGGCGGCGGGTCGCTGTCGGGCGGGTTGCCGTAGCCCTCGCGTTTGGCGGAGCCGCTCTGAAAGGTGTGGCAGAAAGTGATGTCGCCGACGGTGCCGGCAGCCACCAGTTCGGCCGCCTTGCGGAAGTAGCCGCCGGAGCGCTGCATGGTGCCGGCCTGCACCACGCGGTTGTACTTGCGGGCGGCCTCCACCATCTTGCGGCCCTCGTCCACGTAGGTGCAGGAGGGCTTTTCCACGTACACGTCCTTGCCGGCCTTGCAGGCCTCGACCTCCATGTAGGCATGCCAATGGTCGGGGGTGGAGATGCAGACGGCGTCGATGGATTTGTCGGACAGGATCTCGCGGAAGTCCTTCACCGTCTTCACCTGGAAGCCGCCCTTCTTAGCGGCAGCGACGGCGCGCTCGAGGTGCGGCTGGTAGATGTCGCAAACCGCAACGGGCTCGACCTCGGGCACCTTCATGGCGTAGCCCAGGTTGCCGGAGCCCATCGCACCCAGGCCGATGAAGGCTACCGAAATGCGGTCGTTGGCGCCTTTCACCTTGCCGGTGAACAAAGAAGCGGTCAGAGCGGTGGCAGCTCCGGCCAACAGATCGCGGCGCGGGATGGAGTTCTGCTTGGATTCCATAGCTGACTGTTACGATAGCCGATTCGTGGGCGGGGTGGGGGGAGGGCCAGCCGCGACCAAGCGTCCGAAGTGCGCTCAAATCGAGACACGTGACGCGCCGGAAGGCTGGGGTGTTTTCGGGTTGTGGTTTGTTTTCCCTATATTTACTAGCTTTTAGCGGTCGGCTCTCAGCTTTCAGCCGGGTCTGCGGGTGCGGCGGTGGGTTGCTGAAGCGTTGGACCGGCGGGGGGATTGTCTTTGGTTTCAATTGGT
>Ga0182014_10000074_pt1 | contig 99326 bp, 86 predicted proteins | sample 612S2DmetaG_FD_120489 | JGI IMG/M metagenome (GOLD analysis project Ga0182014, IMG submission 120489) | Permafrost microbial communities from Stordalen Mire, Sweden - 612S2D metaG | ecosystem: Environmental > Terrestrial > Soil > Wetlands > Permafrost | place: Sweden: Stordalen | collected... | reverse complement strand
GCGGGGGCGAAACTCGTGCCGTTGGCGAAAGACGTGAAGAGATAATCAAAGAAGCGGGGCCGCCAGTCCTTGGGCGCAAGTGACGGATTCTCCATCTGCGGAAACTGGATGTCGGGCAGTAACGTCTCGACGCCCGCGCGCCGGTGAGGTCCTCCGCGGTCGATCTCCCAGAACCACAGCCCGTAGACAATCACGTTGGTGAGCCACACCGAGACCGCCGAATAGATGAGGTTGCGACCCTGGGAGACATTCGCCACGAGCAGATGATGGACGAGCAGCGCCATCGACGCGACGTTCGCGACGGTGATCAGTCCGATGAGCGTGAGCGTCACCCGTCGAACCCACGGGGCCTCGTTCGGATGACGGTGACGGGTCGCTGAGAGCGGGATGAGCGGCAGCGCGATCAGTACCGGCAGAAGCCACCTCGGGCCGACAACCAGCCGGTTCGGCAGGACAATATAGAGTACGACACACGCCACGAGCGCCAGCGAAGCGGGCCAGCGTGGTTCCGGGCGCGGCGTCATGTCACTCAAGTTAGTTGAGCTGGGTGCTTCCTAGTGACGACAGGTTCACGGGCACGAGCAGCGAAGCGATCGGCGTCGAGCCGAGGATCTTCATCAAGAACCTGGCGTTCTGGGGCTTGACCTCGCTCGCCGGCGGCGCCTCGATGCGTGCCGGCCGGTTGTACGAAAGCACTGTCGCCACGATCCTCGTCTCGGACCTCTTGTTCGAGACGAGGACGGTACTCGCCGTCACTTCGCCTTGGCGCCCCGTCGTGATGATCCACTCGAGCCGGCCAACACCCGGGAGCTTCCCCTTCGCGGCGCCGAAGTGGGTGATCGCGACGTTGTCGCGCGAGAAGTCGTAGGTCGTGTAGTAACCGTTCTTCGTCACGGTCTTGCGGCTGAAACCGGTGATCAGCGGGATATCGGGTTTCACCAACTCGAGCGAATAGCCGAAGAGCGCCGGTAACGCCAGCCTGGTGCTGAGCCACTTCGCCCCGATCACCGAGTGCAGGTTGGCCGTTGACGCGTAGAGATGGTGATGGAGCAACCGGATGTCCGCCTCGAGGCTCGAGAAGGCGAGGGGGATCTGAACCTTCGCTTCGATGGCGTCCGTGTCAAAGTTGATGTTCACGTTCGACTGCACGCTGTAGCTCTGGCCCGTGGATACGACGATCTCGATGTCGGCGGACCTGGGCGGGTAGCCGTTGAGGGCGAGCGGGTCCTTCGCGAAGCCCGAAGGATTCGGATCGGTGGCGGCAAGAACCACGCCGGTGATGGTGAGTGCGCTGGCGACCACGGCGAGCACGGCGGCCCCGGTGCGCTTGGAAACTGCCATGGAGCAACCCTACCGCCCTCGATGCTGAATGAATCTATCTCGGTTACGCCAACGGCTCTTGCAAGAGCGCCAGGAACAGCTCGTGCGAGATGTTGCGTCCCGAGGCGATGAAGCCGATCCGCGAGGTGGCGTCGTCCACCAAGTTGGAGGTGATCGCGGCGTAGGCGGTCGCGGCCGACCCTTCGAAGACGAGTCCATTGCTCTCGGCGACCTCGCGAACGGCATGGCGGATCTCGATCTCCTCCACGAGCACCAGTGGCACCTCGTGACGCGCGATCAGTTCGTTGGTCACGGCGCCGTCGTCCCCGCCTCCGGCAAGTCCGTCGGCGATCGTCGGGCGATGGACGATCTCGGCCATGTTGGCGCCGCGAAGCACGTGATACATCGCCGAACTCTCGACGGGCTGCACGCCGGTGACCCTGATATCGGTGCGCCCGTGCTCCTCGCGCGACATCAGCACACCCGAGATGAGTCCGCCCCCGCCCACCGAGACCACGATGTGCTCGAGGTCCGGCGCCTGCAGGAGCATCTCGTCAAAGACTGTGGCCTGACCCGCAATGACGTTCGTGTCGTTGAACGGCGAGATGTAGCGGACGGCTCGGCTCTGAGCCAGTTCGAGGGCGTGGCGTTGCGCATCGTCGTAGGACGATCCGAACTGGATGAGTTCGATGTCGTACTGGCGCAGCTTCTTCACCTTCGCCGCCGAGGCGTTGGCGGGCACCACCACGGTCGCCGGCACTCCGAGGAGGTTCGCCGCGTGGGCAATGCCCAAACCGTGGTTCCCCGCCGACGACGTGATGACCGCGCCCTGAGGGTCCTCTCGACGAGCGGCGTCAATGGCGCTCAGCGCACCGCGGATCTTGAAAGCGCCGGTGATCTGCAGGCTTTCGAGCTTCGCGAGCACCGGCCGTCCACGCATGGACAACGTGACGGTCGGGGTGGGAACCAAGTGGTCGGCGATCACTCGTCGAGCAGCCTCGAGCTGCTCGGACGTCGGGGGTGAGACGTGGCGAATCATCGAAGGAATCCTACTCGGACTGTTTTTAGCCATTTTCGTACCGCCAAGTAAGGTCGGCCTCGTGCAATCGCTCTACGGCGTCATCGTTGTGGCCACCTTCGCCTTCATTGGCACGATGTTCGACAACTTCTTCGCGTTCGCCGCCCAACTCGCCCTAACCGAACGCGTTCGCTTCAAGCGAGTCAGCATCGCCCAGGCTCTGGGCGTCGCCACGCTGGTGGCGCTCGCCGCGGGCGTGGGAACACTCCTCGAAGCGATTCCCACTCGGTGGATCGGGCTTCTGTGCATCGCACCGTGGGCGCTGGCCCTGCATGGATGGCGGCACCGCACGCTGCCCGCGCACGAACAGTACCGGCGCGGGGCCCTCACCACGTTCACGCTCTGCCTCGCGCTCGGTGGCGACAATCTGGCCGTCTGGATCCCGCTGCTCCGGGCCAACGAGACACTCCACGAACTGCTCACGATAGGCGTCTTCGCGCTGTGGGAGGTGGGGTTTCTCCTCTGCGCGCGGGCAATCGCGAGCCACCCCCGGGTGATCTCGTGGGGCACCCGATACGGCAGATCAATCATCCCCTGGGTGTATCTGGGACTTGGTGTGCTCATACTGATCGAATGCAAGACATTCACCTAGTTCACTAACTGGCCCACAGGCCGGCCACTAGCGTGGTCGTCGTGCCAATTTCCACCCCCAAACAGACGCTCCGACGCCTCACGATCATCGTGGCGATCCAGTGGATGGGCGCAACCCTCGGCCTTCCATTGCTGCCGCTCTTCCTCGAGCACCGGGGCGGAACCCCGAGCATCATCGGGCTCATCATGGCGTCCTTCTTCGGCGCCGGGGTGGTCACGCAGTTCTTCCTCGGTCATCTGGCTGACAAGTTCGGGCGTCGGCCCGTGCTTATCCTCAGCCTCGTCGCCTACGGCCTCGCCTCGATGACCTACCTCCTGCCCGTCGCCGCTCCATGGTTCACGCTCACCCGCGTCGTCCAGGGCGCGTCCGCGGGAGCCATCGAAGTGGCGTCGATGTCGGCGGTGGCTGCGCTCTTCTCCGAAGCCCAGCGCGGTCGGGCCGTGTCGCAGATCCTCGCGGCGCAGCTCTTCGGCATCGCCGTTGGACCCGTCGTGGGAGTCGTCGCCTCGGTGCGTCAACTCGGCATCGCCTTCTTCGTGACCGGTCTCGTGAGCCTTTGCGCGGCGGTCGTGACCTTCAACACCAACCTGGGCGACAAGGCGTACGACCCGACGCCCCTGCCCAAACTCCAATGGAATTCGCAGTTGGTCGGAGCCCTCTTCGCGGCGAGCGCCGGAGGACTCACCATCGGGGTCTACGAGGCGTGCTGGAGCCTGCTCATGCATTCGCACCACGCCACGACCCTCGAGATCAGGCTGAGCTGGACGATGTTCTCAGTTCCCTGGGTCCTGCTGAGCCGAGTTGGCGGTTGGCTCGCCGACCACGCCAACCGGCGCCTCATCGGTCTCGCCGGACTCTTGAACGGAGCGATCTTCCTCTCGCTCTATCCCCATATCCACAACAACGTCGTGATGCTCTTCGTCGGATCCCTCGAGTCCGTCGGCGCCTCGCTCTCGATGCCGTCGATCTCGTCGCTCATGAGCCAGGGCGCCGTCAACCGCGAACTCAGCCGCCGACAGGGCCTCTACGCGACGTCCAACACCGCCTCGCTCGCCCTTGCGGCGGGCGTGTCGGGATTCCTGTTCACCATCAACTCGGCGCTGCCGTTCACCCTGATCGCCGTCGTCGCTTCGATGCTCGCCGCCACGACGCTCTGGTGGTGGCGCAATGTCAACGGCAACATCAGCCAGAGCGCGTAGGCCACCGCAAAGCAAGAGAGCGGCGCCGAAGCGCCGCTCTCTTGAATGCTCGATAGCTCAGGCTACGACTTCCAGACCTGGTCCCAACGCGACGAGCCTCCGTCGAAGGTGAGGGTCCGGGTCCGACCGTCAGCAGCGGTGCTGACTGCCCAGTTCTGCACATTGTTACGAGCCGCCATGGCGGTGACCGTCGTGTCGAGGAACAGGTACGGGATGTCCTTCGCGAACTGCGAGTTGATCGCCGCCCAGGCGTTCTTCTGCGCGGCCGAGCCCGGCACCGATCCGAGGGCGGTGAGCATGGACTGCTCGACGACCGGGTCGGCCTGGTGGGCGAAGTTCACCGCTCCCGGGATGTTCGTGCCCGCCGGAAGTGCTGTGAAGCCCAGGCTGGTCGCCGGCAACGAGAGGAACCATACGTAGTTGAGCGACGGGTCAACGCCACCGAACTGGTTCCAGACCGAGCAGTCGTACTCTCCGTAGATGACGTTGTTGATCAGCGCGCTCTGCACCGACTCACGAGGCGTCACGGTGATGCCAACGGCGGCCAGCTGCTGCTGGAAGAACGCGAACTGCTTCTGTCCCGACGAGTCGCCCGCGACGATGTCGATCACGAAGCTCACTTCGCTGACGTTGTTGGCAGCCTTGTACGCGTTCACCAAGGCCTTGGCCTTGCTGGGGTTGTACGCCGGGTAGCCAGGGTTCTGGTAGTACTTCGAGGACTTGCGGTAGATGCCATCCGACATCGCCCCGAGGCCGCCATCGATGTCCTTGAAGTACGTCGTGCGGTTGATCGCCATCGCGCATGCCATACGGATGTTCACGTCGTTCACGACCGGCTTGAGCTTCGTGTTCCAGGCGCCGGTGGTCGGGTCGACTGCTCCCAGAGTCCCCTCGTAGTCGGCCAACTGCACCGCAGAAGGCGCCGCCTGGCCCTTCTCGACGTAACTCAGCACGCCAGGTATGCCCAGCGCCGAGGCGAACTGACCAGCCCAGAGGAAGTACTGGTTCAGCGTTCCCGAGGTGTTCATGATCAGGCAGTTCACCGAAGGGTCACGCGGGTCGTTGACGTCGGTGCGGTACTTGATGCCCGACATCTTGCCCAAGGCCTTGATGCTCGGACCGTCCTGCTGGACGATCATGTCCACGCTGCCCGACTGGAGGGCCGAGTTGCGGGTCGGGTTGTCCGCGATGGTCTTGAAGTTGATGCCGCTGAGGTACGGCAGCTTGCGCCCAGCCGAGTCCTTGCGCCAGTAACCGGTGTTCTTGGTGAACTGGGACTCAACGCCCACCTGCCAGGCCTTCACCCTGAAGGGGCCCGTGCCGATGGGGTTGCCGGTGTAACCGGCGACCATCGACGACGGGTGACACATGTAGGCGGTCTGCTGCTGGGCGAGGCTGGTCGGGAACGTCGAGAACGGAATCGCCATGTTGTAGTCGACGGTGTAGTTGTCGACCTGGGTCACCGACTTGATGATGGGCTGGATGGCCAGTCCGACGGTAGGGTCGGCGGCGGCAGCGGTGTAGTTCGCCACCACAATGGCCGCATTGAACGGGTCACCGTTGGTGAACTTGATGCCCTGGCGAAGTTTGATTGTCCACACGGTGTAACTCGAGTTTGGCGTGGCAGAGAGAGCCAACATCGGCAACCATGACGTCCCGTTGTAGGCCATGACGAAGAGTGGGTCATAGAGCGCGTTGGCGACGCAGAATCCCGAGGCGTCCATCTTGCCCTGCGAGCCGTTGAACACGTGGTAGTTCGGTACATCGGAGATGAGCCCAACGGTGAGCGTGCCACCATTCTTCGGCTTGCCGGTTGCTACGCCTGTGGTCGCCCCCGCCACATTCGCGAGCAGACCGTCTACGACGGTACCCGCCATTGCAACGCCACCAATGGTCGCTGCTGAATGCGTTAGGAACGATCGACGATCGAACGTGGATGACATCTTGATCCTGCTTTCCCCCTGAAAAATCCACCTTGTGTGGAATCTCCTCTGGGGGAAACATAGCAAGAAGTTGGCGTATTGCAAGAACTACTTGATTACTTCTTCCTTACAATCAGCAGGCCGCGAAGCCACTGCCTCTTCAAGGCCCAGGCGCAAGGGAGGTGACGCCTGGGCCCTGAAGAAGATACGACGCCCTACCTAATCGGCGTGGGCGTTTGAGGGGCCGGGACCGAAGCCGCGACCCCGTGGACCAGGTCCACCTGGCGCACCGTCGCCGGGTTGTCCCTGATGAGGTGGTACGCCAATTCCTATTGTCGTGGCGTCAAGGGTCGCGGGGCTGCCTGAGGCGAAGGTTCCTTGGGCGAAGATCGAGCTTCCGACCGTTACATCGGCCAGTGTGGCGCTCGCACCACTCTTCGCGTAGGTCGTCGCATCGCTCACGACCACGGTCTCACTCGTACCGTTCGGACCGCTGATACTGATGGTGTCGCCGCTCACTGCGTTGACTTGGCCCATGAGGCTCGGCTGCTCGATTTCGATGCTCTGGGCCGTTGTCGATCCCTGTGCCGTGGGAATGATGCGCACCTGTTCGCCGACCGCCAGATCTGAGATCGAGGCAGTCGCCCTTTCTTTGGTGACGGTCGTCGACGAGGTGACGGCGAACGTGCTCGGCGTGCCGCTCGGGTCGGTGACCGTGATCGAGGAGCTGGTGAGAGCGCTCACCACCCCGCCAGGACCCATGGCGCACACGGCGCCGGCTGGAGCGCTCGCGCGCGAACCGAGTGCGTGGGACACCGCACTCGACGAGCCCTTCACGGTCGTCGTGGACGCACTGGCGACGCCGGCTCCGGTGGCGATGGCGCCCAGGGCGACGACGGCGGAGATGCCGACCCGCTTGACCATCTTCTTCTTCGTTGATCGGTACATGGGGGGAACCTTTCTGACTGGACCTCGAGTGATTCGAGATGTAGTCATCTTGCCGACCCACCTTTTGAAGGGCCTACGGGCACGCTAAGAACCCCGTAAATAAGAAAATTGTCACCTAACGGTCACTTTCGAACATGCTCCGCGGGTTATTTCCGACATACTGGGCGCGTACGACCAGCACCTCACGGGGTCGTTTCCGGTGAACACCATCTCTAAGGGAGGACCGCTCAAGTGGCAACAGTATTGGATTCGCACGATGGATCGTCGGGAGACCCGGCATTCAGAGTCGAGACGCACGGCATCGACTTCATTCCCGAGAATGAACGATGGGCGACTCCGCGCAACATCGGCGCGTTGTGGACCGGTTCGGCGATCAACGTCGAGTACTTCGTCTATGGGGCGCTGCTCATGGGCTTCGGCTTCAGCTTCTACACAGCGCTCAGCCTCATCATCATCGGCAACCTCTCGTTCTTCCTGCTGGGCCTCGCCTCGCTGCAGGGCCCTGAAACGGGTACCACTGCCTTCACGATCAGTCGTGCCGCCTTCGGCTCGAGGGGCTCGAAACTCGTCGCATTCTTCAACTGGATCACGCAGTTGGGCTTCGAGACCGAGGGACTCATCCTCATCGTCGGCGCCGCCATCGTGCTCTCTCAGATGGCCGGCGTCCACGTGTCCACCCCGCTGAAGGTGATCTTCATCATCCTCGCGGCGGCGATCCAGGCCGTGATGCCGTACCTCGGCCACGCGACCATGGTGAAGGTACTGCGCGCGCTCATCATCCCGTTCGGTGCAATCTTCGTGGTGCTCGCGATCTACGACCTCAAGCACGGCAGCGCGAGCGACAAGGGTTTCCTCGGCGGCTGGCAGCTCTACACCGCGGGCCTCGCCTTCGTCTTCGCCCTCTCGGGCCTCGGTTGGACCGAGTGCGGCAACGACTACACGCGCTACGTTCCCCGCGACGCCAAGAAGGGCGCGATCGTGGGCTGGATCTTCCTCGGCACCGCGATCCCCGAGATCCTCATGATGATCCTCGGGGCGCTCACCTTCACGTTCCTCTCCAACAGCGCCGTGTGGAACGGCGCCAACCCGTTCGAGGCGTTCCGCAACCAGCACTTCATCCCGAGCTGGATCGTCGTGCTCTTCATGCTGTTCGCAATCGTCCAGCTCTTCGGGATCAACTCGCTCGACCTGTATTCTTCGGGCGTGTCGCTCCAGGCGATGGGTCTCAGGTTGAAGCGCTACCAGGCGGTCGTGCTCGACAGTTTCATCGCGTGCGGGCTCACGATCTGGGCCGAGTTCCAGTCGACGTTCTCGCTGTACATGAAGGAGTTCGTCGGGGTCATCATCCTGTGGATCGCACCGTGGTTCGGCATCTACATCATGGACTGGATCATGCGCAGGTACCGCTACAACGCCCATGAACTCCAGCGCACCGACAGGGACGGCCTCTACTTCGTCGGTTCGACCGGCATCAACTGGAACGCGATTCTGGCGTTCGCCGTCGGTGTCGTCACGGCGACGCTCGCCTTCTCGAAGGCTCCGCCGCCCGTGGACTTCCCGTTCCACTGGATGACGCCGATCTCCAACCACTTCAACGCCTTCTACTGCGCGGGCACCAAGGCCGCCGCCTGCGGACCGGCCGGCTGGTTCGGTGGTGCGGACTTCTCCGTGCCGACGGGCATCATCATCGCGGCACTGGTCTACTTCCTGCTCGAGAAGGCGACCGGCAACGTCGCACAGCAGGTCAAGCGCCAGAAGGAACTCGAGCCGAACCTCTAGTCGGTGCGAGAAGAGGCCCCTCGTCGCCCCTCGGGCGCTGGCGACGGGCCTCTTCCCATTGGATCGGGGTCACTGCGCACCGCGGACCGGACCATCGGACTGGAGAAGGAGTTCGCGAGCCCGATCTTCAAGGTGTTCGGCAGGGGGCCCAAGAGGCTGGCACCCGAGCAGGCCCGCAACAACGAAGCGGTCTCGGAGTTGAACGTTGAGAAGACCGACGTCGCCGAAGATGCCCGCCATGACTCGATGACCGAGGCCGAACGCGATGCCTGTTACGGCAATCCCGGTCTCAAGGTACGCCCCATTCGCTTCCTGCGAGGGCATTGGCCTCGACCTCGTCTTTGGCGGGAGGCCGTCATCGGGCGGCATCCTTCGCCCGTCGCGACTAGCCGACCCAATCCTCGACGAGACCGCCTGAACCGTCCGGGCGAAACACCGGAATCGAGCCCAGCGCTCGTACCTTCGCGGCGTCCTCGCCCAGCGACTGTCGCCACAGGGACCCCTCGGTGACGAGCGTGCCGATGGCGACGATGTTGGCGCCCACGCCACGCAGCAGCCGCAGCGCGGTACCGGTGGAGGCTCCCGTCGAGATAACGTCGTCGACGATCGCGACGCGCTTGCCCTTGACGTCCTTGATGCGAGCACGGTCGAAGAGCAGCACCTGGTCGACGTCAGTCGTGATGGAACGAACGTGCTCTTTCACCGCGTCGGCCAGGTGGATCTTCGGGGTCTTGTGCAAGATGACGTACTGGTCGAGCCCGAGGTGTCGCGTCACCTCCACCGCCACGGGAATGCCCATGGTGGCGACGGTCGCGACGATGTCGACGTCGCTGGGACGAAGGATGTCCGCCAACTCCGCACCGGCCTTGGACATGAACTCGACGCCCATGTCCACCGTTATGAGTAGCGCGAGTGCCAACTGGTCGCTGAGCGACACCACCGGTAGGTCCACTCGCTGCGTGCCGATCTCAACTGAGTATGTCCGTTCACCCACGATGTTGGAGCATACTTATTCCATGAGTACGACCCGCTCACCACTCGACATCGAACTCGCGCGCAAGATGCTGGTGACCGCCTACGACGAAGCCGTGAAAGGCCTCGAAGAGGGAGGGATCCCGATCGGTGCGGCGTTGTTCTCGCGCGACGGGACTCTGCTCGGTTCGGGCCACAATCGTCGGGTCCAGGAGCATGATGCCTCAGTGCACGCCGAGACCGACGCGTTTCGTCGCGCGGGCCGACGACGCGACTACGCCGACACCGTGATGGTCACCACGCTCTCGCCGTGTTGGTACTGCTCGGGTCTGGTGCGCCAATTCAACATCGGAGCGGTCGTCATCGGTGAGGCCGAGAACTTCCACGGGGGCCACGACTGGCTCGGCGAGCTCGGCGTCGAGATAGTCATCCTCGACGACCCCGCGTGCACCCAACTCCTCTCGACGTTCATCAAAGAGCACCCCGAGCTGTGGCACGAGGACATCGGGCTCTAGCGGACGGGCGGTCCGAAGAGGCGGTCGCCGGCGTCGCCCAGTCCCGGCGTGATGTAGCCAATATCGGTGAGTTTGGCGTCGAGGGCGGCGGCGACGATCTGGACATCGGGGTGGTGCGCCTGCACGAACGCGATGCCCGGCTGGGCCGCGATGAGACAGAGGACGGTGATCTCTCCCGCGCCACGGGCGCGAAGCATGTCGAGCACGCAGACGAGTGATCCTCCAGTTGCCAGCATCGGGTCACAGAGCACGACCGGGGCTCCGTCGAGCTCATCGGGAAGGCCGTCGAGGTACACGTCGGGCTTCAGCGTCACTTCATTGCGGCGAAGCCCCACGAGGCACACGCGATGGCGGGGCAGAACCTCCTGCACCGCGGGCGTCATGCCGAGTCCGGCGCGGAGGATGGGGACGATGACGAACTGCTTCTCGATGCGAACCGCCGGCGCCGCGAGGACGACCGGTGTGTCGACCGTGGTCTGGGTGACGGGCATGTCGCGAAACGCCTCGTAGGCAACGAATCGCGAGATCTCCCCGGCCAGGCGCAGGAAGTCGGCGTTCGAGGTGTTGAGGTCGCGCAGCTGGCGAACCTTGTCCGCCACGATGGGATGGTTGACGATGAGTGGTGTGGGCACGAGGTCAGACTACGTCGCCGCCCGCGAGGATGCCCAGATTCGAGCGACCCCGAGGCCCGAAACGCCGTTTCCCATGACCGGTACGATTCATCAATGGCTTCCTCACTCGACACCGGCAGTTCGCTCGGTCAAGAGCAGGTTCCGGCGAATCCGCTGGGCGGCGTCCGGTCCAGGTACGAGGGGCCCAGCGCCGAGATCTCGCGCGACCGCAACCTCGCCTGGTGGCGACGCGTCCTGCCGATCATCGCCTCGCACCGGCTGACGTTCATCACCGCCATCGTGCTCTCGTTCGTGAGCCTCGTCTTCCAGACGCTGGTGCCCAACATGCTCAACGGGGCCATCGACAACGCGCTGATCAAGAACTCCGGCTCCCTGCACACCGACGTCGTGCACATCCTGATCGTCGGGGTGATCGCGGGGGTGACGGGCATCATCTCTCGCCAGTACCTCTACTACACCGCGTACAACGTGGAGGCAGACCTGCGCTCGCTCATCTACGAGCACCTGACCTGGCTCTCGTTCAGCTTCTACGACCGGGTGCAGTCCGGACAGCTGATCAGCCGTGCGAACAGCGACATCCGCAGCGTCCAGATGTACTCCACGTTCGCCCCGCTCATCATCGTCCAGTGCTCGATCGGCGTGCTGGCCTTCGGTTTCATGCTCCACATCAACGTGCTGCTCGCCTGCATCGCGATGACCATCATGCCGGTGCTCTACCTCGTCGGCATCCGCATGCGCAAGGTGCTATTCCCGATCTCGTGGATCACCCAGGCCCGCCTCGCCGACGTCGCCACGATCGTCGACGAGAACATCAACGGCGTGCGCGTGGTGAAGTCCTTCGCCCAGGAAGAGGCGGAGATCAACCGGCTCGCCGACGCCGCCGAGCGGGTGGCCTGGGCGTACATCAAGGACGCCCAGATCCGCGGCCTCTGGTCGCCCTGGGTGCAGAACCTTCCCCAGGTCGGGCTCGCGCTGGTGCTGTTCTTCGGCGGGTGGATGGTCCTCGACGGCCACCTGGGCATCGGGGCCATCCTCAGTTTCAACATCTATCTCCTGATGCTCCAGGCGCCCTTCATGATGCTCGGCATGCTCGTCATGATGGGACAGCGGGCCAAGGCGAGCGCGGAGCGGATCTTCGAGGTCCTCGACGAGAGCCCCGACATCGTCGAGCGGCCCGGCGCGTTCGACCTCGTCGACGTGAAGGGCGCCATTGACTTCGACCACGTCCGCTTCGAGTACGCCAATGGCGCCGAGATCCTCACCGACTTCGACGCTCACATCGAGCCCGGTGAGACGGTCGCGATAGTGGGGCGCACGGGCTCGGGCAAGTCAACGGTCGCGCGCCTGGTGACCCGCTTCTACGACGTCGCCGACGGCGCGGTCTGCATCGACGGAACGGACGTGCGCGACGTGACCTTGCCCTCCCTTCGCGCCAACGTGGGCGTCGTGCTCGACGAGCCCTTCCTCTTCTCCATCTCGATCCGCGACAACATCGCCTACGGGCGGCCCGACGCGCCGATCGGGGAAGTCGAGGCCGCGGCGAAGGCCGCGAACGCGCACGAGTTCATCGTGCGCCTGCCCGAGGGTTACGACACCGTCGTCGGCGAGCGCGGCTACACCCTCTCGGGCGGTCAGCGCCAGCGCATCGCCATCGCGCGGACCCTCCTCGTGAACCCCCCGATCCTGATCCTCGACGACGCGACGAGCGCCATCGACGTGCACGTCGAGGCGGGCATCTACGAGGCGCTCGGTCGCCTGCTGCGCCAGCGCACGACCATCGTCATCGCGCACCGGATCTCCACGATCGCCCTGGCGACCCGCGTCATCCTGCTCGACGAGGGCCGGGCGGTGGCGACCGGCACCCACGAGGAACTGCTCGCCAACTCGCCGCTCTACGCCGAGGTGCTCGCCCAGACCACGTCAGCCGTCGACTGATGGCCTGGGGCGGCGGATGGAGCGGCGGCGGCGGCGGGATGTTCGGTTCAAGCTCGAACACGGGCCTTCCCTTCGGCGGCATTCCCAGCGAGTTGATGGCCGAGGCGACCAAGCTCATGGCCACCGAGCCGGTCCACGAACCCTCGGCGATCGAGTTCAGCCAGCGCCCGAGCGAGAAGGAACGCCAGCGCCTCACGTTGCTGAGGATGCTGCGCGCCTACCCCGGCTACGTCGCCGCCGGCTCGCTGCTCGTGATTGTCATCAGCGTCGTGATGCAGGCGGGACCCAAGCTCACCGAGTACGCCATCAGCAACGGCATGGTCGAGGGCCACCGCTCGCTCACCGTCGTCGTCGCATGCGGAATCCTCTACCTCGCCATTGCGGTCGCCAGTTCCCTGCTCCAGCGCGTGCAGGTCGACGTCACCGGCAAGCTGGCCTCGCGGGTCATGCACGACCTGCGCATCCGGGTCTTCGTCCACTTCCAGCGGCTCGGTCTCGACTTCTTCACCGAGGAGAAGGCCGGCGTCCTGATGAGCCGCATGACGAGCGACGTCGAGAACCTCCAGCAACTCGTGCAGGACGGCATCAGCTCGTTCGCGCTGCAGGGCCTCACGATGGTCGTGATCACCGTCGTGCTGTTCACGACCAACGTCGCGCTCGCGACATGGACCGTCCTGCTCATCGTCCCCCTGCTCTTCGCCCTCTCGATCTGGTTCCACCACGCGTCGGAGAAGGGCTACCTGCTGAGCCGCGACCGGATCGCCAACGTGCTCGCCGACCTCTCGGAGTCGCTCTACGGCATACGTGTCGTCACCGCCAACAACCGCCAGCGGCGCAACATCCGCAACCACCGCCACGTCGTGGGCGCCTACCGCGACGTCAACCACTACACCGGGCGGGTGAACGCCCTCTACGGACCCTCGACCAACATGATCGGCATCCTCGGCACGGGGCTCTTGCTCGGCATCGGCGGACACATGGTCATCGAACACAAGCTCAGCGTCGCGGCGCTCATCGCGTTCTTCCTCTACCTCAACCGGTTCTTCGCGCCGATCCAGCTCCTCGTCCAGCAGTACAGCTCGCTCCAGCAGGGCCGGTCGTCGGTCATTCGCCTGCGCGAGCTGCTGGAGAACGCGCCCACCGTCGACGAGCAGGAGAACGCGACGACCTTGCCGACGATCGAGGGGCGGATCACCTTCGAGAACGTGAGCTTCGGCTACAACGAGGACAACCTCGTGCTGCGCGACGTGAACCTCGAGATCGCACCCGGGGAGTCGGTCGCGTTCGTCGGGCCCACCGGCGCCGGCAAATCAACCATGGCCAAGCTCGCGAACCGCTTCTACGACCCGACGTCGGGCCGGATCCTCCTTGACGGCATCGACATCCGCACCGTGACCCTGCACTCGCTGCGCTCCCAGCTGGGTGTCGTTCCCCAGGAGGCGTTCCTCTTCGCGGGCTCGATTCGCACCAACCTCGCCTTCGGCCGCACCGGCATCACGGACGAGGAGATCGAGGAGGCGATCGACGTGGTGGGCCTGCGCGACCTCGTCGAGCGACTGCCCGACGGCATCGACACGATCGTCCACGAACGCGGCCAGACCTTGTCGGCCGGTGAACGGCAGCTGCTGGCGCTCGCCCGGGCCTTCCTCGCCCGACCGCGCGTGCTGATCCTCGACGAGGCGACCTCATCGCTCGACCTGCAGAGCGAGACCGTGATCGAGCGAGCGCTCGACCGCCTGCTCGAGGGGCGCTCGGCCATCCTCATCGCCCACCGCCTCACGACCGCCCAGCGCGCCGACCGGATCGTGGTCATCGACAAGGGCGGCATCGTCGAAGTGGGGACGCCGCGCGAGCTGCTCGCGCGCGGCGGCGCCTACGCGGCGATGTACGAGGCGTGGCTCGCGTCGGGCGGACGCGACGCCACACGCGGCGAAGCGTAACTCCACCCGGCCAGGACGCCAGGGACCTGGACTCACGCGTCCGCCTTCGCGGATATCGTTCGGGTGACACCGAGCGAGCGAAGTGGGGCCACATGACCGACGCCAAGATCCCGATCAAGCGAACTCGCGCGCGTCTCGTCGCGCCCGAGCCGACCGTGGACCCGATAGCCGGTGAGGCGCAGTGCCCTGCGCCCAACCGCGAGCCCCGCTTCGTCATGCCCGCAAGGGATGCGGCGGCGAAGGAGAAACTCGACGAGTTCACCCGGCGCACGGGCCGGCGCCCGAACGTGCTGGTCATCCTGATGGACGACGTGGGCTGGGGCGACTTCGGCTGCTACGGCGGGGGCATCGCGGTGGGCTCGCCCACACCCAACATCGACCGCTTGGCAAAGGAAGGACTCCTGCTCACCTCGCTCTACAGCGAACCTTCCTGCACCCCGACGAGGGCCTCGATCATGTCGGGTCGTCTGCCGATGCGCCACGGCCTGCTCATCCCTCCGATGTACGGGATGCCCGGCGGGCTCCAGGGCGAGGTCACTCTCCCCCAGCTGCTCTCCGAGGCGGGATACCGGACCCAGGCCGTGGGCAAGTGGCACATGGGCGAGAACCGAGAAAGCCAGCCCCAGCACGTGGGCTTCGACGACTTCTACGGCTTCCTGTCGGTCTCGGACATGTACACCGAGTGGCGCGACCCCTATTTCTTCCCCGAGATCGTCTACAGCGACGCGCGCACCGAGTGGGTGAAGAACATCCCGTTCAACAAGTGCTTCGTGCACGCGACCCGGGGCGGGGAGGTCGAGGAGGTCGAGGAGGTCACCATCCCGGTGCTGTCGCTGCTCGACGACAAGTGGTGCGAGTACTCGCAGGTCTTCATCGAGTCGATGGCCACGCAGGACCAGCCCTGGTTCCTCTACCACTGCACGCGCGGCGCCCACTTCGACAACTACCCGCACCCCGACTTCCTCGGGCGCTCCCCCGCGAAGCACCCCTACAAGGACGCGCTCGTCGAGCTCGACGACATCTGCGGGCGACTGATCGAGACCTTGGAGACAACGGGTCAGTTGGATTCGACGTTGATCATGATCTCATCGGACAACGGACCCGAGATGGAGACGTGGCCGGACTCGGCGTACACGCCGTTTCGCTGCGCCAAGGGCTCGACGTGGGAGGGCGGCGTTCGGGTGCCGGGTGTCGTGTCCTGGCCCGGGATGATCGAGCCCGGGCGCACGAGCGACGGGCTCGTGCACCTGCTCGACCTCTTCGCGACCTGCGCGACACTCGCCGGCGCCGAGGACAAGGTCCCGAGCGATCGTTACATCGACTCGGTCGACCAGACGTCGTTCCTCCTTGCTCCCGCCGATGAGGGTGAGGTCGTCTCCAACCGCAAGTTCCAGCACTACTGGCTGACGATCAACTATTCGGCCCTGCGCCTCGGGGAGTACAAGTACATGATCTCGTCGATCTCAGACGACGACCACGACGTCCTGAATCCGGGCGGCTTCACCGGGACGATCCAGCAGTACGGCTACGGGCGTCTCTACAACCTCTACCTCGACCCGAAGGAGACGCACTCCTACATGATCCGAAAGCTGGTCTACATCGACGTGATCCAGTCCGAGATCCGCCGGCACCGGATGACCTATTCCCAGTGGCCGAACAAGCCGCCCCAGACGCCAACCCCGCAGGGTTAGCCGGTCGACCTCGGCACCATCCGACGACGGTTCCGCAACCTAGAGCAGTTCCTTCACCGTCGCGATGAGCGACGCCGCGCTCTGACCGGCCCGGGGCATCGGGTGCACCTGGAGATGCGTGACGCCCGCCTCCTGGAAGGCAGCGATGCGCTCCCTGACGTAGCCCTCGGGGCCGCAGAGCGTCGTGAGCTCGAGGAACTCCGCTGGGACGGCAGCCTCGGCCTCCGTCTTCTTGCCTGAGAGGTAGAGGTCCTGGATGACCTCGGCCTCCTTCTCGTAGCCGTAGCGAATGGCCAGCTCGTTGTAGAAGTTCTTGCCCTTGGCTCCCATGCCGCCCACGTACAGCGCCACCATGGAACGCTGCAGCTCGCGCAGCTTGGTGACGTCCTCGCCCTCGCCGATCGCGAGCAGTCCTCCGGCGGTGATCATCATGTCGCCGAGGCGGGCATCGCGCTTGGCCTTGCCCGCCGCGAGCGCAGGTCCCCAGACGTCATTGGCGCGCTCGGGGATGAAGAGGATCGGGATCCAGCCATCGGCGATCTCGGCCGTCAGCTCGACGTTCTTCTCGCCAAGCGACGCGATCCAGATCGGGATCTCACTGCGCAGCGGATGAGCGATGATCTTGAGCGGCTTGCCGAGCCCCGTGCCCTGCTCGGGTGGCAGTGGCAGCGTGAAGTTCTTGCCCTGGTGCACGAGGGGGGCTTCGCGCTTCCACACGTCGCGACAGATCTCGACGATCTCGCGGGTTCGTCCGAGCGGGTTGGTGTAGGGGACGCCGTGGAAACCCTCGATGACCTGGGGACCCGACGCGCCGAGGCCCAGATTGAACCGACCGTCCGAGAGTGCGTCGATTCCCGCCGAGGTCATGGCGATGAGCGTCGGGGTACGCGTGTAGATCGGCAGGATCGCGGCGCCTATCTCCACCTTGTTCGTGAGTGCCGCGAGGTAGCCCATGAGCGAGGGGCTGTCGAAGCCGTAGGCCTCGGCGACCCAGACCAGGTCGAGCCCGGCCTTCTCCATTTCGACCACTTGATCAGCGGCTTGCTTGAAGCCCCCGGAGTAGCTGAGCATCGTTGAGATCTTCATGGAGGCCTTTCGGGGTCTTTTCTTTCAAGCACAGTATCTGAACCTTGCGGGGCTGGCGCGTGTCCGCACCGATACTGTCGTACGCTGGTCTACGGGGGCAACGACGCTCCTTCCTAGTTCAAAGGCTGGTGACAACGTGGTCACGCGTCCGAACGAGGCTCCGAGCGACGAGTTCAACCCGTGGCTGCGAGTGACCTCCTTAATTGAAAACGCCGGGCAGATCCTCGGACTCAACGATGGTCTCATCAAGCGCATCGTGACCCCCGAGCGGGTCCTCGAGGTCGCCGTGCCGGTGCGCATGGACTCGGGCCTGGTCGAGATGTACACGGGCTGGCGGATCCAGCACGACACGTCGCGCGGGCCCGGCAAGGGCGGCATCCGGTTCCACCAGAGCGTCAACGCCGACGAGATCGCGGCGCTCAGCGCGGACATGTCGATCAAGTGCGCCGTGGTCAACATCCCCTACGGCGGGGCCAAGGGCGGCGTGAGGGTCGACCCCACGACGCTCTCACGCGCCGAACTCGAGCGCCTCACGCGCCGCTACGCGTTCTCCATCGCGCCCATGATCGGGCCCGACCGCGACATCCCCGCCCCCGACATCAACACCGACACCCAGGTGATGAGTTGGATCATGGACACCGTCTCGATGCTGCGCGGGTACAACACGCCCGGCGTCGTCACCGGCAAGCCACTCGCGATCGGTGGCACCCTCGGCCATGCCGGCGCGACGTCGCTAGGCGTCACGATCTGCACCACGGCCCTGCTTCAGCGGCTCGGGCGGCTCTCCAACGAGCAGCGCGTCGTCGTCCAGGGCTACGGCAAGGTCGGCGCACCTCTCGTGAAACTCTTGAGCGACCGCGGCATGAAGATTGTTGGCATCGCCGACGTTCGTGGCGCCATCCACGTCCCCGAAGGCATCAACCACCAGGTGCTCACCAGGCACTTCGCCGAGGCCGGCACCGTCGTTGGCTACCCCGGAGCGGACAGCGTACCCGCCGATCTGTTGTTCACGATCCCGAGCGACATCGCCATCCCCGCCGCCCTTGGTGGTGTCATCACGGAGAAGGTCGCCTCAGAGATGGCGGCGTCGATCATGGTCGAAGCCGCCAACGGTCCGACCACCGGTGAGGGGGCCACCGTGCTCGCCAGCCGCGGCATCACGGTCATCCCGGACGTCCTCGCGAACGCGGGCGGGGTCGTGGCGTCCTACTTCGAATGGGCCCAGGACATGCAGGGCTTCATGTGGGAGACCGAACTCTTTCAGCAGCGTCTCGAGAAGTTCATGCACGAGGCTTTCAACCACATCTGGAGCCGCCACAAGGATCTGAAGCTCACGCTGCGCGATACGGCGATCGTCGCCGGCGTCGAGCGCATCGCTGAAGCAACCGAGCTTCGCGGACTGTTCCCCTGATTGACGCCGATTGACTTCGGGCGGTCACCTGCGAGCAGCGCGTGACGGCCCTTGGGTCATACGGGGCGTCCCGCGACGACGGTCCCGACGACGGCGATGTCCTTGATCGCCATGGGATCGACGCTCAAAGGGTTGTCCTCCAGGATCGTGAGGTCCGCGTACTTGCCGACCTCGATGGACCCCAAATCCTCGTCACGCTTTATCAGGTACGCCGAACCGAGCGTCATCGCCGTGAGCGCCTGCAACGGCGTGATCTTCTCGGCCGCGCCCAGCTCGTGACCGCTGCGCGTTCGGCGATTGACCGCGCACCACATCGTGAAGAGCGGGTTGACGGGCGTGACGGGGTGGTCGGAGTGCAGCGAGATGGCGATCCCCTCGTCGAGGGCGGTGTGGGCGGCGTTCATGCGCCGGGCCTTGTCGGGGCCCATCGTCTTCGTGCGGTGGATGTCGCCCCAGTAGTAGATGTGGTTGGAGAAGAGATTGGCGCCCACGCCGAGGACGGCCATCCTTCGCATCATCGCGCGCGACGCCATCTGGCAGTGCTCGAGGCGGTGGCGATGGTCTCGCCGCGGCGAATGTTCGAGCACCCGGTCGATCGCGCGAAGCACCACCTCGGTCGCCTCGTCGCCGTTCGTGTGGATCGCCATCTGATAGCCGGCGTCGTGGAAGGGCGTCATGGTCGCAACGACCGCGTCCTCGTCGAGGATCAGGAAGCCGTGATCCTCGCCGCTGCAGTAACCGGGCCACTTCAACTTTCCGGTGAAGCCCTGGATCGAGCCGTCGGCGATGAGCTTGAGCGGTCCCAGCGCGTAGCGGTCGGTTCCCTGGTCTCGAAGCGACGCCAGGTGCGCGAGGAGTTCGTCGTTCGAAAAACGACTCGACATGGCGCCGAGGTGGGGTGAGTAGAAGACCCTCACCGGAAAGGTCGGTTCGTTGGCCACTCGCGCGTAGGTGTCGAAGGCGTCGCCTGCGGCGAAGAGGGCCATGTCACTGCCCGAGGTGACGCCGGCCTGGCGCAGCAACTCGCCGCCGTCGCGCATGGCCCGCTCCGGATCCCCGGCGAGCACGCTCATGTCGTCGAACACGAGCGCCATCGCCGTCTCGTGGAACTCTCCCGTCGGGTCGCCGTTGGCGTCCTTCATCACACCCGCGGCGGTCGTCGAGGAGCCGACGCCGTTTCGCTGCATTTGCAGTGAGTTCGCGTAGGCCAGGTGGCCGCTGGCGTTCACCACGAGCACGCCCTGGGTGGTGCTCACCCGGTCGAGGTCCTCTCGTCGCAGCGGTCGCCCATCGTGGAGGACCGGGTCGAAGCCGTAGGCGACGATGGTGTGCTTGTCGCCATTCGCGTGTTCGCGCAGCCTTTCGACGACCTCTTCGATGCCGCGACATCCCACGGCGGGCGTGCCGTCGGGGCGGGGACGGTCGTCGAAGCCCGTCCACACCAGCTGTCCGAGGGCGCCGTCCATCGTGATGTGGCCGTGGGCCTCGATGAAGCCCGGCACGATGACACGCTCGGCGTAGCGCAGGTCCGTCTCGAAGGTCCGGTCGCGCAGAGCCTCGACCACCTCGTCGTGGGTGCCGACGTGCAGGATCCGCTCCCCACTCACCGCGACCGCCTCTGCGCTCGGGCAGTTGGCGTCGAGTGTGACGATTTCGCGGGCGCGGTAGACAGTGACGGACACGGGATTTCCCTTCGAATTTTCATACCAAATGCAGCCATTTTGAAGTACCTGACGAACAGGGCCAAGTGAGGGAATACTAGGGGGATGACCAACGTCTCCTCGGACCGACGCGGTGAACTGAAAAGGCCTTCCCAGGCACGCTCCATGGCGACCTTTGCCAGCATTCTCGACGCCTCGACCGCCGTCATCGTCGAACGCGGCGTCCAGGGACTCAACACCAACGTCGTCGCGGAGAGGGCCGGCGTCAACATCGGCACCGTCTACCACTACTTCCCCGACAAGACCGCGATTCTGGTCGAGCTCTTTCGCATCGACCAGGCGCGGCGCATGGCCCATCTCCTCGAGAAACTGCGCGAGGTGTCGGTCACGCCCAACCTCAACGCATGGGCCGAGGACGTCTTCAATCTCGCGATCGAGCTGAGGACTGATCACCCGGCGACGGCGCACTTGCGACGGGCCTTTCGCGCGGTCCCCGAGCTCGTGGAGCTCGACCGCAAGGAGACCGACGAGTATCTGGAGTTCTTCGCCTCGCAACTGAAGCTTCGCTTCAACCGGATCTCGACGAGCCGAGCGCAGGCCGCGGCGAAGATCCTCATCGAAATCACCGCGATGATCCTGGACGTCAGCGAGGAAACCGACCGATTCTCTGACGAGTTCCTCGCCGAGGGCCTAACCGCGCTCAAGAGCTACATCCACACGCTCGAGGCCTCCTGAGGACGGGCGTTCGCTCGAAGCAACGATGTCATCGAGCCGGCACGGGTCAATACGGCACAGGTCGCCTTGGACGGCCCGCTCCTGGGTTACTCGGCCGATACATTTCGCCGAAATCCTCAGAAATCCCTGGAGAGTTGTGGAAGCCTTGGGTAGTGAGCACGCCTGAACTGACGCGAACCGAACTTGAGGAGTTGGTCGAGAGGCTTCGCGAAGAGGTTGCGCGACTCAAGGAGGAGATTCGTCGACTCCGTCGCGAGAACCACGAGGTCCCACCCCACTACTTGTAGCAAGAGCGGAGTCGTCCGCGTCCGATCTGCGAGAAATGTTCGACGGTTACGATGGAACCTGTTCACGATGATGAAGTGAGACCGCCATGTCACAGTTGATGCCCGCCGCCTTCTTCGGCCATGGGAACCCCATGAATGCCCTCGAGCACAATCGCTACACCGACGCCTGGAACGCCTTCGGGGCCTCGATGCCCAAACCCAAGGCCGTGCTCGTCGTGTCGGCGCACTGGTACGTGAACATCACCGCGGTCACCGCGATGAAGATGCCCCGCACGATCCACGACTTCTACGGTTTCCCCCAGGAGCTCTTCAATGTCGAGTATTCCGCACCGGGCGACCCCGAGACCGCGCAGCGAATCCTCGACGTCGTCAAGCCCACCTGCGTCGGTCTCGACGAGGACAGCTGGGGCCTCGACCACGGGACGTGGTCGGTGCTCGTCCACATGTTCCCCAAGGCGGACGTGCCGGTGCTGCAGCTCTCGATCAACGCGGAGCTGCCCTTCGACTACCACTTCAACCTCGGAGCGCAGCTGCACTCCCTGCGAGAAGAGGGCGTCCTGATCGTCGGCAGCGGCAACGTCGTGCACAACCTGCGTCTCATCAACTGGAACCTGCCGGGCCAGGGAACCGACTGGGCCCACCGGTTCGACGACGACATCCGAGCGATCATGACGAGCGACGCTTCTGAACTCGGAAAGTCGAACTCGCACGCGGACTACCGCCTCGCGGTGCCGACGCCCGACCACTTCCTCCCGCTCGCCTACATCGCGGGGCTCTCGTCCCAGGCGGGCGCGCCCACGCGCACGCTCATCGACGGCTACGAGATGGGCTCGCTCTCGATGACGGCGTACGAGGTTCCGGGCTCCTGAGTCACTTTCTCGCCGCGCGCTGAGCGCGCCGGACCGACACGCCGAGGGCGAGGATCGCGAGCAGCGGCAACGCCGCGGCGGCGAGCGCGTTGAGCTGCCAGACGATTCTGAGCAGCGCCACGACCGCGATGATGAGCAGCGCCGCGACGAACAATTCGGGCGTATCGCCCACGAGGAAGTCCCACCAGAACATCGCGAATCCCTTCACGATGCGCACGGCGAGCGGTCGTTGGCTCTGGCTCACGCGTTTGTCCCTGATTCGACGGCTGGAACCTGCGAGCGCACCGCCGCCACCAAGATCCACGTCACCAGCGCGTAGAGCCCGACGAAGAGGAGCAGCGCTCCGTCTTTGCCGGGCCACCTGACCTTGAGCCCTTCACCCACCCAGAAGGTGCCGTAGCTCACCAGCAGGATTCCGACACCCATCTTCATCGCGTTCTCGGGTACCCTCGAGAGCTGCTTGGCGACGATGACGCCGGCGACGCCGACGACGACGATCGCGGCCGACGCCGCGAGCGACGCCAGGCCGAGACGGCGCGACGACGTGCCCAGCGTGATGACCAGGATCACCACTTCCAGCCCCTCGAGGAAGACGCCCTTGAAGGCCACAACGAACGAGATGCGGTCCCGCTGCGGGCTCGACGCCACCTCGGCGAGTTCGGACACCGTCTCTTGGTAGATCGCGTCCTCGTCGTGCATGGCCTTCAGCCCGCTCGATCGAAGGATGGCCTTTCGAAGCCACTGCATGCCGAAGATCAGCAGGATTCCACCGATCACGAGATGCAGAACGCCAGTGGGCACCCTCACCAATGCGGGGCCGAACGCCACGACCAGCACCGCGAGCGTCGCCAGCGCAGCAATGACACCCTCCATCGCCGAACGCCAGCCCCTCGTGTGACCCACCGCGAGGACGATGGTGAGCGCTTCGACCATTTCGACCGCTGAAGCCAGGAAGACCGCGACGACGAGGAGGAGCACCCCGGAGGAGACTGTGGTGGCAATCACGTGCTGTGCCTACTCCTAAGGACTCACGACGAGGTTGGCCATCGGGTCAACCCACACTTCGTACTCTACGGGCTGGGTCGCCTAGCGGTCCCGGCGGCGAAGCTCGTCTTCGACGGCGGCTGGATCGAGCCCGCGACTGCGAAGCAGCAGCAAGGTGTGGAACCAGAGGTCGGCCGCTTCGCTTACGACCCTCTCGTCATCCTCGCTGAGCGACGCGACGACCGTCTCGACCGCTTCCTCGCCGACCTTGCGCGCGATGAGCGGCGTGCCCTCGCGCAGCATCGCCGCCACGTAGGAGTCCTCGTCGCCCTGCGCCTCGCGCTGAAGGATCCGGCGCCACAGCCACGGGGTGAAACAGGACGTCGCGCCGTCGTGGCATGTGGGGCCGTCGGCGTTCGCGCGCACGAGCACCGCGTCCTCGTCGCAGTCGAGGATCACTTCGACCACGCGAAGGGTGTTGCCCGACTCCTCACCCTTACGCCACAGCTTCTGGCGCGACCTCGAGAAGAAGTGGACGAAACCCGTCGACCTCGTGAGGCTGAGGGCCTCCTCGTCCATCCATCCGAGCATCAGCACCCGTCCGGTGGCGTCATCCTGGACAATTGCGGCACGCAGTTCTTCGCTCATGCTCGCTCCTTAAATGGTCGAAGTTGGATCCCAAGGCTCTCGATCTCGCGGCGCAGTCCCGGCAGCCCCGCCGGGTTCTCATGCACGATCGACGCGATGAGCGCCGCGTCGGTGACCCGCAGGGCGTCGGCGACGTGCTGGGCGGACCCCGCGCCGCCAGAGGCGATCACCGGTATCGTCACGGCGTTTCGAACGGCGACGGTGAGCTCCAGGTCGAAGCCCGTGCGCTTGCCGTCCTGGCGGATGGAGGTGAGCAGGATCTCCCCCGCGCCGCGTTCGCACGCCTCGACCGCCCACTCCAGGGTCGGCGTCGTCGTCGCCACCCGTCCGCCGTGGGTGTGGACCACGCCCTCGCCGGCATCGATCGCCACGACCACCGCCTGGCTGCCGTAGCGGTCGGCGATGGCGGTGATGAGCCAAGGATTGGCGAGCGCGGCGGAGTTGAGCGAGACCCGGTCGGCACCGGACTCGATGATCCGGGTGGCGTCGGCGACGCTGCGCACCCCGCCGCCCACCGTGAAGGGGATCTCGAGGACGTCGGCCACCTGGGCCACGACCGAGGTCATCGTCGCGGTGTCCTCGGGGGTGGCGGCGATGTCGAGGAACACGAGCTCATCGGCACCTCCGTCGCTGTAGAACGTCGCGAGCTCGACCGGGTCGCCGACGTCACGCAGCCCGACGAAGCTCACGCCCTTGACGACCCTGCCGTTCGCCACGTCGAGACACGGGATCAGGCGAGGGAGAGGCATTTTTCCAGGAATTCGAGCCCGGCGTCACCGCTCTTCTCCGGGTGGAACTGCACGCCAAGGAACGGGCCGCGCCGCACGGCGACGGTGATGCCGTCCGAGGTCGCGATCGAGTCCGGGGACTGGGCGGCGTAGGAGTGGGCGAAATAGAAGGCATCGCCCCACGGCTCGACGATCGCCCAGCCGAGGCGGGGAACCCGTCCGGTCGTGAGCCGGACCACTTCGCCGCTCAAGAGACCGAGCCCCTCCACGCCTCCGTCCTCCTCGCTGGCTTCAAGGGCGAGCTGCATCCCGAGGCATATTCCGAGCGTGGGTCCGTGGTCCGCGAAACGGTCGCGAAGCGCGGCCGCGGCACTGGTCTCGTTGAGGTGGACCATCGCGCTGCGCGCCGATCCCACACCGGGCAGTACCACGTAGGGAGCCGTGGCGATCTTGGCCGGATCGGAGCTGACCTCGCTGCTTCTTCCCAGGTGCGTGAGTGCCGCCCGCACGGATCGGGTGTTGCCCGCGCCGTAGTCGACGACGATGACGTCGGTCACAACGAACCCTTCGTGGAACGCACGAGCGAACCGTCGCGGGTCATGGCCTGGGCGAGGGCGCGCCCGACCGCCTTGAACGCGGCTTCGGCGACGTGGTGGGCGTTCGTGCCCGACGCCGTGACGTGCAGGGTGATCCGCGCGGTCTGGGCGAGCGATTCGAAGGCGTGCGCGGCCATTCCCGGGTCGGGATCGATTGAGATGTTGGCCGTGGCGCGGCCCGACAGGTCGACGACCGCGTGCGCCAACGCCTCGTCCATCGGGACCCGGGCCTCGCCGTAGCGGGTGAGGCCGCGACGGTCCCCGAGGGCCAAGTCGAGCGCCTCGCCGAACGTGCGCATCATGTCCTCGACGGTGTGGTGGTCACCCGTCTCGAGGTCGCCGACTCCCTCGAGGCGAAGGTCCATGCCCCCGTGGAAGGCCAGTTGGGTGAGCATGTGGTCGTAGAACCCCTCGCCCGTGTGCACGTAGACACGGCCCTCGCCGGGTACGCGGAGCCGAACCGTCATCAGCGTCTCGGCGGTGGCGCGGCGGTGGCGCAGCGCCTGGGCGGGCATCGCCTCACCCTTCAGTTCCGCGCGCAGCGCGTCGAGCAGCACGTCGTCATCGAGCTGGTCGCGAACGCTGATGCGAAGCCCGCCGGAGAACGCTCGGACCACCACGCCGTAGGGCATCAGGCGCTCGACGATGTCCTGGGGATGGTCCATCGGGATGTAGAGGAAGTTCGTGTAGGAGGGCATGGAAGCGAGCCCGAGCGCGCTGAGCTCAGCGGACAGCCGCTCGCGCTCAGCGATCTGGGCGGACACGTCGACCGGGGTCGCGATCGCGGCGAGGGCGAGCGACGCCGAGAGCGACGACACCGAGAGCGGAGCCTGGCGTGAGGTGATGACCGCCGTCAACTCGGGCGACGCCACCGCGTAGCCGACGCGCGCGCCCGCGAGCCCGTACGCCTTGGAGAAGGTGCGCAGCACGATGGCGCCCTGGTCCACGCGATCGAGCGCGTCGACGCCCGCGTACTGCGCGTACGCCTCGTCGATGATGAGCTGTCCCGGCACGTCAGGGATGTCGGGCAATTCGCCGGTGGGGTTGTTGGGTCGACACACGAAGACGAGGTCGGCCTTCGCGGGATCGTCGATGACGGTCGCTCCCGCCATCAGCGCCGCGTAGCGGTACATCGAGTACGACGTCGCCGGCACCGTCGCAACCGTGCCACCTTCGGCGAAGATGCGTGCCAGCAGCACGATGAACTCGTCGCTGCCAGCACCGAGCGAGACCTGGTCGAGCTCTACCCCGTGCTGGGCCGCGATCGCCCGGCGCAGAGGCTCGTAACGTCCGCGGTCGTACTCGTTGATGTCGGCGAGCGCCTTGGCGAGCGCCGCCGGACGTGCGCTGGCGGGCGGCGTCGGTGGAACGTTGCCGTCAAATCGGATGATGGCGCGCGGATCGAGGCCGACCTTCGCGGCGATCGACTCGTTCGAGGGCGGCCACTGGTAGGCGTCGAGGGCGACTGGCTTGTTCATCGGCGCGCCGTGGCCTTGTGCGCGGTCATGCCTTCGAGTTCCGCCAATGCCTCGATCACCGGTGCCAGCCTTTCGAGACCCTCCTTGGTCACGCGCTGCACGGTGACCGTCTTCATGAACGCCTCGAGCCCGAGGCCCCCGGTCGACTTGGACCATCCGCCCGTCGGCAGCACGTGGTTGGCGCCGGTCGCGTAGTCCCCCGCGGGAACGGGCGAGTAGGGTCCGACGAACACTGCGCCGGCGTTGCGGATCCGGTCTGCGAGCGACTCGGCGCGAACGCCGAGCAGCGCGACGTGCTCGGCGGCGTACCCTTCAATCTCAGCGAGAGCGGCGTCGAGGTCATCACCGACACGCACCACGAACGCCCGCGAATCGGGGCCGTGCTCCATCTGAGCCGCCAGTTCCTGCTGGATGATTTCCTCGTCGAACCCTTCGTCGGCGGCGACGACGATCTCGCTCGGTCCGGCGGGCAGGTCGATTGCGACGTCGCGACTGACCAGCAGCTTCGCGGTGTTGACGGCTCCCCCGCCCGGCCCGAAGATCTTGTCGACCGGCGCGATTGATTCGGTGCCGTAGGCCATCGCGGCGATGGCCTGCGCCCCGCCGATCGCCCAGACCTCGTCGATGCCGAGCAACGCGGCGGCGGCGGCGACCGCAGGGGCGCCACTTGGTGGCGTGCAGACGACGATCCGCTCAACCCCGGCGACCTGGGCTGGGACCGCACCCATGATGAGCGAGGAAACGAGACCCTTCGGCACATAGATGCCCACCGATCGCAGTGGCGTCCACCGGCGCTCGAGGGTGACGCCCGGCGAGACTTCGAGCATGAGGTCGACCGGTCGTTGGGCGGCGTGCCAGGTGCGCACCGATTCTGCCGCGGCGAGCACGGCCGCAGTCGGGATGTCGCCGTAGGCGACCGCACGCTCGGGCTTGGTGGCGGTTGTGCCGTCAAAGAGCTGCGACCATTCGACGAGGGCGGCGTCGCCGCGCTCGCGTACGTCCTGGACGACCTCCTCGATGGATATCTTCCGGTCGGTCTGCACGGGCTTACTCACGGCACCATCCGCTCAACGGGCAGCGTGAGGATCGAACTCGCGCCGCAGGCTTCCAACTTCGGCAGTAACGACCAGATGTCCGCGGCGGGCACGAGCGCGTGGACGGCCACGATGCCCGACGTCGCGAGGTCCATCACGGTCGGCGACCCGGACGTCGGCAACAGCGACAGCACCTCGTCCAAGCGGGACTTGGCGACGTTGCAAAGAAGGTACCGGTTCGCACGGGCGTTGATCACGGACCCGAGGACGGTGGTGAGTGTTCGGCGGGCCTCGTGGTCGGTCGAACCCTTTCGTCCCACGAGCACTGCCTCGGACTCGAAGAGCACCCCGATGGAGCGAAGGCCGTTCGTGCGAAGCGTCGAACCCGTCGAGACGAGGTCGATGATCGCATCGGCGAGGCCGAGGCGTGGCGAGATCTCGACGGAACCCGCGACGCGCACCAGTTCGGCCTTGATGCCCCGTTCTTCGAGCACTCCTGCGGCGATGCGCGGGTGCGAGGTCGCGATGCGGCGCCCTTCGAGGTCCTCGATCCGCGTGGCGCTGTCCTCCATCGACACCGCTGCCTGCAGGGAGCACGTGCCGTAACCCAGTCGAAGAAGGACCTCGACGTCGCTCTCGCGCTCGAAGACGAGGTCGAGTCCGGTGATGCCGCAGTCGACGACGCCGTCCTGCACGTACTCGGGCACATCGTCGGCGCGCACGAAGAGCAGGTCGATGTCGGCGTTTCGACAGTGCGCCTGCAAGACCCGCTCGCCGGGCTCCTGGGGGTCGACGCCGCTCGCTTCGAGCAGCGACCACGAGGGTTCGCGTAGGCGACCCTTCGACGGCAAAGCCATGGTGAGGCGACGGTTCATTTGCGACCTTTCTTCAGTACTACCGCGTAGCCACCTTCGCCGTAGTGCAACCAGTGCGCCACCCGCGTGACGGTGGCCGTAGACGCCCCGGTGCGGCGCGAAATCTCCTGGTAGGGGATTCCCTCCTCGACGAGCCGCGCCACTTGCAGCCTCTGGCCCATGGCGTCCAGTTCGGTCGTGGTGCACAAATCGCGCAGGAACGCCGCTACTCTCTTAGGGTCACGGAGTCGGACGAGAGCATCCACGAGCTCATCGAACCGCTCGGAGGTCTCCGGCCGCGCTTCGGCGTGCTGTACTTTGCCACTAGTCATGCTTCCATGCTAACGTGCTACTACACTGCTATGCAAATCATCCCCGCGATCGACCTGCTCGGCGACTACGCCGTCCGCCTCGAGCAAGGCGACTACGACCGCGTCATCTTCCGCCAACCTATCGAGGAATTCATGGCGCGCATCGTCGCGACCAACCCCGCACTGATACATATCGTGGACCTCGAAGGCGCGCGCGATGGCGCCTTGCGCGCCGAAGTGGTGCGCCGGTGCGTCGAACTCGCCGGTGCGATCGCCTTGCAGGTGTCCGGCGGCATCCGGTCCATCGACAGCGCGCGTCTTGCGCTCGGCGCCGGTGCGTCACGGGTGATCGTGGGAACCGCCGTGTGGAGCGAGCCAACGGCGCTCGCCGACTACGTCGAGGCGCTCGGCGAGCGCTTGGTCGTCGCCTTTGACGTGCGCAACGGGCAGCTCGCGGTGAAGGGGTGGCTGTCCTCCACGGGGCTCGGCGTCGACGAGGCGCTCGAGCGATGCGTGAACGTCGGGGTCACTCGCCTGCACGTGACCGCCATCGAACGTGACGGAACGATGAGGGGACCCGACCTCGCCCTCTACGAGAGAGTCTGTCGGAGCGGACTCGCGGTTGTCGCCGCCGGAGGTGTTCGCGACGACGCGGACGTCCTCGCCCTCGAACGGGTGGGCTGTGAGGCGGCGGTGATGGGCCTCGGTTACCTCTCCAAGTTGGGGCTTTCGCTCTAGTCGAAAGTTAAGTGAATATTCCCTAATTAATGGGACTAATTCCTCTAAGGACTCTTTCGGACGCCGCGACAGAATGTATGAGTGGCAATCGAAAGGATTTACGTATGAGGCGTAAGACATTGGACCTACTGCTCAATTATGTTGGCGCACTGCTGACTCTGATGCTCCTGGTAGCCGGAACCGGTTGCTTGGTCGGCTACACATTCACGAGTTCGCAGGTGAAGTCGCAGTTGGAGTATCAGAAGGTCTTCTTCCCGACCAAGAGTGGCCAGGATTACCACGACCTCGTGGCTGCCCACGAGACTCAGTACGCCGGCAAGCAGGTTCTCACCGGATCGGAAGCCCAAATCTTCGCCAACGACATCATCAAGGTTGACACCAAGGTGATCGCCGGCGGCAAGACCTACGCCCAGTTGAGCGCGGCGGCTCCCGAGTCCAGCCAAACAGAACTCGTCTTTCGCGGTGACACCCTGCAAGGACTTCTCCTGAACGCCTACGCCTTCGGGTTCGTGGGCGTCATTGCCCTCTACGCGGCAATCGCTTCGTACGCGCTTGCGGTACTGATGCTGATTCTGACTCTCCTCGGAGTCCGGCACTACCGTCAGAGCGATCCGTCAGACGTGGTTTAACAAGGTCTGGCTCCCCCCAAAAAACCCCGGGCCCCCCCGCCCGGGGTTTTTTGCCGCCCGAATTGATTTCTCAATTCACCTCTCTGAGACGTCGCAAGGCCTTCGCGCAGGAATCGATCGAAACCGCCGGAGCGCAGTCGCTATCCTCCATGGCGTGACGCAGTTGGAGGTATCCACCAGTCGCCTCGCTAAAGTTGGGGCCATCACCGTGCGGCGGGCGTTGCCGCGAAAGGGCCACCGCACCGTCGGCGCCTGGTGCTTCGCGGACCATATGGGTCCGGCGCAAGTCACCAAGGAGCACGGTCTCGACATCGGGCCCCATCCACATATGGGACTGCAGACGGTCACCTACCTCGTGAACGGCGAGGCCCTGCACCACGACAGCCTGGGCACGGAGCAGCTCATCAAGCCGGGCCAGTTGAACCTCATGACCGCCGGCGACGGCGTCTCGCACTCCGAAGAGGCCACCGGTCAGTACGAGGGAACGTTGCAAGGCATCCAGCTCTGGATCGCCCAGCCCGAGGCGACACGCCACCTCGCTCCCGCCTTTGAGCACCACGGCGACCTGCCGCGGATTGAGCGAGGCGACACACTCGCGACCGTCCTCGTGGGCGAGTTCTGCGAGGTGAGCAGTCCCGCCCGCCACGACACCGACCTGGTGGGCGTTGAGTTGAGGGTGAACTCGCGCGTGAACCTCGCGCTACGAAGCGACTTCGAGTACGCGGCCATCGTCCTCGAGGGTTGGCTCGGCGTGAACGGAGCGGTCCTCGAACCGGGGCATCTCGGTTACCTCGCCACCGGAAACGAGGAGATCGAGTTCGACGCCGTCGAGCCCGCGAGGGTCATGCTGCTCGGCGGGATCCCATTCGAAAGCGAGATCCTGATGTGGTGGAACTTCGTCGCGCGCAGCCGCGCCGAGATCGACGAGGGATTCGAATCGTGGCGCACTGACGACGGCCGTTTCGGCACGGTGACGAGCGCCTTGGATCGGATCAACACGCCCGCGCCCTTCTGGCGATCATCCGAGTGAGTGGTCGCTGCGGTCGTGCGGGCGACGCCCAGCGGCTATGAGACCGGGTCGCCCGCAGGGAGATTCTTCGCCGCCCATTCGCTGAGTTCAAACATGGCGGGCATCAGCGCCCGTCCCGATTCGGATAACGCGTACGTCACCGACACTGGTGGTCCTGGTTGCACCGCTCGAACAATCAGGCCGGTGCCCTGAAGTTCGACCAGACGATCGCTGAGCACGGAGTCGCTGATCCCCTCGACGCGCCGCTTCAACTCCGAGAACCCGGAGTCGCCGTTCGCCAGGGTCCCCAGGATCACACCGCTCCAGCGCTTGCCGAGAAATCCGAAAGCCCGCGCGAGAGCGGCATCACAGTGCCGTAGCGCCTCCTCGCAAACTTCTGGCGAGCCCGCGTCTCCGCTCCGACCAACCGAGATTTCGCGCGTGTCCATAGCATCTACATTAGTTGGTGCTCGCCTGGTAATAGCAACTTCTTTTTTACTAGTAGCATGTATAATAGAAGCAGTAAGCCATAAACCCTAGGAGTCACCATGTCCCTTTTCCGTCTAGACGCCAGCATTCGCCCCGAAGGCTCGGCCAGCCGCGCCATTGGCGACATCGTCGAGAACACCTGGCGCGAGGCCCAGCCCGACGCGACCATCACCCGTCGCCACATCGGCCTTCACCCGCTGCCTTCGACCGCGTGGGCCAACGCCGTCTTCGCGGGCCACACCCCCGAGGCCGAGCGTACGCCCGAGCAGCGCGAAGCTGTCGCCCTCGCCACGACCGTCGTCGATGAACTGCTCGACGCCGAGGCGATCCTCGTTGCCTCCCCCCTCTACAACTTCGGAGTCTCCCAGCATCTGAAGGCCTGGGTCGACCTCGCCCTCACCGACCCCCGTCTCGCGACCGGCGCGGGCCAGCCCCTCGCGGGCAAGCCCGCCGTGCTCGTGGTCGTTCGCGGCGGCGCGTACGGGCCGGGCACGCCGCGCGAGGGCTGGGACCACTCGACCGGCTGGATCCGCCGCATCCTCGAAGACGTCTGGGGACTGGACCTTCGCGTCGTCGAGCGCGAGTTCACGCTGGTCGGTCAGAATCCCGCACTCGACGAGTTCACCGAGCTCGCCGCAGGTATGCGCCGCGACGCCGAGCACCTCGCCACCCACCATGGACGCCACCTCGCCTCCGCAGCGAAGTAGCAGCACCGCGGCGAAGGGGCACGTCGTGACCACGCTGGCGAACCCGACGGTGCGATGGAGCGGATCGGACGATCCGACCTCACCGCTCGTCGTGCTGCTGCACAGTCGGGGATCCAACGAGGACGAGATCTCGTCGCTCGTCGGACTCCTACCCGTGGGGCCCGCGTTCGCGGCGCTTCGCGCGCCCATCGCCGAAGGCGGCGGGTATGCCTGGTTCGCCAATCGTGGAATCGGGCGCCCCGTCGCCGCGTCGCTCGACGAGACAATGGCCTGGTTTCGCGCCTGACTCAGTCCTGTCGCGGGTGCGGGGCGCGACGTCATCCTGATCGGCTTCAGCGGGGGGGCGGCCTTCGCCGGAGGACTGCTGCTCGACGAACCCGACCGGTTCAAGGGAGCGGCGATCCTCTACGGGACGCTCCCCTTCGACGCCGGGGTTCCGACCACGCCCGGTCGACTCGCGCGTACCCCCGTCTTCGTCGCCCAGGGCGATCACGACACGGTCATTCCTCGCGAGCTCCTCGACCGGACCTGGGCGTACGTCACCGGGGAGTCCGCTGCCATCGTCACTGCGGTGCGCGGCCCGGGCGGACACGCCATCACCCACGAGGCGCTGGCTCAACTCGTCGACTGGCTGCGTGGATTGACCTCGCCGGCGCCTGACGGCCTATGAGCGACGCCACGTCACCTGGCGCGATGCCCCCGCCCGCTTCGGGGATGGAGGTCGGCGTCTTCACCTTCGGCGAGCTCACCACCGATCCGGTGACCAACCGCGCGATCGATCCGGCCGTTCGCCTTCGCGAGTTCATCGAACTGGCGAAGTTGGCGGACCAGGCGGGCCTTGACGTCGTCGGTGTCGGCGAGCATCACCGGCCCGACTTCGCGATCGCGTCGCCGGCGGTCGTGCTCGCCGCGATTGGCGCGGTGACGCGCCAGATCCGCCTGACGAGCACCGTGACCGTCCTGTCCACGTCGGACCCCGTCAAGGTCTTCGAGGACTTCACCGCGCTCGACCTGATCTCCAACGGCCGCGCCGAGATCACCGCCGGTCGGGGTGCCTACACCGAATCGTTCCCCCTGTTCGGCAACGACCTCGGTGACTATGACGAACTCTTCGACGAGAAACTCGGCCTGCTCTTGCAGCTCAACTCGTCGGAGCGGGTCACCTGGTCCGGCAAGCACCGCCCCGCCCTTCACGATGTCGGGGTGTATCCCCGACCCGTGCAGCCCGAGCTGCCGGTGTGGATCGCCGTGGGCGGGACACCGTCGAGCGTGCAACGCGCCGGACGGCTGGGTCTTCCGCTGTACCTCGCGATACTCGGCCAGCCCGAGCGCTTCGTCGACCTCGCCGAACTCTACCGACACACCGGCTCGGTCGCGGGACACGACGCCGGCAGGTTGCGCATCGGCATCACGAGCCACTTCTTCGTCGGCGCCACGAGCCAAGGGGCCCGTAAGACCTTCTTTCCCTATTACTCGCGCTACATCGCCAACAACATGCCGAGCGCCCGCGGACGGCTCATGAGTCGCGACACCTTCGACGCGTGGGCGTCACCACGCGGAGCGCTGTTCGCCGGCAGCCCCCAGGAGATGATCGAGAAGATCCTGTGGGAGCGCGAGATCATCGGGCACGACCGGTTCCTCGCCCAGATCGGCGTCGGCGGACTGCCGTTCGCCGACGCCGCCAACTCAATCGAGATCCTCGCGACCGAGGTCGCCCCCGCGGTGAGAAGAGCGACCAGCGGTCGCGCCTGAGCGACACCGACCGCGCCTCGTCAGATCCTCTCGGGCACCATCTCGATCGCGCCGCACGGGCATTCCTTCACGCAGATCCCGCAGCCCTTGCAGAAGTCGTAGTCGAACTGGTAGCGCTGCCCCGCGCCGAGCTTGATGACGGCGTTGTCGGGACAGACCCCGAAGCAGTTGTCGCACTCGAAGCAGTTGCCGCACGACAGGCAGCGCCGCGCCTCGTAGAGGGCGTTGTCCTCGTTCAGTCCGCCGATCACCTCCTCGAAGTTGGTCTGGCGGCGGATCTTCTCGAGTTCCGGACGCCTCGTCCTCGGAGCGTCCGCGTAGTACCACGTGTTCAGCCGGTCGAACGTGGCGAGCTCGTGTCGCTCCTTCGCCACGGGTTCGCGGCCCATGACGAAATCGTCGATGCCGTGCGCTGCCTTCTTGCCGTGTCCGACCGCCACGGTCGCCGTGCGGTCCGCGGGCACCGCGTCGCCACCAGCGAAGATGCCGCTCGCTCCCGCCATCATCGACGGTTGCACCTCAACGGCCCCGTCCTGCACGGTGACGTCGCTCGCCTGATCGAGGAGCGAGAGGTCGGTGTCCTGGCCGAGCGCGAGCACGAGCGAGTCGGCGTCGAGTTCCTCGAACTCGCTGGTCGGCTCCGGAAAGCCCTCGGCGTTCAGTTCCATCTTCTCGAGCACGATCCGGTCGCCGTCGAACTTGTTGACCGTCGACAGCCAGCGCACCGTGACGCCCTCGCCCAGTGCCTGCTCGAGTTCCTCGCCGCTCGCGCCCATGCGCTCGCGGTTACGTCGGTAGACGATGACCGCGTCGGTGGCCCCGAGGCGTCGCGCGGTGCGCGCCGCGTCGAAGGCGGTGTCGCCGCCGCCGTAGACGACGACCCGCCGACCGAGAAGGGGCGGATCGTCATCGGCGACCTGATGCAGGAACGACACGGCATCGATGACGCGCGACGAGTCGCCGGCGGGGATGTTCACGCGCTTGCCGAGTTGGGCACCCACGGCGAGGAACACCGCGTCAAAGCCGCCGTCGCTGCGCTCGTGGTCGATGTCGTGCACCACGTGGCCGAGCTCGAGCTCGACGCCCATCGCGACGATGCGCGCTATCTCGGCGTCGAGCACCTCGCGCGGAAGCCGGTACGCGGGGATCCCGTAGCGCATCATGCCGCCGAGCTGCTGGGCGGAGTCGACGAGGCGCACCTGGTGGCCGAGACGGCGCAGATGGTACGTGGCGCTCAGCCCCGCGGGACCGGCGCCGACGACGAGCACGCGCTTGCCGGTGTCGGGCCCCGCCTCGGGCAGGGACCAGCCCTTCTCGATGGCGATGTCGCCGAGGAACCTCTCGACGGCGTTGATGCCGACGGCCTCGTCGACCTGCACGCGGTTGCACGCGGTCTCGCACGGATGGAAGCAGACCCGCCCCATGATGGCGGGCAGTGGATTCTCCTCGACGAGCTTGCGCCACGCGCCTTCGTAATTGCCCGACTCCGCCTCGTAGAGCCAACCTTGGATGTTCTCGCCCGCCGGACACGCGTTGTTGCACGGCGGCATGCGGTCGACGTAGACCGGCCGCTCGACGCGCCACGAACCGGTGTGGTTCGCGCGGCTCGTGCCGACGTCGAGCGTGATTGCAAACGGAATCTCCATCAGTCCGGCATCTCCTTCGAATCGTCCTGCTCGTCGACGAGTCCGTAGCGCGCGATGTTGTGGTCGGCCATCCTCTGGATGTGCGCCACGACGTCGGGACGCGGGTGCTTGCCAAAGAGGTGGGCGAAGCGCTTCTGGATCGAGAGGTAGTCCTCCACGGGCACCTGGCGGCGGATCTTCGAGACCGAGGTCACCTCGCCGTGCTCGGCCTCGAAGACGGGAAACAGTCCCGACTCCTTCGCGAGGCGCGCGACGTGGATGGTCTCGTTCGACGCCGACCCCCAGCCCAGAGGGCATGGAACGAGCACGTGCAGGTAACGCGCGCCGTGGGTCTGCATCGCACGCTCGACCTTGCGTTCGAGGTCGTGCAGGTCGGCGACGGTCGCGGTGGCGACGTAGGGGATGTCGTGGGCCATCGCGATGCGCGGGAGGTCCTTGCCCTGCCCGAAGACGTTGCCCGGTTCGGGGCCGACGACCTCGGTGGTGGCGGTGCGCGCCGCGGGGGGCGTGGCGGCGGAACGCTGCACGCCGGTGTTCATGTAGCCCTCGTTGTCGTAGCAAATGAAGAGCACGTCATCGTTGCGCTCGAACATCCCCGACAGGCACCCGAAGCCGATGTCGACGGTGCCGCCGTCGCCGGCCTGGGCGACCACCCGGACGTCCTTCTTTCCCTTCACGCGTAGCGCGGCCGCCACCCCCGTCGCCACAGCGGGCGCATTGCCGAACAGCGAATGCAGCCACGGGATCCGCCATGACGTCTCGGGGTACGGGGTCGAGAAGACCTCGAGACAACCGGTCGCGTTGACCGCGACGATCTGGCCCTTGGTCGCGCGCATCGCGGCGTCGAGGGCGTAGCGGGCGCCGAGCGCCTCACCGCAGCCCTGACAGGCGCGGTGCCCGGAGTCGATGGAGTTGGTGCGGTCGAGGTTCGACTGCACCGTGCGCTCGCCGTCGCTCAGGAGGCGGTTGCCGACGGCGAAGCTTCCGATTTGGTAGAAGTGGACGGGCTGGGTCGTCATGCCTGCTCCTTCCGCGACGGCGTCGAGACGGTGCCCCGGTCGCGCAGCAGGTTCTCGGCCGAGGGGCCTGACCTTCGGGTGGCGCTCATGCGGGCCCGCTCGCGCTCGACGGCGCTGTGGTCGAGGTCGAGGAACGTCAGCGTCCCGAGCTCGTCGGCGGCCGCTTCCCCGATCATCTCCTCGAGTGAACGGCGCGTGATCGAACGCCCGCCGAGCCCTGCGACAACCGTGTGCAACTTGGTCGGCACACCCTGCATCGACATGGCCACGTCGGTCGACAGCACGCCGCCGAAACCGATGCTGAACGCCTTCTCGACGATCACGATCCGCCGCGCGGACGAGAGCGCTGCGCGGACCGCCTCGCTCGGGAAGGGCCGGAACGACGTGATGCCGACGACGCCCACGCGCTCGCCGGCTTCTCGCCGGATGTCGACCGCGTCCTTGATCGTGCCGAGCACCGATCCGAGGGCCACGATGATGACGTCGGCGTCCTCGGTGCGGTAGGAACGGACGAGTCCGCCGCTCGCGCGTCCGGTCCCCTCAGCGAACTCCTTCGCGATCGCGGGGATCCTCTCCAGGGCGTCGAGCTGGCGCAGGTGGGCAAGGTAGCGAACCTCCTCGAACGCCTCGGGTCCGACCATGGCGCCGATGGACACCGGGTCATCGGTGTCGAGCACCTGACGGGGCTCGTAGGGAGGGAGAAAGGAGTCGACGAAGGACTGGTCGAGGATGTCGACGCCCTCAACCGCGTGGGTGAGGATGAAGCCGTCCATGCAGACCATGACCGGGACCGAAAGCTCCTCGGCCAGCCGGAAGGCCTGCACGTGGAGGTCTGCCGCCTCCTGGTTGGTCTCGGCGAAGAGCTGGATCCAGCCCGCGTCACGCACGGTCATCGCGTCGCTGTGGTCGTTCCAGATGTTGATCGGCGCCCCGATGGCCCGGTTGGCGAGGGTCATCACTATCGGCAGACCCAAACCGGCGGCGTTGTACACGGCTTCCATCATGAAGAGCAGGCCCTGGCTGGCGGTCGCGGTGTAGGCGCGCGCGCCGGTCGCCGACGCGCCGATCGCCACCGACATCGCGGCGAACTCGGATTCGACATTGATGAACTCGCACGGCGACAATTCGCCGGCCTTCACCATGGCGCCCACCGCCTCGATGATGTGGGTCTGGGGCGAGATGGGGTACGCGCACACCACCTCGGGGCGACAGAGCGCGACCGTCTCGGCGACGGCGCGCGAACCTTCAATTTGTCGAAGCACGGGTCAACTCCTCCACTTTCAACATCACATCGGTGTACGCGTCCGCCGCGGCGGCGGCGTTGCGCTCGCCCACTACGCCGGCGAACCGCTCCTTGATGGCCTTGTCAATGGCTTCCAACGTGATCTGGCCGGTGAGCGCGGCGAATCCGCCGAGCAGCGCCGCGTTGGGCAGCGGACGACCCACGTGTTCGAGGGCGATCTCGGTCGCCGGGCAGGTCAACAGGCGCTCGGGCCGGAACTCGGCGAAGTAATCACCGAAGCCCAGCTCGTCGAAGCGCCGCGACGTGTTGACGATGACGTAGCCGTCCTTCAAGAGACCCGAGAAGAGGTCCACCTGATGGATGAGGGTCACGTCCTGGACGATCACCGCGTCGGGCTCCATGACCGGTTCGCGGGTGCGGATCTCGGCGTCGTCGATGCGACAGAAGGACACCACCGGAGCACCGGTGCGCTCCGAGCCGAAGCTGGGAAAGGCCTGGGCCCGTCGTCCCTCGTCGAAGGCCGCGACCGAGAGTAACTCGGCGGCGGTGACCACTCCCTGACCACCTCTTCCGTGAATTCGAATCTGAAACATTCTCTTTCCAATCCCTAGGTGATGATTGGTGGCACCCGAGGACCACACGACCCCCAGCGACTGCGCGTCCGGTGTGTTCTTGAGTGGTTGCGGCAGTACTTGTCTATACAGCGACGGTATCGCAACCAGATACCGTTCGTTTAAGGCCTTTGGTCACGAAAACCCAAGCAAACTATGAGGTTGCCGATGTCCAATGACGCCAGGATCTAAGGCCCCTTTTCGACAATGGCTCCATGGGCTTTGCAGCGTTGGCTGATGAACTCCGACGAGACTGGGGACATCACGAAGGGCCCCGCGCGGGGATTCGCTGGGTTGGAGCCCGAGTTGAGCGGGTCCGACACCCTGAAGGCCGATCTCTCGCTCCCGAGTTCGCTGCTCGACGACACGCTTCGACGACAGACCTCCGAGGATTTCCTCTCGTTCATCGAGATGGTCCGCACGTCGGGCGATCAGGACCTCGCCGAGTCCATCCGCCGCCTCGAACGTCTCGACCTGGTCACGTCGAGCCAACTCGTGCGGGCCTTCTCCATGTACTTCCATCTCGCTAACGTCGCCGAGCAGACCCACCGGTCACGGGTGGGCCGGAGGAAGCGCGAGACCGGCGAGAGTCCGCTCGCGAGGGTCACCCGACTCATCAGCGGCGCCCTCGACGAGGGCCGACTCGACCACGCGGCCCTGCGCGAGGCCCTCGCCAAGACCGACATCGAGATAGCCCGCGAGTACGTCGAGCGCCTCGTGCCAGCCCGGCTGCACTCCATCTTCGAACGCATCGTCGCCGAGCACGACCTCACCGTGAACGAGCTGCTCGCGGTCACCAGCTCCGAGCACCTACTCGACTCCCAGCCGCTGCCGAATGAGACGCTGCGCACTCGCGACAAGTACCTGCGTCCCCTGCAACTCCGCAGATCCAGTTGCTTGAACGCGTACGCAACGTTCGTGAAAACGGCGGAGAGGTCGACGAAGTCCTTCAGCGCGCGTTGCTGCTCACGATCAACGGCATCGCGACGGGACTGCGCAACACGGGCTGACCGACTTCTGCGCTAGAACTCGCGCTCAACCACGGCTGCACATTCGAGCGAGCCAAGGGCAGGCGAACCTCGAAGCCCAGTCGGGCTCTTCTCACTGCAGGTAGTTCTCGACGGTGTCGGGGCCACGCAGTGTGGCGTCGTCGGGGTCCTGACCGAACTCACGCAACGCCCGGCGCCGACGCAGCAGGTCCCAACACTGGTCGAGCGCCTCTTCCAGATACGCAAGTCGCGGCGCGTTCTCGGGCGTCTCGTTCTCCCGCAGCCGCTTCTCCTCTTCGACCAGTACTTCTATCTGCGACAGAATCCTCTCGTCAGCCATTTCGTTCCTCTTTCTCGGGCGCTGCACCAACCTCAGACTTCACTTCTGCGACTTCGGCGACGTGTCCATTGCGGGGGCCGCTCGATCTCCAAGCCTTTCTCGCATCATATGTTCGTCGCCACCGATCACCCGTGGACCGGCACGGGGCGACGACGGTGACACGTGATCCGGCCTCGCTCGGCCCCGAGACGTCAGATTCCGGTGTGCTCGACCCGGACCGGGTTCGGGTCAGGAACGTGCGGCATGAGTGCATTGGCTGGAATGGTGCCGAGACGACCGGCCTCGAAGTCCTCGAGCGCCTGCATGATCTCGTTGCGCGTGTTCATCACGAAGGGCCCGTAGTGCTCGACCCGCTCGCGTATCGGCTGGCCCCCGAGAACCAACAACTCGAGGTGCGCGGTGCGCGAGTCCTGGCGGTCGCCAGCGCGAACGCTGACCCAGTCGCCCGGACCGAAGGCCACCAGCTGACCGGCGTCGACCGGCCGAGCCTCGGTGCCCACCCAGCCGGAGCCCGCAAGCACGTAGGCCAGGGCGTTGAAGTCGGGATTCCAGGGCAGCTCCAGCACCGCGCCGGGCGAAACCGAAGCGTGGACCAGCGCCATTGGCGTGTGCGTCGACCCCGGGCCCTGATGCCCGTCGATGTCGCCGGCGATGACCCTCACCAGTGAGCCGGCGTCGCCCGAGGACAGCAGGACCACCTGGCCCGCGAGGAGTCCCTGGTATTTCGGCGCGATCATCTTGTCCTTCGCGGGCAGGTTCACCCAGAGCTGGATGCCGTGGAACAGTCCGCCGGAGACCACCAACTCCTCCGGGGGCGTCTCGATGTGCAAGATACCCGCCCCGGCGGTCATCCACTGGGTGTCGCCATTGGTGATGAGACCGCCGCCGCCGTGGGAGTCCTGGTGGGCGAACGTGCCGTCGATCATGTAGGTCACCGTCTCGAAACCACGATGCGGATGCCAGGGCGTTCCCTTGGGCTCACCGGGGGCGTAGTCGACTTCACCCATCTGGTCCATGTGGACGAACGGATCCAGGTCGCGCATGTCCACGCCGGCGAAGGCCCGTCGAACCGGGAACCCTTCCCCCTCGAAGCCCTTCGGCGCCGTGGTCACCGACTTGATCGGCCTCTCGGTCTTGCCTTCCGCTCTGGGACTGCTCACGCGGGCGAGGTCGAGCCAATTTTCTGGTGTCACTGTTGGCACAGGAGTTCTCCTCCTTGAGGTCTCGAAGCAGTATGACACCCAATCCGCAGAACTGCAACGCCCGCGGATCCGAACCTGCGCCGCCGGGCTTGCGCCAGGGCTCAGGTCGTACCGATCCCCCACGCTTCACGCAGCTCATCGGCGATCTGGAACCTCGGGCGACCCGCGCCGCGTTCGGCGCCCTCGATGCCTGCGACCACCCGGCGCCACTGCTCCATCAGCGCCTCGAGCTCGCGGGCCCGCCCTACGAAGCGGCCCCCGTGCCTGGAGAACTCCAGCGAACCCGTGAGCGGAATGAGCGGCGCCTCCTCGTGCGTCGTCTCGACGAGCAGGGCGACGGTCGGGGGCGCCGACGGCGTGATGAGGATCTCGGGCGGCTCGATGAACTTGACGTCGGCACGCCTCGCCAGATTCGCAGCCAACTCGGCGACGAGGATGCCACCCGTCTCGCGCGCGGCGCAGAGCCGCGACGCCTCGTTCACGGGATAACCGAAGAGGTCATCCTCGGCGACGTCCACCTCGCTGGTCGCGATGCCGATCCGCACGTGAAGATCGATCGTCGAAGTTTGATTCCGCCGCCACAATCGGCTCTGGATGGTCACGCCCGCCTGTACCGCTTCGGACGGCGATCGGAAGATCGCCATGATCCCATCGCCCAGGCCCTTGACCGCCACGCCGCGATTGCGCTGTATCGCCTCTCGGGTCAGCGCGTCCACCTCGGCGTGCAGGCGGTCGGCCTCGGTGTCGCCGAGCTGGGAACGGAGGTCGGTCGATCGGACGAAGTCCGAGAAGAGGATTGCGTAGAACCCGAGGTCCCTGCCGAGAGCGCTGACGGGCGAAGTGCCAGATGGCGCCTCGGATTGCCCACCCTCGTCCAAATCAGCCCCCTGCTCCATCAACCACGGATTGACGTGACAAGAGGCTAAGGCCTGGCGAGACGGCCCGCACGGGTTGCCCGACGTCCTGGCGCGGGCGGGGCAAACCAGTAATAATAAGGTCACTGTGACCATAGCCCTCGTGCCCCGGCCAGATGAGCTGACCGACGTCCTGCCTTCGCAACGGCTCCTAGCGAACGGTATGGCGATTCCCGAGCTTCGATCGTCGTTCCGCAAGATCGACGACTGGCGCAACGTCCGGGCGGTCGCCATGGTGTGGGTCTGGACCGCGCTGCTCGCCTACCTCGGCGTGCACTGGGGGATCGTCGCCGCCGTCGCGGCGTTCGTACTGATGGGCCCGATGCACGCCCGATTCGCGATCCTCATGCACGAGGCGGCGCACCGCCTGCTCTTCACGAACAAGAGAGTCAACGACGTCGTGGGCAAATGGTTGATCGCCTATCCCGCGCTCGTACCGATCTCGATCTACCGGCGCAGCCATTTCGCCCACCATCGTGAGGAGTTCGGCCCGGAAGAGCCGGACATCGCCTTCTACCGCGGTTATCCGTGCGAGCCGCGCGACCTGCGCCGCAGGCTGCTGCGCGACGCCGTCGGGATATCGGGCTACAAGAACTTCAGGGCGCTTGTCGAGGCCGCGTTCAAGCCCTCGAGCCGACGGACCGCCTCGTCGATACTCGGCGTCCAGCTCGTGATGTTCGGACTCTTCTGGCTCCTCACGGGGGCGTGGTGGTCGTACCTCGCGTTCTGGTGGCTGCCGTGGATGACGCAGTGGCGCGTGCTGAACCGCCTGCGCGCCATCGCCGAACACGGCGGGATGTCCAAGAGCAAGGACCGGCGCCTCACCACCCACAATGTCCGCCAGCACTGGCTCGCCCGGTTCTGGTTCGTCCCCTACAACACGGGCTGGCACCTCGCGCATCACGTCGACATGGGCGTGCCGTGGCGTAGTCTTCCCGCCTACCACCGCGAGCTTCAGCGAGCGGGCTACGTCACCGACGAGATCACCTTCCAGAACTACTTCGAACTCTGGCGCGCGGCGGTCACGTCACCGAGCGACGCCCCTCTCGGCACCAACGCCTCGAAGTAGGGCTCGCCGCGCGGCGTCCGCGACTACCACGGCACTTCGCTCAACAACCTCCCTTGCCTGGCGGCCGCGCACCGACGACTCCGCCGGGCAGGCGGTCGCCAGGGATCATTGTTCAGCGCCGAGACGGAAGCGACTCCGCAGTCGGGCAGACTCATAGGTGACGCGAGGAGACATCATGACCACACCGTTCGACCCGGTGACATTCGACCACGGGTCCGCTACGAGGAATCGTTTCATGCTCGCGCCGCTCACCAACATGCAGAGCCAGGCCGACGGTACCTTGACTGACGACGAGTACCGCTGGCTCGTGATGCGCGCCGAGGGAGGCTTCGGCATCACGACGACGTGCGCGTCGCACGTTCAGGCGACGGGCCAGGGATTCGATGGCCAACTCGGCTGCTTCTCCGACGCACACGTGGGCGGCCTGACCCGTCTCGCCGCCGGCCTCAAGGCCCACGGCGGTCTCGCCTTCGTCCAGCTCCACCATGCGGGGATGCGCGCGCCGGCGGAGCTCACCGGTCACGCGCCGGTCGCTCCCTTCGCCGACAGCGAAACCGGCGCGCGGGCACTCACGACGGACGAGGTCGAGCAGGTCGTCGAGGCGTTCGCCGCCGCTGCGGACCGATGCAGGCGCGCGGGTTTCGACGGCGTCGAGCTCCACGGCGCCCACGGCTACCTTCTCTGCGAATTCCTGGACGCTGAGCGCAACGTCCGCGACGACCAGTACGGCGGCTCGCTGGAGAATCGCTCACGGGTCATCTTCGAGATCATCGATCAGGTCCGTGCGCGTTGCGGCGATGACTTCCACCTGGCCGTGCGCCTCTCTCCGGAGCGATTCGGCGTCGCGACCGCCGACATCATCGAGGTCTACCGGCGGCTTGTCGCCTCGGGCCAGGTGGATCTCGTCGATCTCTCCCTCTGGGACACCTTCAAGGAAGCGGTGGACCCCGAGTTCGCGGGACGGCCACTCCTCGGGCTCTTTACCGAGATCGATCGTCGATCGACCCGGTTGGCGGCGGCGGGCAAGCTCTACTCGGGTGCCGACGTGCGGCGTGCGCTCGATCTCGGGGTCGACGTGGTCGCCCTCGGCCGAGCCGCGATCACGAACCATGACTTTCCCGAGCGCATGCGGGCCGACCCGGAGTTCGCGATGAGGGCTCTGCCGGTGTCGGCCGACGAGCTTCGCGCCGAGGGGCTCGGGGAACGGTTCATCGACTACATGCGCGGTTGGCGGGGATTCGTCGCCGACTGACGATTCGCCGTCTCAGGTCCGGCCGAAGATGCCCCCATTGCGCCGCGCTCGCTCGTCCCTCGAGGTGAAGCCGTCTGCTCAGCATCGGCGTGCACCACGCGGCCTCAGCCGGCAAGCAGGGTGGGCAGGACCTCGGTGATGTCGCCGCGCAGGCATAGCGCGCTCGAATCGTACCCGGTGGGCGCGTCGTTCACGATAACGACGCGCGCGCCGTAGTCCTGGGCCATCGGCACCAGTCTGGCGGCGGGGTTGACCGAGAGCGTCGAGCCCACGCAGAGAAGAAGGTCGCACTCGCGTGCGGCGCGCTTGGCCCGGCGCATATCAAGCCAGTCCGGTTGCTCGCCGAAGCGCACGATCGTGGTGGCGAGCACGCCACCGCAAGAGCGGCCTTCCACCACGGCCTCGCAGCGCGGGTCGGCCTCTCCCGCTGCGACACGCGCAAGCACATCACCGGTCGCCTGGCGCGCGTCGCAGGCGAGGCAGCGCACGGCGCGCACGTGGCCGTGGATCTCTATCAAGCATTCGGGCGAGCTCCCCGCCGCCAGGTGCAGGCCGTCGATGTTCTGGGTCACGAGCAGGCTGAACCGGCCGGTGCGCTCGAAACGCGCGAGACTGCGGTGGGCGGCGTTGGGCTGGGAAGGGCGCTCGGCGTGCGACATCAGGCTGCGCCAGGACGCCTCGCGCACCTCCGGGTCGCGCGCGTAGACGTCGGCGTTCGAGGCACGCTCTGCCGCCGGATCGAGGGTCCACACCCCGCGCGCTCCGCGGTAGTCGGGGATGCCGCTGGCGGTGGAGACGCCGGCGCCCGTGAGTACCAGGACCCGTGAGGCGCGCGCCAGCGCGAGGCGGGCGGTCTCGAGGTCTGCGGTCGGCACGCCACCCACTGTGCCACACGACGCGCGCATGTCGCACGCCCAACAGAACGACGGCCCATGCCATGAAGCAGCCAGTGACGGCCCCGGACGATACCCCGCCCTCCGGGCGGCGTTGCTCTTTCGTAGCGACGCAACGGACCCCGTGAGGAGTCCTCGTAAGCAGAAGTCCCGGCTCCGGGACGCTGAAGCGGGACTCGCGTGCTCGGGCGCGTACCACATCGGTTCATCACAACTCAACAAAGCGGTCGAACACCGGCCCAGAAGGAACTTGGGACGTTCCGTCTGCTTGGGTGATCAGAGCGAAGATGAGGTGTCATTGATTGCCGGGCCCGACGCGCCCAGGATTGCAGCATTCCGCTGGCTGTGAATTCCCCGAAAGACTGACTCCGTTTCCAATTCGAGGTCAGACCGCCTGATCTGCGTCCAACCTGTTCGAAAAAGCGAGTGACATTAGGAGAAAACCCACCGCCGTGGCTACCGAACCAAAGCCCTGTATCCAAAGTGGCCAAGTGTATTGACTGAGAGAGGGTGTTGACCAGAGAAGGTTCACGTATTCCACGCAAAGACACAAAGACTCCACCATCAAACCAATGAATGCACTTCTAAAGAGTGAGGCGTGATCTGAGATGAGAGTCGCAATCTTGCTCAACACCCACCACGCCCATAATGCAGCGAGCGACCCCAGCGGAAGCACAACTAGCTGGACGTCAGCTCGAAAAGAACCTTCGCTGAGATAGCCATGGTCCAAGAGCTGAATCATGTTGACAATGCTGCCCAACGCCGTAAGAGCAAAACCCGCAACAACCCACGCTCTTGCGTACCTCTTCTTGTCGGACACGTCCACAGAGTAACCCCCAACTCAGCTAGCGCCTGACTCGGTGATGACCGACAGGTAACGGGCCGTCGTCGACAATCCGACTGGAGGATTCGAGCGTGCAGACTCTGACCTAAGGCGGCCGATTGCTCAAGGAAGGTTCAGCGTTTAGTGGAGATTCTGGTTGATACTAACCGATTGAGTCCGAAATCGACCGATTTGGTTGGCGAGGACTTCGCCAAAGCGAGAACCGTGGTCGACAGACTCTGTGCCTCGTGACGAGCGCGTTGGTGCGGGTTCAAAGGGCTGTCCCTTTAACTGCGCCGCCCACACGACACTGTGTTCAATCTGTCACCCCCCTGACCAGTTGGTCTCCAAAAAGGGGTATCCACGTAGCCGGACAAGTCCTGCTCGGAAACGCCCCCGAATGACATCTAACAGGGGCGGACCCGGGCGAGCGACCGGAGTCGATAGCCAACTTCGCTATGGTCGAAGTCATGTCGAGACTTGATGACAAGGTGAGCGCGGACTACTGCGCACGAGGCCGAGCGCTCCACGATCGGGCCATGCCGATGGGGCCTTGTGACATGTTCCGTATGGCTTAGCGCGCGAGGATCGAGGCGACGTGCAGCATCAGGGAGTTCACTACGACACGGGGACCATGTTCCGGGGCCCCGGGTATGCCATCTCGACGCGCCGGGCGGAACTCGACATGTCGGTCGTGCGGCGAGAGCTGCAGATCGTCCGTGACGATTTGCACGCCAACGCCGTGCGGGTCGTGGGTAGTGACGTGGGACGGATCACGGCTGTCGCCGAGATCGCACTCGGCCTCGGACTCGAGGTGTGGTTCTCCCCGGCCTTCTTCGAGTACTCGCCGGAGGAGACTGCGTCTCGAATGGTCACCGCCGCCGAGGCGGCAGCGCCGCTGTCGACGGCCCAGCCGGGCCGTGTGGTCTTCGTCGCCGGAAGCGAACTCACGCTCTTCATGCAGGGGCTGATCGCCGGCAAGAGCGTGACGGAGCGACTGCAACGCCTCAAAGAAGATCCGTCGCTGCTCGGACAGAGGAAACTTGATGAGTACCTCGTTGACCTGATGCCCAGGTTGCGCGCCGTGTTCGGTGGCCCGGTTACCTACGCCTCGCTCGTCTTCGAGCAGGTGGACTGGAGGCCCTTCGACTATGTGGGTGTCGATCACTACCGCGAGGCACGGACCAAGGACCGCTACGTCGAGATGCTCGAGCCCTTCCTGTCAACGGGAAGGCCGGTGATCGTCACCGAGTTCGGAATGCGCACCTTCCGTGGTGCCGAGAGCTCCGGCGCCTTGGGGTTCGGGGTCACCGACACCACCCGGCTGTGGCTTCACACGCGACCGGTGATCGGACGTTTTGTCCGGCCCCGCCTGAAAGGGAGATTCCAGCGTGACGAATCCATGCAGGCGCGCGAGCTCGTCGAGACCCTCGACGAGCTCGAACGCTCCGGGGTGGCCGGTGCCCTGCTGTCGACCTTCGTGACTCCCGGGGCCTATACCGACGACGATCCTCGCTACGACCTCGACATGGACTCGATGTCCCTCGTGAAGTCCTTGCCCGACGGACGCCACGGGATGGTCTATCCGGACATGCCTTGGGAACCCAAGGAGGCGTTCGCCGCGGTGGCACACCACTTCGCCGCTCACTGAACCGGGGTCATGCCGGCGCACATCGCTGGCCAAGGCTTGTCCAGTTACGTGGATACGCCTTTTTGGAGATAACTGTTCAGAGGGCCGATGTCAGCAATCTACGACTGGAAACCCCAGGCGTGGCCCAAATGAGGTTTGCTCAGTTGAGCCCCCGGCTCACTCCAGAGAATGAGTCTTCACATCCATACCACCGGCGAGTTTCATCCGTCACGGTGTTGGCAAAACAACTGTCGACTTCTCAAGTTTCTGGACAATTCCTTCCAGTTTAGGAAAATCTTCGTCTCGCATCCGGAATCTATCGTTGCGACGGTCCAGGTGGAAGACGGCTTTCGCTTCGTCGGTCTTCGATTCAGGGCCATTCAGGGCGTCCTTGATAAATGACGATGGAAATCCCGGACGCGTCTTTGACCCGTGTCGGAGACCCGAGTACAAACAAACGTCGGAATGTCGAAGCATCATCGGTACCGCCCGCACTCTGCACACGTGGTGAACACAAGCGGACGCTGGCGTGCACGGCCTGCCGGAGCATCATTCCTTCTCCGGAGCGCCCAATTCCTTCTTGAGATTCTCCAGCGTCGGTTCGGGCAGAGCGTGACGAATCACGCTGGCGGGATGATGATCTTCGAATGCTCTCGCCATCTCGTCAGCATCGCTACTGGCACCAATGAGGAACACTGCCGAGGTGCCCGGGGTCAATTCGGACTTGACCTGGTCAACGAGTTTCTCGTCAATGCCCGATCTCTTCATCGCTTCGCCAATAATCGCGCCTCCGCCGAGGCCACCCAGCCAGCCACCGAAGAACCACGCCGGTGGGAACCACCAGAAGAGGAGAAGTCCAATCAGACTGCCGAAGAAAGCGCCGCGAACAGCCGAGCCGCGCGGTGTATGAAGCGCCACGAAACCGCCCTGGTGCTTTTCGACCACCGCAACATCGTCCATCCACGCGTAGTGCAACTCCTCGAGCGCGCGCACTTCCGACAGGGCACCCTGTGCGCCGTAGGGACTGTCAAATTTCAGCATTATCAATTCAGCCATTAGTGCCCTCTTCTATCTCTAGCAAGACAACTTCGTTGCCCCTGTAAGACCATCTCACGCGGGCACTGTGGTCTGCACGCATCGGAAAGTATCAGCAATTCCGTCAGTAGATAATCTGAGCTGAGGTGATCCGCGCTGAACGCTCATGGAGCAAAAGCCTTGAAAATTGGAACTTCCTTGAATCGTGCCGGACCCGCCGAGAGAATTTCATCTGGGATGTGCATTACCGGCAGATTCACAGTGACCACCCCAGATTCACGACTTGGGTCCGGACAGGCTTCATCTTTCTCCGACTGAAGGATCGTGGAGTGGACTCGATCATTGGCAACGCGACGACCGAAGTCTCTATTCAGTCTCGCTCGGAAACTAGGTGGGTTCCCTTCCTGGGCCCAGTTTCGAGTCGAAGGTGCGCATCGAAAGGCGAGCACAGCAACAGCGGCGGCAATCGCCAGGAGTCCGATACGAAAGCCCTAGCCGCGCGGCGTCGCCCGTCGGTCCGTTCGCCGGTCCAGCGTCTCCAGCGCTGCGGTGATCCCCTGTACGGCAATCCAGCGTAAGGGCTCGGGCGGCAAAGGGAGGCGCCTGATGCCACTTAGGACGTCCGGCGCTGACGCCGTTCCGCGAGCGATGCCCGCAGCGACGGTTCCCAGATATCCGGCGAGTGCGAGGCCGTGACCGCTGTACCCCAAGGCGGCGACGATGTTTCCGTGCTTTCCGACCCGGCCGATGAACGGGAGGAAGTTCAGATTTATCGCGACATGTCCGGACCAATACGCTTCGACGGGGAGGTCATCCAGCTCGACGAACCGTTGCCGGAACCGTGACTCGATCTTGGAGAAGGCATCGGGCGCGTCGTCAGAGGCGATCCGACTCCCCATCTGATAGCTCACGTAACGAGAACCGCCGACGATGCGGCCATCCGCGGTGAGCCGGTAGTTCTCGAGCGACTCGTGCGCGGTGTAGATGCCCTCCGCACCTGTCCAGCCGATCCGGTCACGCTGTTCTTGGCTCAGCGGAGCTGTGACGAACTGTGAGTCGCGCATCGGTACCACGTGGCCATAGGACAGGCCCAGTGCCGGGGTGTATGCGTTGGTGGCAAGGACAGCGACCGGCGCGCTGACACTGCCGTTCGGCGTGACGAGGACAACGCCTCGAGAATGCTCCACGACTTCGTTGACAGGCGTCTGCTCGTACAGCACGGTCCCGGAGGCGACGGCGACCTCGCCGAGCCCTCGTACGTACTTGCCGGGGTCCAGGATTCCGCCGCGATCCTCGATAGCCGCGCACGAAACGAACGCCGGTAAGCCTCGCGAATCGATGTCGCGCCGTTCCAGCATGCGCACAGGCGCTCCCAACTCCCGGGCTGCTTCGACTGCGCCCCGCAACTTCTTCTCCTGCGCCGGATGCACGCCTGCGATGACGTTGCCGTGGGGCACGTAGTCGCAGTCGATGCCACGATCTATCAGCACGGACTCGGTGAACCCGACGGCCGTATCGGCGAGCCGAACGAGTTCGCGTCCTCGTTCCCTGCCATAGGCCTTGAGAAGGCTGGGCAGGTCCTTGCCGATCGTGGGGGTCAGATGGCCGGCGTTGCGACCACTTGCACCGAATCCGGCGTAGTGACTTTCCAAGACGACGACGCTGGCGCCGGATTCCGCCAGGGCGATGGCGGCACTCAATCCCGTGTACCCGGCTCCAACGACCGCGACGTCGCAGGTAACGTCCCCAGCAAGTGCCGGACCCGCCTGAGGGTTGTCACGAAGCCAGAGACTGGGAGAAAGAGTCTTCATGGCTGCGACGCTAGTTGCGCGATCCGCGCGTGCGGGGGTGTCAACTCACAAAGGCAGGTACGCTCCCCGCCGTGTCCGAATTGAGCCCCTTTTCGCCGCACCCGTCGACCAGCCATCGTTACCGCACAATGTTTTAGATCCGCGACTTCGATCGTCCCCTTTCTTGCTGCTGAGCCGAAGTCAACAATCCGACTGGCGGATTGACAATGGTCGATCGCGAGTTAGGTTCGTCCCGCGGCGACAGCCGTCTTGTCGGCGGATACTCAGGTTTACCTGCATCAGTACGGCGTTCGTTCCCGCTTGATCTCGGCCTGCGACGATGTCGTCACAGAGACCGATCGTCGGCTGTACGGCGGAGCTGGAGCGCCAGGCTGGGGACGACGAAGGACGCGAGGAAGATCGGCAGGAAACTCTTCCCGGTGCATCGGAAGGCGACGGTTTGATTCTCGGCGGCGTCGAAGTTCCGAGTTCTACTGGAGTTTCGGCCATTGCGAAGTTGCAGGGTGTGCCGTCCAGGTTCGATTGGTATCTCGATCGTGTCGTTCATTTCGAGCGATCCGGCACGCTGACCGTCAACCACCACGTCGTACGTGCCACGTCGGACCTCGACTCCGATTGCTTTATGCGTCAGTTTCAGTATTGCGGCCACTTTTGATCTCCTCTTGTTTCTGGAAGGTGTTTGTGTGGGTGCTCGGCGATGCCACGTGCAATCTTCAATCTCCCCAAGCAACAATACGGTTGGTGTCGGAGGCCCGACGCCAACAATCTGATGGGACTCGAGGGAGAGCACTACAGGCAGGTGACTTTTGGCACTGCACACCCAGCCCGGAGCGCCCTACCATTCGCATCAAGAGCAGCTCGCGGACCAGCAACCGGGCGCTCGCGCCCGCACGATACCGAAGAAGGAGCAACCGTGACCGATCTCACGCGGCAGGCTGATACTGCCGCTCTCACCAAACTCATCCGCCAGCGCCACTCCGAGCGCTCAGCCTTCAACCCGGATCGGCCCGTCAAGGACGCCGACCTCGCGGCCATCCTCGAGGCGGCCCGCTGGGCTCCGACGGCTCACAACATGCAGAACTTCGAGGTCGTGGTCGTCGACGACCCCCGGGTCCTCGACGCCATCGGTCGCGTTCACTCCACCACGACGCACGAGTTCATCGTCGAGAACTTCCGGCAGCTTTCGTTTAGCGAAGACGAGTTGATCCGCAAGGGCGTCGGGGTGCTGGCCACCTCGTTCCCTCCCGAGTGGCTAAACCCCGAAGGCGACTTCCAAGAGGCCGCTGACATGGAGCATGGCTTCCTTGATTCCACGATGCGCTCGTGCCCACTCGCCCTCATCGTCCTCCACAACCCGCGCCGGCGGGCGCCGGCCTCGACCGGCGACTTCCTCGGGATCATCAGCCTGGGATGCGTGATGGAGAACATGTGGCTCACGGCCGAGGCCTTAGGGATCGGCGTACAGATCATGAGCGTCTTCTCGGGAAATGGCACCGAGGCCGAATTGCGGGGCATCCTCGCGATCCCACCGGAACTGCGCATCGCCTACGCCCTGCGCTTGGGTTACCCGCTCGACTCCGATCGGCCCTACTTGAGGGTACGCCGCGGGGTGAGGAGCTTCGCGCACCGCAATCACTATGGCGCACACTTCGCGCCGGACGCTACGGTCTAGAGACGGGCTCTTCTCGCCATCGCCGGCCGCTGACGAATCCAGTAGTGGAACTGGGGACCTGGCAGCACCCTCGCTGAGTAACGAGATTGCGTCGGATCGTCGTGGAGTCCCCTCAGTTTCGCCAGGCCGGCGGGATTAGGAACCTACGAATCGCGCGAACGTAGATGCAGATGAACACCACGAGACCGGGGAGAAGGGGCGGTTTTCATAAAGCGGCATTGCTTTTTGGTCCGCCAAACGGCTGATGCCCGGCCCCTTTGTTGATCGCTACTTACGTCGAGCCCGCAGAGCCGGCATCCCCAGAGGAAGCGCGGCCACAATTGCCGCAATGAGGCCAACGAATGCTCCAATGCCCCACCCGATTCCACTAAATCCAATTCCGCCCGGCTTGTCCACGAAGGCCAGTACGGTCAGTACCAGATTCACCACCGAAGCTACCAACAACAATTGCTCGCCCGCAATCGGGAGCTTGAATGGCATTTCACTGAATCCCGCTCGCGAAACCAAGTAAACAAGAATCACCAAGCACAAGATAAAGACGAGATACATCCATCCGTGCCACAAACCGTCTACGGACACTGAACCAAGGCCGTAGTTGTACGAGAACCATGGAAGGAATAACGAAATGAATAGAACGAGCGTCGCTATTGCCGTAGTCCGCTCTGCTGGAGACCAACGCTTCATTTCAAATGAGAACGACGATTTATTCGATCCATCACTCACAATTGCCCCTTACGATTCACTCTGACCCGAAATCTTAAAGCCAGATTATTCCTGAGCATATCGAGATTGTGACTATTTCGCTGTCCAAACCCATTAGGAATGCAACCTTGCACTGGAGACTGACGTCCAAGCAGATCAATCCACCCCCTTCGACTGATTGATTAACACCTTCGCCCTTAGGAACAAAGGGGACCTAACGGCCTAAGTCATTGCTTCACGATTCAACGGCCGCCTCATCCCCCTGTGACTCGTTTGTTACTCTGTCGCCCTTCTCGTCAAAGGACGATGACGTTAGTCATCATTGCTGTTACGCACTGTGCGCTGGAAGTCACGCACGGTTATTGTTCTTGTCATGCAATCACTTCGGGACTGAGCGTAGGGTCCGGCGCGTTAGTGCGCGCACGTTGATCCCACCCACCGGGCGGCTGGCCGCGAAAACATGCACCGGCGACGCCATTCATCCCAGGAGAACTCATGCCTCATTCGAAAGAGGTGGTGTCCTATCGGACACTCCTACGTCTACCAGGAGCTTTACCACCCTTCATCGCATCCAGCTTGGGCCGACTGTCCTATGGCACGGTCGGCCTCGCCCTGCTCTTGGCAGTCGAGCGTGCGTCCGGTTCGTTCGCAGTCGCTGGCCTGGCCAGTGCGTCATACGGCGTCGGCGCTCTGTCGGCACCGTTCAAGTCCCGGTGGATGGATCGCTACGGTCAACGCCGTCTCATTGCCATCCTCGGGGTCGCCTGCTCCGCGTCCCTACTCGGCATGGCAGCCGTCACTCTCGACGGTGTCCGCAACGGCGCCGCGTACGCCGCTCTCGCTGGGTTGACCGGTCTATTCGCACCGCCGCTCGGGGCTGCGGTGCGTGCAGTATGGGCGACCCTCACTGATGGCGTGGCGACCCGTCAACGGGCCTACAGTTTCGACGTAGGTGTAGAGGACACGCTCTTCACGATAGGACCACTCATCGTTGGTGGTCTCGTCTTGCTTGATGGACCCACACTCGCCCTCGCGGTCGCCGCCGGACTCATGCTCGTCGGCAGCTTGTCGTTCGTGAGGTCACCAGCCGTAACGGCTCATGACGGGCGAGCGCCGACATGGCAGAAGACGCCGCCGACAGAAATTCTGCGCTCGCCAGGTTTCGCCGTCTTGCTCGGTATCGTCATTGCTCTTGCGATGGCTCTCGGGATTGTCGACGTCAGCGTCGCCGCCCGTGCCGTAGAAGAAGGTACGCCTGCCGCCGCGGGTTACGTGCTTGCGGCGATGACCCTAGGCAGCGTCATTGGTGGTCAACTATGGGGCAGACGAACTCGATCTGGCTCAGTGCCCACACAACTTGCAACCTTCTCAATTGTATTGACGATCTGTCTGGCAGGTGCCGCCGAAGCCCCGGACTTCGTCGTCTTGGCTGCTGTTCTGGCCGCGTTCGGCACAGCGATCACGCCGGTCCTCGTCGTGTCCTACGTCGCCGCTGAACAGTTCGGCCCCCGGGCCGGAAGAACTGAGGCATCCGCGTGGGTCAATACAGCGTTCAATGTTGGAATAGCTCTCGGGTCAATTCTCGGCGGCCTCGCGATTGATCGCAGCGGGTCGACTGGCTCGTTCCTGCTTGGCACTGCCGTTTCAGCCACAACTTTGATCTTGATAATCACACTCGGATCCCGACTGGAGAGATCGCTTAATGACTCGGCGACTTCGTCCGACGACAATCGCTGAAGGATGAATCGGCAAGAACCAAGAAGCACGTAACCAGATTGGAATCGGAGGCCCGACGTGAACCCCAACGCCCGTTGAGTCCATCTTCAGCAAACTCGTGATCGAGGTCGCTCGGTAAGCATACGGACATCGAGCCCCTATTGTCGGTTGATTGCGCGGCAGAAGCCATTCCAGACAGTACGAAGGCCCAGGCTGAGCCTGGGCCTTCGATCTTGGTGGCGGGGGCAGGATTTGAACCTGCGACCTTCGGGTTATGAGCCCGACGAGCTACCAGACTGCTCCACCCCGCGCCGAATTATTCCATTTTACTCGCTCGGCCGCGTCTTCTCCAAATCAGGGTCATCGATGCCGCTCGGGAGACGACGCGGCGAGCGGTTTGATCGTCGAATACACGGCGGCCACCGCCATCGAGACCGACACGAGAGCATTTCGGGACGTGAATGTCCACATGTCGCCCAAGTCGAGCTCCGCGTTGAAGGTCGCGGGGTCGCGTCGCACTACTTCTTTACACTGAGGGCACTCTCGGCCAGTTGGATCTGCTTGTTCATAGCGGCGATATCTGACTGGTACTCACCAAGGTCGCCCGCGGTGAGTGCGGCCTGAGCCGCGGCGTAGTCGGCCGACGCCTGCTTCAGGTAGAACGAGGCCGTGTGTCCCGAACTTGTCGTGCCGCCGGTAGATCCTCCGGTCGGCGTCGTGCCCGCGGTGATGTTGGCTCCAAGAACCTGAGAAAGGGCGCCTGACAGCGTCGGCGAGATGCCGACGTCCTGATTGAAGACGGCGATGACGTAGCGCAACTGCGGCAGGGGGTTCGACGAACTCGACACGTAGAGTGGGCGTATGTAGAGCACGCTCTGGTCGAGCGGGACCATGAGATTGTTGCCAAGCAGTACGTTGGAGCCGTGCTGGTCGAGCAGCGTGACGATCGAACTCACTGCCGAGGTCTGCTGAATCTCCGAGTCGGCCTGCACCGGACCGGTCACCGACGTGCCGCGCGGTGTGACGTACACGTTCAGGTTCCCGTAGTCGCTCGGGTCACTCGTCGCGATCATGAACGCGGTGAGGCCCTGGACCGTGGACGAGTTGCCCGACGGCACGAAGGCTATCGACTCAAGGAGCTGCTGGTGGTCGGCGTTGGGCAACGATCCGACCTGGAAGACCGGGCTCATGGGCGCGAGCGAGGACGAAATCACGTTGCCCGCGGCGTCGGTCTTCACCTTCGTCGTGAGCGCCTGACTGGGCGCACCGGAGCCCGCCGTCGGCGAGACCTCCCAACGGTCTGAAGCAGTGTAGAAGGCGGCGGCGGCGGTGATGTGATAGCGGCCGAGGGTGGCGGCCTGGACGGAGAAGAGGTCCGAGGGGTAGCGCAAGTGCGCCTTGATCTGGGTCGGCATCTTGCTCATGGGCAGGAACATCTTGGGAAAGGCCGCTTCGTAGGCCTGGATGATCGGATCCTTCGGGGACGCGACGTAGAACTTCATCGATCCGGTGTAGGCGTTGATGACCACCTTCACCGAGTTGCGCACGTAGTTGGTGTTGTAGGCGAGGTTGCCGCCGGACACGTCCAGGTTGTTGATGCTCTGCGAATACGGGTACTGGCTCGTCGAGGTGTAGCCGTCGAGCACGTACTCCACTTCGCCGTTGGCGATGACGGCGTAGGGCTGGGTGTCGAATGTCAGGAACGGAGCGGCCTTCTGCGCCATCTGCTGCACGTCGCGAACGAAGAGGACCCGGCTCTTCGGGGTGATCTGGTTCGAGATCAGGAAGTTGAAGTCCCCGAGGCGCAGCGCGAGCGCCGCGCGGCTGAAGATGCCGCCGACCGCGACGCCGCCCGATCCCTTGTAGTGCGTCGCCACGTTCTGGCCGGCGTTGACGCCGCTGTTCACCTGGTAGTCCAGTTCGTTCTGCTTGGTGTTGGCAACGACCCAGCCGTTGTCGTTGATACCGAAGTAGATGCCGGGCTGGGTGAGCGTGGGCATGCCGTTCGTCGACAACGGCGGGACGTTCGAGACCACGAAGATGGGGTTCCCGGTCGTGGAGTCGACCTCGTTCGCCGCGATCACTGCGGCGCCCTCACCATGGGTGAACTGCAGGTGCGTGTTGACCCAACTCGGAGAGGGCAGGTTGGCGGTGTTGAGCTGGCGCGCGCCGATCAGCACCGGAGTGACCTTGCCGTTGACCACGTAGCGGTCGACCGACAGGGTGGTGAAGGTGTAGTACGAGCGGATGGACTGGCGCTTGGTGACGGTGGCGAGCGCGATCGACTTCGACGGGTCCCAGAGCCGGATGTTGTCGAGCGTCGCCGAATCGACCTTGATCTGGGCGTTCGAGATGGTCGTCGCGCCGGCGAACGTATGGAATTTCACCTTGTCGAGGTTGAAGGCCGCGCGGGTCGCCTCGATGTTGCGCTGGATGTACGGCGCCTCCAGCGAGCCCTGGTTCGGGGTCACCTTCAGCGTCTGCAGGAACGTCGGGTACAGCACGCCGATCACGAGCGCCACGAACACCCAGAGCCCGACGGCCACGGCCGGCAGCGACCAGCCCTGGGAACGCACGTTGACGAGCAGGATCACCGCGGCGGCGAGCGACAGGTAGAAGAGGATCGTCATCGCGGGCATGCGCGCGTGCACGTCGGTGTACCCGGCGCCCTGCACCCAGCCATTGGAGGAGTTGACGAGCTCCCATTTCGCCACGACGTAACCCGCCGCCTTCATGAGAGCGATGCCCGCGCCGATCACCGACAGGTGGGCCTTCACGCGCGGAGCGACCCGTGGCGACACGCGCGTCGCGCGAATGCCGCCGTTCAGGTAGTGGAAGACCGAGGTGATGATGAGGATCACGAACAGCGACACCAGGGTCCAGGTGACGATGAACGAGATGAACGGCAGGGTGAAGACGTAGAAGCTCAGGTCCTTGTGGAACAGGGCGTCCTTGATGTGGAAGGGCTTGCTGTGCGCGAAGAGCAGGTAGGTCTGCCACTGGCCGGTGGCGTTGAGCCCGGCGATGAGGCCCGTGACGAGCGCGATGACCGCGTAGATGCGCCCCGCGTAGGGGCGGACCACGTTCTGGAAGCGGCGCACCACCTCGTCCTCGGGCTCGAAACTGAGGTCGCGGGCGCCGAAACGGTCGGTGAGAAACAGGTTCGCCCACATCAGTCCAAAGAAGATGACCCCGAACCCCACGCCGAGCCCGACCTTGGTGACGAAGAGCGTCGAGAAGACGCTGCCGTAGCCGGTCTGGGAGAACCACATCTGGTCGGTCCACAGCACCGCGAGGCTGCGCAGCGACAGGAAGCCCACGAAGAGCACGACGACGATGAGCCCGATCCAGAAGCGGCGCGAGAATCGACCAATGCGTCGAGGACTCGTGGGCACATCAGTGGGGCTACGCACGGTGGAAGCCTAGGTGGTTTCTCAGGCGGGCACGACAGCGCACGCGCAACCCGCGTGCAGCGGCGGATACTGCGAACCACTGGGGAAGTTCTGTCCCGCCGGACGCGCACCCGACGCGGCGTCGAGCGCGCACGCGTCGCAGGGCGCGTCGTTCGGCGTGGCGATGAAGCGGATCGAGCGCCCCTGGGCCGCGGTGACCACGCCGAGGTGGAAGGCCCGCCGCGCGGCGTCGGTGCAGAGACGCTCGACGCGCGCGCCGCGCCACTCCTTGTAGGCCGCGTTCGCCCGCTCGCTGCCGTCGCCGCTGCCGTCGGCGAGGATGCGCTTGCGAAGAGCGAGGACGATGGTGACCGCGAGGTCGGCCGAGCAGTCGTTGAGCGCGGTGCGGTTCACCGGGCCGGCCTTCGCGTCCGCCTCGTCGAAGGCGAACTGCACTCCCGCCGCCGCGGCGTCGGCGAGCGCTTCGAGCGCCGCCTCCGCGTAGCGCGCGCGCTGGGCGTGCTCATCCTCGAGCTCGGTCGTGATCATGCCCTTCACGTCGCGCAGCCGCTCGAGCATGATGTTCTGGTCGTCCTGCAGGGCCCGCTTCACCTTTCGGGTGAGGACCGCAAGCGATTCGTCCAACGCCGCGTTTCGACGGGCGAATAGTTCACCCACGGGTGTCTCGGGCTTCGAGGGCGCCGCCGCGGCCTTTCGGGGGGCCGGCACCTCGGCACCGCGCTCTTCGAGAGTGGCCTTGCGCAGACGCGCGAAGATCTCGTTCACCACGTCGGTGCCAGTGACGTCATCTTCCAGCAGTTCGGGCTCGGCGTTCGCCGGGGCGCTCGGCGCAGTCTCGCTCGCCGGCTTCGCAGGTTTGCGCGGCTTCTGCTTCACGACATCGGTGGTGTCGGGCACGGGCTTCAGCTGGGCGTCGGGTACTTCGCGAAGCGGCGTGCCCGCGAGCAGCTCCTCTTCGGTCGGCTCAGGCACCGGCGGGCGAAGACGCAGCGCCTCGAGGGCCGCGTTCCTCGCGGCGTCGTCAGAGGTGATGATGGAGTCGAGCAGGCCGTCGACCTCGTCGCGCACGGAATGGACAAACACTCCTAGGGAGTCGCGCGCGGCGCGCAGCTGATCTATCTGGATGTGCAGCGCCTTGCGCTTCACCGCGAGGTCGTTGAGGACGGCCTTGCGGGCCTCGTTCGCCTGCTCGACGATTGCGCGGCCCTGTTCGCGGCCCCGCTCGACGAGCGCTTCGCCGTTCACCTTCGCCGAATCGATCAAGCGCTCGGCGGCGAGACGCGCGTCGTGGTCGATCTTGGCGGCGGTGCTCTCCGCTTCGGAGATCAGTGCGGTCGCCCTCTCCTGGGCTTCGATCAGGTGCGCGGCGCTTCGCTGCTGGCTCTCCGAGAAGACCTGGGCGCTTCGCTCCTGGGCTTCGGCGGTGACGCGGCCGGCTTCCTCGTGCGCCGAGCGCAGGATGCTTGCGCTCTGGGCCCCGAGCGCGTTCGCGAGGGTCGCCTCGTCGAACGTCGGGTTGGCGGCGCGGCGCTGGGCTTCAGAAAGCTGTTCCTGGAGCTCGCGAATCCGGTTCTCCAGATGGCCCATTTCGCGGGCCACGGTTTCGAGGTGAAGCCGCACCTCCTGAGGGTCGACACCACCTTTTCGCAGCGTCGAGAAGTTCGTCCTGACAATTTCGGTCGACGACTGGCGCATGGTGGAGAGAATTCGGCGTTCGTCCATTCCTTCAAGACTACGACTTCTGCGCCCAGAATTATGGCTTAGCGAGGCTTGGTGAGGGCGACGGGCTTGGATCCGCCAATTGCCCGCAGGTCCTTCAGCGCCTGGCGAAGCGTCGTGACCCCCAGCACATGCAGGCCCGATGAGGCGTTCGCTTCGGCGGTGGCGACTTCGACCTCGGGGACGATGAAGTACTTGGCGCCGGCGTCCTCGACCGCGATGGTCTTCTCCGCGACGCCACCCACGTCGCCGACGTTGCCGTACTGGTCGATGGTGCCGGTGGCCGCGACCTTGTTGTTACCCGTCAACGAGCCCCGGCTCAACTCGTCGATCAAGGTAAGGGTCATGGCGAGTCCCGCCGACGGTCCGCCAATGTACTTGGTGTTGATCGAGATGTTGCCCGGGAAGTCGTAGCGGTAGCCGTCCTCCAGCGCGACCCCGATCCACGAGCGGCTCGCGCCCGCGATTCCGGGACAGCCGGTCGCTCCGAGTGATCCGGGCACGACCGCGGTCTTCATCGACACCGTCACCGGCGCCGCCCAGGTGATCACGCCCGAGGGGCTGACGTGGGCGCGTTCAACGCCGAGCGCGACCGCCGAACCCGGGGCCAACGAGTGCACCGCGTCCTCGAGGGCGCACGTGGTCGTCACGCTCTTGGCGTTCACCGAGACGATCTCGTCGGCGACGTGTATCTTCGCCGCGCTCGCCGGCGAGTGCTCGACCACCGCGTTCACGATCGAACCGGTGTGGGTCGCGGGGAGTTTCCAGCCGAGCGCCTTGAACGCCGAGACCTCGGCGTCCTGCTTCGAGTCGCTCATCTCGAGATAACCCTGCGCCTCGAGCTGGCTCGCCGATACCCCCGGTTCGACGAGCTCGGCACCCGGAACGAACTGGACGTGGCTCTGGAAGTGCATCGTGATGAACTGCCACGCCGTGAGCTGCTGGAGGTAGACGTCGGTCAGCATGATGTCGTCGCGGTGCTGGTCGGTCGCCAGACCCCCGATCTTCACGAGCGGAGCGACCGGCGTCGCGTCGCCAGGGGTCAGCGCGTATTCGTTGAGCGTCCAGTGATTGAGCCCGACCGACGCCATGACCGCGACCGCCACGACCAGCAGGACGACGGGAAATCGGCGCAGGCGGCGCCGAGGTGCTGAGATGTCTTCGTGCCAAGTAATGAACCAAGGCTACCGGAGTCCCTCGACGAGCTGCTGCTGCGGGCCGGCTTCAACCCGTCCGGCGAGTTCGACGCCCTGATACTCGAGAACCTGGACGCCCCGGCACCGCGCCGCCGCGTCCTCGCCCTGCGGGCCGGCGTGCGCAGGGGTCTGCTCAGCCCGCACCAGCTCAGCGAGGCGCTGCGCGACCCCGACGTCGACGTGCGCCGTGAGACGCTGACGCTGCTCGCCCACGAGCAGTTCGACTCGCCCGCGATCTTCGAGGCGATGCTCCAGTTGCTCGACGACGAGGACGCACTGGTCGTCGACGGTGCGGTCTTCGCCCTGGGCGAGCACCTCTACGCCGGCGCGGTGGAGAAGCTCTGCGACATCGCCCTGCACCACGACGACGCGAGGTGCCGGGAATCGGCGGTGGCGGCGCTCGGCGAGATCGGCGACGAGCGGGGCCGCGCGGCGGTGCTCGCCGCGCTCGACGACAAGCCGCCCGTGCGGCGGCGCGCGATCGTGGCCCTGACGAACTTCGAAGGGCCCGACATCGACGCCGCACTCGAGAAGGCCAGCCAGGACCGGGACTGGCAGGTACGGGCCGCGGTCGACCAGCTCAGCCGCGACGAGGCCGATTAACGATCGGCGCTTCGAAGCAGCCCGTGCAGCGACGACATCTCCTCGAGGCACATCTGGAGGCCTTCGATGATGACCGTGTCGGGGTTCGCAGCAACGCTCACCTCGACGCCGGTGGCCGCCGCGATGAGTTCGTGGAAATCGCTCAACTGGGCGTGTCCGCCCACCAGCGTGAGCCCTCGGGCGCTGACGTCCTGCGAGAGGTCCGGCGGCGCGTCGCCGAGGCAGTCCTGGATCATCCGCACGCTGGTGGCGACCACGTCGTGCAGCGCCAGGTTCACCAACTCGGCGCTGACCTCGACCTCGACGAGCTCGCCCCGGTCGACGGTGCGCGCGGTCACGACTTCGTCGAGCCCTCGCGTCGTGGCGAGGGCAGACGCGAGGTTGATCTTCAGCATCTCGAGCACCGCGGGCGAGACGACGACGCCCTGGCGCAGACGCAGCAGTGACGCGATCGCGTTGTCGACGTCGTTGCCGCCGAGGCGGCGGGCGCTGCTCGTCACGATGCCGCCGAGCGATATCAACGCCGCCTCGGAGGCGCCCGCTCCGAGCACGGTCACCGCGGAACCAATGGGGTCCTGGACCGGAAGGCCCAGTCCGATGGCGGCGACGATAGGAGCTTCGATGAGGCTCACCTCGCGCGCTCCCGCCTGGATGGCCGCTTGGCGCAGGGCCCGGCGTTCGATGGCGGTGGCGAGCGAGGGCACGCTCATCACGACCCGCGCGCGGCTCAGCTTGGAGACGCCGGCCCGGTCGAAAAGCCCGGAAATCAGCCGCGCAGTGACGTCGAAGTCCACGGTGGCGCCTTGGGCGAGCGGACGGAAGACCACGACGTGACGCGGCGTGCGCCCCACCATTTCCAGGGCCCCGTGGCCGACCTCGACGACGTCGCCGGAGTTGGTGTCGATGGCGACCAGCGTCGGTTCGTTGAAAAGCAGGCCGCGCTGGGCCGTGGCGAGACGCGTGTGCGAAGTCCCGATATCCAGTGCGACGTCTGTGGCCATGGCACACGATGTTAGGTCGGCCCGGCGACCCGCCAGAACCGGTGCCAAAAGACGTTTCTGCCTCTAAGTTGGAAGCATGAGTGACAACCCATTAGGCGGAATGTTCGGGGACATATTCAATCTCCTCGGCCAGCAAGGGCCCGACGCGTGGTTCCAGACCGCCACCCAGCTCGCCCTCAACATCGCGAGGGGCGAGGACGGCGATCCCAACCCGAAGCCGGTCGAGCGTCAGCGGCTCGAGGAGCTCGCCCCGCTCGTCGGACGCCGCGTCGACGCGCTGTTCGGCGTCTCGAAAGAGCCCCTTATCACCGCGGTCAACCGGTCCGCGCTCACCCTCGCGGCGTTGCACCAGTGGAAGCCGCTCATCGAGCCCATGCTCGCGACGCCACCCGCCGCGCCGACCGACCTTGACGTCGCCAACCCGATGATGGCCCAGCTCGTCTCCACGCTCGGACCGCTCTTCACCGGCTTCCAGATGGGATCGGTCGCCGGCCACTTCTCCGAGCGGGCCTGGTCGCTCGCGGTACTGCCGCTGCCGCGCGACGACGAGCAGCGCATGCTCGTGGTGAACAACCTCACCAGTTTCGCCGAGGCGTGGTCGCTCGAGCGCGACGAGGTCTACGTGTTCGCCCTCGCCCAGGAGTTCGTCGCGTCGCTCGTGCTCACCCAGCCCGGCACCGGCGATGCACTGCGCGCGCTGCTGATCGACGCCGTTCGCGAGGCGACCGCCGCCCAGAGCGACCTGCTGAGCCGGCTGCAGGGCATGATCAACCCCGAGGACCTGACGTCATTGATGAGCAATCCCGAGTCGCTGCTCGACGGCATCGAATTACCCGAGGAGACCGACGCGACGCGCGCCATCAATGCGGCGGCGAGCGTGCTCAGCGCATTCTTCGACAAGGCCGCCCACGACATCACCGAAGCGATCCTCGGGCCGCGCCCCGCCCTCGTCGAGGCGTACAAGAGGCACCGGCGAAGCGACGCCAGGGGCGAGGACGCCGCGGCGGCCCTCTTCGGCATCTCGACCCAGGGACCGCACCACGACCAGGCCCGCGACTTCGTGGACACGCTTGCCCAGGCGCACGGCCTCGGGGTGTTCGACGCGCTGTTGCGCGTGGACGGGCTGCCGAGCGCGAAGGAACTCGAGAGTCCCGAACTCTGGTATCAGCGAGTCACGAGCTCGCCACTGGCCTAGGCCTCAGATTCGTCGTACCCGAGGTTCCACTCGACGAGCAGGTTCTCGCGCTCGGCGTCGCGGTTGACGCGCTCGCGGTTGCGCCGGAACTGCGGGTCGTGGGGGGGCAGGAAGCGAAGGCGCGCGTCGATCCGGTCGACGAAGGCCTGGATCTGCTCCTCGTCGCCGAAGACCATGCGGCACTCCCAGTGGGGGGCGACCGGGCCCAGGTAGATCACTTGGACGTGGCCAACGGGGTCTACGACCTCGGTGGATTCTGTGGTCGGGACCTGGCTCACGGCGCTCCTTCAAATACCTCAAAACTGCTGAACATCCATTGTACCGGTTCGATTGGCGGGACTCTCGAGTCCCGAAGACGCCCCGAGAAGGCCGCCGCAGCCCGATAACCACGCTGCAGGAGCGGTAACTAACCTTCCCAGGTGTGTTCGAATGCGTCATCAACATCTCCGAGGGGCGCAACCTCGCCGTGCTCGACGAGCTGTCGCGCGCGGCGGGCGCGTCGCTGCGCGACCGCCACGCCGACGCCTTCCACCACCGGTCCGTCTTCACGCTGATCAACGAGCCGGACCCGCTCGCGCGCGACGTCCATTCACTCCTGACGAGGGCGTTTGCCCGGCTCGATCTCTCGCGCCACGAGGGCGTGCACCCTCGCTTCGGCGTCGTTGACGTGGTCCCCTTCGTGGCCTTGAGCCCGAGCACCGACGAAGAGGCCCGGGTCCTGCGTGACGCCACCGCGCGCTGGATTGCCGAGCGCTTCGAGGTCCCGACGTTCCTCTACGGAGAGCTGACGGACCAAACGACTCGCACGCTGCCCGAGGTGCGCCGGCGTGCGTTCAAGGGCCTGAGCCCTGACTTCGGTCCCCCGCAGCCGTTGGCCTCGCTCGGCGCGGTGGCGGTGGGCGCGAGGGGCGTGCTCGTCGCGTGGAATCTGTGGCTCGCCGACACGGCGCTCGACCGGGCGAAGGAGATCGTCCGCTCGATCCGGGGACCCTACGTCCGCTCGCTGGCGCTCACGGTCGGCGACCAGGTCCAGGTGAGTTGCAATCTGATCGACGTCACCAAAGTCCGTCCGTCCGAGGTCTACGACCGGGTCCGCGGATCCCTGGCGGCGGGGGAAGGAATCAGCCGGGCGGAGGTCGTGGGACTGGTCCCCGCGTCGCTGCTCTCCTCGGAGGATCCCTCTCGGTGGGAGCAGCTGGGGCTCGATCCGGGCCTCACCATCGAGGCCCGGCTCTAGGGGTCAACCAGCTTGGGAGCGGCGCTCGATCGCCCTCGCTCGGCGCAGGCGGCGGCGCTCGCGCTCGCTCATCCCGCCCCAGATGCCGAACTTCTCGCCATTGTCCAGGGCGTACTCGAGGCAGTCGCCTCGAACGACACAGCCACGGCAGACCTCTTTGGCTTCACGAGTCGAGGCACCACGCTCGGGAAAGAACAGATCGGGGTCCACGCCCATGCAGTTGGCACGAGCCTGCCAACCGCGATCTTCCATGCCGCTCATCAAGTCAACGATCTCCATGTTGTATTCCTCCCCGTCAGCGGCTCTTCGCCACCGATGTAATTACAACGGTGTCATTGTGTCGGGGTTTCAACGAAATTGCAAATTGAATTTATGAAGTACCTGATGAACAGGTCTTTGAATGTTCGCTCAACCCGCGCGGCGGCTGCGAACGAAATCGTCGAGCGCGTACACGCCCAGTTCATCGACCGAGGTGTAGAAAGTCCGCCCGCCGTTGACGCGCCCGATCTGCTCGACGAACGGGAACTGGCTGCGCTCGATGTCGAGGGCGAAGGTGTTGATCGTGATGCCGGCCTTGGTGCAGCGAAGCACCTCGGCCATGGTGCGCTCCAGGGTCTCGTGCACCGGAGGCCAGGAGAAGAAGGGCTCGCCGTTGTCCATGAGGTGGGCGGTCGGCTCGCCGTCGGTGACGACCACGATCTGGCGCTCGCCCCGCTCGGCGCGCATGAGGTGGCGGCTGAGCGCGAGAGCGTGCTGGAGATTGGTGCCGTAGGCGTAGTCGATGGTGAGCGCAGGGATGTCCTCGATCTTCAGCTCCTGGGCGGTCTCGCCAAAGCCCACCACCGCGACGAAGTCCCTCGGGAACTTGGAGCGGATCAACTGGGTGAGCGCGAGGACCATCTTCTTCGCGGGCACGAGATTCCCCCGCATCGCCATCGAGAGCGAGAGGTCGATCGCGAAGACGGTCGCCGATCGGCGCGTCGCCTCGTACTCCTCCACCTCGAAGTCGTCGGGGTGCAGCTGGACGGGCGTGCCCGGGCCCTGGCGGAAGATGGCGTTGCGCAGCGTCTTGGGCAGGTGCAGCGCGAACGGCTCGCCCGGTTCCCAGGGCTTCGAGCTCTCCTCGCGGTCTCCCCCGCGCGCCACCGTCGCCTCGCGGTGCGAGCCGAGCGTCGGCGAGTTGCGCAACTGGGCGAAGAGGTCCTTCAGCGCCTGCTGGCCGATCTGGCGGATGCCCTTCGGGCTCAGGGTCAACTGGCCTTCGTCGCGGTTGACGAAGCCCCGGTCCTTCAGTCCCTTCAGCGCCTTCTGCAGACGCGACACGTGCCTCGCGGCGTCGTCGCCGAGGTTGCGCCGCACCGCCTCGACGTCCACCTCGGGCAGGCCCTGGGCGGCGTTGGCCCGACCGAGGAAGTCCTCGAGGCTCTTGAGCTCGCCCAGTTGCTCGGCGATCGACGTCGCGTCCGCGAAGGGTGATCCGTCCTGGCCACGCATGCGGTGCGCGCGGTTCCAGTCGATGTCGGGGGTCGCCTGGCGCAGGTTCGAGACCAGGCGGTTCATGGAGAAGTTGAGCTCCATGTTCTCCATCATCTGGTTGAACAGCGCGCGCAACTCGCCCTGCTGCTCCGCGGACAGCGAGTTGAACATCGCCTCGGCGGCGGCGGCGCGCTCGGCCATGGCGCGCACCACGTCCTCGAGGCTCTCGGCGCCGGGAAAGAAGTCGCCGAACCTCTCCATGAAGTCGTCGAAGGTCGGATCGAGTTCCTCGCCGCGCCGGTCCTGTTCGATCATGGTGGACAGGGCGTCCATCATGTCGCGCATACGAGCGAGCTCCTCGGGATCGGGCTTGCCGAGGAACTCCTTGCTCTGCTCGAAATACGTGTCGAGGACGTCCTGCTGGAGCTCGGACATCATCTGCTCGAACTCCTCGCGAGCCTCGGAGGAGACGAACTCGTAGTCGCGGTAACTCGCGAGCCGCTCGGCGAGGCGGTCGCTCATGAGGTCACGCTGCATGTTCTTCTGCTGGACGAAGTCCCTCGTGACCTCCTTGCGGCGCTCGTCGTCGGACTCTTCGGCCTCGTTCAGCAGCTCGTCGAGTTCGCTGCCCTCGATCGCCTCGATGTCCTCGAGCCAGTCGCGGTAGCGCTGCATCTCGCCATCGGGGTCGCCCTGCTGTTCGAGCTCACGGCGCTTCGCGCGCGTGCGCTCCAGCAGCTCGCGCAGTCCCTCGACCCGTTCGCCGTCGGCGTCGGTGTAGCCGTCGCGCAACAGCCGGTCCATCGCCTCCTCGAGGTCGCCGCTCTCCATGAAGTCGTCCGCCAGCAGCCGCAGCATCTCCTCGACGTCGAGGTCGTTGAAGTCGTCGTCATCTCCGAAGCGACGAAAGCCGTAGCGGACGGGCACTACCGGTTCCTCGAGCGATAGAGCGCCCGCGGTCCCGACGCGTCCTTCGCCAGGCGCTTGGTGAGGTAGAGACCCTCGAGGATGAACTCGGTCGCCGACGCGAGCTCGCCGTCCGAGGCACTCGGTCCGGCCACCCGGCGCACGGGCGCCTCGAGCGCGGGCATCGCGGCGAGCACGGCGAGGTAGTCCTTGTCGGGCAGGTCGTCACCGGTGTGCACGATGGCTTCGGAGCTGAAGGCCTCGACGATCTCGGGCGCCTCCTCGAGCAGCACGTGCTCGGCGAAGCACTGGCGCACCGCGAGCGACACCAGCGCCGCGATCACCTGGTCGGAGTCGCTGTCGTCCATGGTGTCGAACTCGATCTTGCCCTGGGTCGACTGGACCATGGCGCTGAGGTCGCTCACGCGCGGCACCACCGTCACGTCGTGCGTGCGAAGCGTGCGCCGCAGCGCGTTCGCGACGACCGTCTCGTAATTCGCGATCGAGAGGCGCACCGAAACGCCCGAACTCTGGGAGATCACGTGGCTCTTTCGCGCGACGTGGCTGACGCGCGCGACGATGTCGTCGATGAACCACGGAATCACGATGGGCTGGGGCGACGTCGGAAGCTTCGCCTCCTGGTGGATGATGGCGATCTCGGTCGTGATCTCGTAGGGGTAGTGCGTGCGGATCTGGGAACCGAAACGGTCCTTGAGCGGCGTGATGAGACGCCCGCGGTTGGTGTAGTCCTCGGGGTTCGCGGTCGCGACGACCAGCACGTCGAGGTCCAGACGCACGAGGTGGCCGCGGATCTGCACGTCGCGCTCCTCGAGCACGTTGAGCAAACCCACCTGGATGCGCTCGGAGAGGTCGGGCAGCTCGTTCATGGCAAAGATGCCGCGGTTCGACTTGGGCACGAGACCGTAGGAGAGGGCGCGTGGGTCGTCGAGGAACAGACCACCCGCGACCTTGATCGGGTCCACCTCACCGATGAGGTCCGCCATGGAGGTGTCGGGCGACGCGAGCTTCTCCGCGAACCGCCTCGTGCGGTGGACCCAGGCGATCGGGGTGTCCTCGCCCTTCTCGGCGAGCAGGTCGATCGCGTACGCCGAGATCGGCGCGTAGGGGTCGTCGCGGACCTCGGAGCCCTCGACGATCGGCAGCCACTCGTCGAGCAGTTCGACGAGCGAGCGGATCATCCGGGTCTTCGCCTGACCGCGCTCACCGAGCAGGATGATGTCGTGGCCGGCGAGCAGCGCCGTCTCCAACTGCGGCAGCACTGAGTCCTCGTAGCCGAGCACCGCCGACGAGAGCGGGCGGCCCTCGCTGAGGCGCTGCTCGAGGTTGCCGCGCAGCTCCTCTCGAACGGACTTCGATACGTAACCGGACTGGCGCAGCGCACCGAGGGTGGTGGGGAGTTCGGGGGGGGCGATGGGAGTACTCATGGGTCCACCTTATGAGCCGCGAACCGAAATCGGTATAGCCCGGGGCCGGCGTGTCTTCAGCCGGCTCCCTGGCTCGTCGTGGTCCCAGCCAGGGTGCTCGACGTGGTGCTGGTCGACGTGGTCGACGTGGTCGACGTCGTCGTGACGGGCGTCCTCGAGGCGCAACCCGGCCCGACGAGATGCAGCCGCTGCGGCTGGGCGGTCGTCACCGAGGCCTTCAGCCCGGGGCTCGCCCAGTGACACGACCACGAACCGGGCTCGGCGAGCGCCACGAAGAAGTCCCGCTCCCAGCCGGTCTCGTAGATCGACGGGTTGTGCTCGGAGTACGCAAGCTGGACCGCGAAGACGCCGCCCGGCGCGTGCTGGGGTGCCTTCGACGCCCCGAGGATTGGCCAGAACGGGTTCATGTCGAGCTCCATTGCCTCGACCGCGCCGGCGTCGAGCAAGGCCGCGCCCACCTGGCCTACCTCGACCTTGTCCATGGTGGCGACGAAGAGCAGGTTGCCGTTGGCGTCGACGCCGAGACCGGTGCGCGGCGTCATCGGGTTGTGGTTCAGCGGCGAGCCCCACCTGGACCAGTTCGCCGGCGTCGCGAGCGGGCTCAGTGTCGAGTTGAGCACCAGGGGGACGAGATTCTGCCGATACGCAATGGCCCCGAAGCCCTTCGGGGGAAAGCTCGCGCTGCCCCACACGCCCATGCTCCAGTGGCCCTGCGCGTTGATGGCGATGGTCATGTCCCCGCGAACCAGCGACTCGAGGACGACGCCGTCCACCACCGCGCCACCGGCGCCCGCCGCCTTCTTGAAAGCGCCGTTGAAGACGGCGACCACGCCCGCGAGCCCCTCCGACGGCCAGAAGATCGACGGGCCGGCGTCGGCCGGGACCGCGGCGCTCGCCCCGGGCGGATCGATCGTGCCGACGTGCCAGCGCAGGAACGTCGTGCGCGCGCGCAGACGAAGCACCCGGAACCCCGCGCCACCGACGGTCTCGTCGCGGTAGTCGACCATGACGCCGCGCGCCGAGGAACTCGCCACGGTCCATCCGGGCTGCGCGCGCTCCGGCGCGACGGTTGTGGTCGTGGTGGAGGTGGACGTCGTGGTCGTGGTGGAGGTGCTCGACGTGTCGAGGGCGACGTACGAGAGCAGTCCCGTCCCCGCCAGGAGTGCCGATGCGATCAGAGGGGCGATTCGCGACATCCGTCCAGTCTTGCGTACGCGCGGCGCCTCTCGATGCGGGTCGGCCCGTCAGCGAGCGCCGCGAAAGCTCGCCGCCACCAGCGAGGCGCCGGGGCGGTAGGCCAGGTGCGCCGCGCGCGGGGCGTCGAGGATCAGCACGTCAGCGCGCGCGCCCGCGGCCAGGTGCCCGATGTCGTCGCGGCGAAGGGCCCTCGCGCCGCCGAGCGTGGCGCACCAGAGCGCCTCGTCGGGGGTCATGCTCATCTCACGCACCGCGAGCGCGATGACGAAGCCCATGCTCGTCACGTAGGAGCTGCCCGGATTGCAGTCGGTCGCGATCGCGACGCTCACCCCGGCGTCGATCAGGCGGCGTCCCGACGGGTACCTTGAGCGGGTGGAGAACTCCGCGCCGGGGAGCAGCGTCGCGACCGTGCCCGAGCCCGCGAGCAGCGCCACGTCCGAATCGCTCACGAACGTGCAGTGGTCGACGCTCGCCGCGTCGAGCTCGAGCGCGAGGCGGATGGCGCCGGTCTCGCCCAACTGGTTGCCGTGGAGTCGAAGCTCGAGGCCCGCGTCGCGCGCGGCCACGAGCACCTCGCGCGCCTCGTCGACACTGAAGGCTCCCCGGTCGCAGAACACGTCCGCCCAGCGCGCCCGGACCTTGCAGCGCTCGAGCATCTCGCCCTTCACGAGCTCCACGTACCCGTCGCGGTCGTGGGCGAACTCCGCGGGAACGACGTGGGCCCCGAGGAACGTCACCTCGTCGGTGAACTCGGCGGCGATGCCGACGAGGCGCGCCTCGCCCTCGACGCTGAGCTCGTAGCCCGACTTGATCTCCATCGTCGTCACCCCGCCGAGCCGCATCTGCTCGGCGCGGTGCGCGGTCAACGCGCGAAGCTGCCCACTCGACGCGGCGCGGGTGGCGTTGACGGTGAGTGCGATGCCTCCGCCGTCGTAGCGTTCGCCCGCCATGCGCGCCTCGAACTCGCGGCTGCGCTCGCCCGCGAAGACGAGGTGCGTGTGCGAGTCGACGAATCCCGGCACGACGGCGCGCCCCGCGGCGTCGATGAACTCGTCGGCGTCGGGCGCCTGCGCGTTCGGTCCCGCCCACAGGACCCGCTCGTCGTCGAGCACGAGGGCGGCGTTCGTCATGCGCCCCATGGGCGACTCGTCGCCGAACGTCGGATCGTTGGTCGTCAGCTCTGCGATATTGCCAATGACGCGCGTGGCCATCAGCCCTCGCGCATGGGGATGCGGACCCCGTGCTCGAGGGCGGCCTCGTCGGCGAGGTCGTAGCCCGCGTCGACGTGGCGTATGACGCCCATGCCGGGATCGTTCGTGAGGACCCGTTCGAGCTTCTGGCGCGCGAGGGCGGTGCCGTCGGCGACGCAGACCTGGCCCGCGTGGATGGAGCGCCCGATGCCGACGCCCCCACCGTGGTGGATCGACACCCACGTCGCTCCCGACGCGGTGTTCACGAGCGCGTTCAGCAGCGGCCAGTCGGCGATGGCGTCCGAGCCGTCGAGCATGGACTCGGTCTCGCGGTAGGGCGAGGCGACCGATCCGCTGTCGAGGTGGTCGCGACCGATCACGATCGGCGCCGAGACCTCGCCCGACGCCACGAGGTCGTTGAAGGCGACGCCCGCCTTGTCGCGCTCCCCGTACCCGAGCCAGCAGATCCTCGCGGGCAGCCCCTGGAACGCGACCTTGTCCTGGGCCTTCGTGATCCAGCGGCGCAGCGCCTCGTTCTCGGGGAAGAGGTCGAGCACGGCCTGGTCGGTCCTCGCGATGTCCTTCGGGTCTCCCGACAGCGCCGCCCAGCGGAAGGGGCCCTTCCCCTCGCAGAAGAGTGGCCGGATGTAGGCGGGCACGAAGCCCGGGAAGTCGAAGGCGCGCGAGTACCCGGCGAGTTGCGCCTCGCCGCGGATCGAATTGCCGTAGTCGAAGACCTCCGCGCCCCGGTCCATGAAGCCGACCATCGCCTCGACCTGCTTCGCCATTGACTGGCGGGCCCGGTCGGTGAACTCCTCGGGCTTCTTGTCCGCGTAGTCGTGCCAGTCGCCGAGCTCGATGCCCTCGGGTAGGTAGCTGAGGGGATCGTGCGCCGAGGTCTGGTCGGTGACGATGTCCACCTCGACCCCGCGGGCGAGCAGCTCGGCGAAGACCGTCGCCGCGTTGCCGAGCAGACCGACGCTCAACGCCTTTCGCTCCTTCTTCGCCGCGAGCACCCGCGCGAGCGCCTCCTCCAGGTCGCTCGTCCACTCGTCGAGGTAACGATGCTGGACCCGGCGTTCGAGGCGCGTCGGATCGACGTCGACGCAGAGACAGACCCCGTCGTTCATGGTCACCGCGAGCGGCTGGGCTCCGCCCATGCCCCCGGCGCCCCCCGTGAGGGTGAGCGTCCCCGCCAGGGTCCCGTGGAACCTCTTCTGGGCGACCGCGGCGAAGGTCTCGTAGGTGCCCTGGAGTATCCCCTGGGTCCCGATGTAGATCCACGAACCCGCGGTCATCTGGCCGTACATGGTGAGACCCAGCGCCTCGAGGCGGCGGAACTCCGGCCACGTCGCCCAGTCCCCGACCAGGTTCGAATTGGCGATCAGGACCCGCGGCGCCCATTCGTGGGTCTGGAAGACACCGACCGGTCGGCCCGACTGCACGAGCATCGTCTCGTCGCCCTTCAGGGTCTGCAGCGTGCGAACGAGCGCGTCGAAACTGCGCCAGTCCCTCGCCGCCCGGCCAGTTCCCCCGTAGACCACGAGGTCGTCGGGTCGTTCGGCGACCTCGGGATCGAGGTTGTTCTGCAGCATGCGAAGCGCCGCTTCCTGGGGCCAACCGAGGGTCGACAGGGCCGTTCCCCTCGCGGCTCGGACCGGACGGGCATCTTCCATGAGTTCTCCTTCGAACCTCTAGACCAGTGTGACAAATCGACGGGCGCTCGACAACAGCTCGCCGTTGCGCACGAGCTCGCCCACCGCGGCGATCTCGGGCGACAGCCACCGGTCGTGTCCCGGTCCCCCGGTGACGGCGTTCACGCGCGCGCTCACGGCATGGGTGCCCGGCGAGGGCATCAGGGGCTCTCGCAGTTCGAGGGCCCGCGCGCCCGCGAGCAGCTCGATGCCGAGCACGTCGCAGAGCGCCTCGATCGAGCGGCGCAGTTTGCGGGCGGCGTGCCAGCCCATCGAAACGTGGTCCTCCTGCATGCCCGACGAGGGTATCGAGTCCACGCTCGCCGGCGACGCGAGCCTCTTCATCTCCGAGACGAGCGCGGCCTGGGAGTACTGGGCGATCATCAGCCCCGAGTCGACGCCGGCCTGGTGGGCGAGGAACGGCGGCAGGCCGTAGCTGCGGTTCACGTCGAGCAGGCGGTCGGTGCGCCGCTCGGAGATCGACGCCACGTCGGCGAGGGCGATCGCAAGAAAGTCGAGCACGTAGCCGATTGGGGCGCCGTGGAAGTTCCCGTTGGAGACGAGCGTGCCGTCGGCGAGCACCGAGGGGTTGTCGATTGCCGAGGCGAGTTCGATGTCCGCGACTCTGGCCGCGTGGGTGAAGGTGTCGCGCGCGGCCCCGTGCACCTGGGGCGCGCAGCGCAGCGAGTAGGCGTCCTGGACCTGGGACGAGTCGTCGAGGTGCGAGTTCACGATCGGCGAGTTCGCCAGCAGCGCCGCGAGGTTCGCCGCGCTGTCGCGCTGGCCGGGGTGCGGACGAAGCGCGTGGATCTCGGCGAGGAAGGTCCGGTCGGTGCCGCGAAGCGCCTGGATCGAGATCGCCGCCGCGATGTCGGCGAGCTGCAGCAGGCGCAGTCCGTCCGCGATCGACATGATGAGCTGGCCGAGCATGCCGTCGGTGCCGTTGATGAGCGCGAGCCCCTCCTTCTCCGCGAGCACCAGCGGCTCGAGCCCGGCGTCGCGAAGGGCTTCGGCGGCGCTGATTCGCCGTCCCCCGCGGTCCCTGACGTCGCCCTCGCCCATCAGCGCGAGCGCCACGTGCGCGAGCGGCGCGAGGTCGCCCGAGCAGCCGAGCGAACCGTATTCGTGCACCACCGGGGTGATGCCCTCGTTCAAGAGCGCCAGGTACGACTGCGCCGTCACCGGGCGCACGCCCGACACGCCCGAGCAGAGATTGGTCAATCTCGAGACCATCATCGCCCGGACCACCTCGCCCTCGACCTCGGGACCCACGCCCGCCGCGTGCGAGCGGATGAGCGAGCGCTGCAGGTCGCGGCGCTGATCGGGCGAGATGAAGGTCGTCGCGAGGGAACCGAACCCGGTCGAGAGGCCGTAGACCGGCGTGCCGTCCGACACGAGGGCGTCGATCGCCTGGCGCTGCGTGGCGAGTCGCTCGAGCACGCTGTCGTCGAGTGCCAGCGTCTCGAACTCGCGCGCGACGCGCAGCAACTCGTCCCTCGTCATCTGCTGCGTACCGAGCACCACCGTCATGCTTCTCTCCTCACCACTCCGCTCAGCGCCTCCAGGAGGAGCACCGCGGCCAGACGAACTGTCCGCTGGTCGTCACCGTCGCGCTCGACGTCGATCTCGGTGATGTCCATCGCGCGGACCTGCGGATGCGACGCGAACGCGCGGACGAACCGGCGCATCTCGTCCGCGCTGAATCCACCGGGGGCGGCGGCGGGGCAGCCCGGTGCCACCGAACGGTCGGCGGCGTCGACGTCGATATCGACGTAGATCCGCCGACCCCCTTCGCCCGCGACCTTGAGCGCCCGTTCCGCGATCTCCTCGATCGAGCGACGCCGTGCCTTGTCGCGCGAGATCACCGTGACGTGGTGCGCCTTCGCCTGGCGGGCGTAATAGGGCGAATTGGAGAAGTCGGCGAGACCCACCTGCACGACGTGACGACCGTCGAGTCCCTCGTCGAGCAGCTGGCGCACGGGCGATCCGTTCGAGACGCCGTCGCGCATGTCCAGGTGCGCGTCGAGCGTGATCAGGCCGTAGGAGGAGAGGCCGTCACCAGCGAGCGCGCGAAGCGCGTGCCACGTGAGCGCGTTGTCGCCGCCGAGGAAGATCCGCAGCTCCAGCCGCTCATCGAATCCGGCGACGGCCCTGGCGAGCCGGGCGTAACCCTCGTCGCCGTCGGGGTCGTCGACGTCGCCGTAGTCAACCACGCCCACGTGCTCGGCGAGGTCGAGCCGGTCGCTGTGGGACCAGGTGGAGAACCGCTCCAGCGCCTCGCGCACGGCCGCGGGAGTGCTCGTCGCCGAGCGCGGCGTCACCGACGTGCGGTAGGTATGGGCGCCCAGGAGACCGACGACCACGCGACCGGGCGGGGCCTCCGGGTGCAGCAGCGTGGCGGCGGAGGGCCAGTTCGGGTCGGGTGAAGGCTGCACGAATCCCATGCTACGCACGGCGACCTAGCGACCCGGGACCGCGTCTCCCGCCCCAGCCCGGCTCGGGAGGGGACGGCGGCGCCGGCGTTTAGCGTTCGGCCCGGCGAACGCCCGATTCGCTGGCCTGCTCGGGCTCTTCGTGGATGAAGTCCGGCACCGGCGTGGCGTCGAGCTCCGAGTGCGCGTCGTCGACGTAGACGGGCGCCGGGGTCGCGACGTACTCGCCCTCGGCGGTGCGGGTGACGACGTTGGTGGTCTTGCGCTTGCCGCCTCCCTGCACGCCCTGGATCTCCTTGCAGATCTTCCAGGCGATCGGGTACGCGACGAACGGCGACAGGATGACGAAGAACCGCATGCCCCAGAGCACCTCGTTGAGCGGCAGCCGGAAGAAGTTGGCGATGACGTCCGTCGAGCTCGCGATGAACAGGGTCGACATCAGCGCGAGGACCGCGACGCCCGCGGCGGTGCGCTTGGGCCGGTTGCTCGGGCGGTCGAGCAGGTTGTGCAACGCATTGTCCTTGGTGAACTTGCGCTCCAGCGCCGGCCACACATAGGCGATGTTGAAGAGGATGCCCGGCAGGACCACCGCCGGTATGAAGACCTCGAAGGGAATCGTGTAGCCGAAGCTGTGGAACGACCACGACGGCCAGATGCGAAGCGCGCCGTCGAGGAAGCCCATGTAGAAGTCCGGCTGGACCGCGTAGGAGATCCGCGACGCCGCGTAGGGGCCGAACTGCCAGATGGGGTTGATCTGGGCGAACCCTCCGAGCAGGGCGGTGATGCCGGTGACGATGAGCATGAAACCAGTGGTCTTGGCCATGAAGACCGGGAACATCGGCGTTCCCACCACGTTGTTCTCGGTGCGGCCCTTGCCGGGGAACTGCGTGTGCTTCTGGCGAACCAGCAGGAACATGTGCGCTCCCACGAGTCCGACGATTATCGCCGGCACGATCAGCACGTGCATTATGTAGAAGCGCGGGATGACGGTCGTGCCGGGATAGTTGCCGCCGAAGACGAAGAACGCCAGGTACGTGCCCACGAGCGGTATCGACTCGAGGATCGAGAAGGCGATCCTGATGCCGGTGCCCGAGACCAGGTCGTCGGGCAGCGAGTAGCCGAGGAACCCGTTGCCGATGGCGAGGACCAGCAACGTCGTGCCAATGGTCCAGTTCAGTTCACGGGGCTTGCGGAAGGCGCCGGTGAAGAAGATGCGCGCCATGTGCACGACCATCGAACCAACGAAGATGTCGCACGCCCAGTGGTGCATCTGGCGCATGAGGAGCCCACCACGCACCGCGAACGACAGGTTCACCGACGAGTCGAACGCCTCGGTGACGCGCTGGCCGTCGAGGGGAAGGTAGCTGCCGTGGTACGTGACGAGCGCAGTGCTCGGGATGTAGTACAGCGTCAGGAAGACGCCGGTGACCAGCAGCACGACGAACGAGTACAGCGCGATCTCGCCGAGCATGAAGGACCAGTGGTCGGGGAAGATCTTGTCCATGAACGTGCGTCCGCCCTTGGCAACCCCCAAGCGGTCGTCGAGCTCGTTGAGGACCTGGCCGACCTTGCCGTAGGGGCCCGAGGCCTTCGCCCTCGCGCGCCTGGTGTTGACGACGTCGCTCATGAGCGCTCCCAGAATCCAGGGCCAACGGGCTGGTCGTAGTCCTTCTGCGAGCGCAGGTAGCCCGAGGCGTCGACGTAGAGCGGCAGCTGCGGCAGCGGTCGCGGGGCCGGACCGAAGTTCGGAATCGCGCCGTTGGTCACGTTGAACATCGACTGGTGGCACGGGCAGACGAGCAGCTGCAACTCCTGCTCGTAGAGCCCGACCGGGCAGCCCAGGTGCGTGCAGAGCTTCGAGTACGCGACGTAGCCAGAAGGGCCCCAGGTTTCGCGGCCCTTCTGGGTCGTGAAGTTCTCGTTCGAGATCCGGATCAGCACCGTCTGGTCCACGGCCTGGCCGCGGTCGCTGTGCTGGAGACCCTCCGGGTAGACCGTGAGGATCGAGCCGACCGCGAGGTCACCCACGTGCACGCGGCGGCCCGTGATGTCAACGGCGTAGGTCCCCGAGCGCCAGTCCGTGTGGAAGAGCGTGCCCTTGGGGAGCGGTCCGAGGCTTCGCAGCAGCGGGAAGAGCGAGACGACACCGAAGAGGCCCAGTCCTCCGCCGACGAGTCCGCCGAGCACCTTGCGACGCTTCACGACGCCGCCGCCGCGTTCGACGATCGCGGCGGCGAAGGCGTCACGGTCGTCGTCGGAGTTGGCGAGCGTGTGGCGCTCCTCGACGAAGGGACCCCTCGGCATGAGGTACTTGCCCCACGCGATGAGACCGACGCCGAGGAAGAACAGTCCCCCGCCCATGGTCGCGCCGAGCGTCCAGGGCTTCGCGTCCACCCAGTAGCAGGCGCCGAAGCCGGCGATGAGCAGCACGCCGAGCAGCAGGGAGACCGCGATGACCCGCTCGACCAGTTCGGGGTTGCGGGCGGAGGGCTGCAGGTGCGGGTCGTTCGCACCCAGTCCCTTCAGCGAGACGGGCGTTGCGTGATCGTGCTGATCGCTCACTGGCGCTCTCCTACCCAGTAGCCGACGAGGGCAAGCAGCCCCACGCCAATCAGTAGTCCAACAAAGCCTTCAGCCACCGGTCCGAGGCCGCCGAGGCCGAAACCGCCGGGGTTCTGGGGGTGCTGGATCTCGGTGGTGACGTACTTCACGATGTCGCGAACCTGCTTGTCGCTCAGGTTGCCGGTGAAGCGCGGCATGTTGCCGGGGCCGGTGCGGATCGCCTCGACGACCTGGAAGGCCGGGATGTTGCGCAGCGACGGGGCGAACGTGCCTTGGGCGAGGGCGTCGCCGTCGCCTTCGATGGTGTGGCACGCGGCGCAGTTGAGCGCGAAGAGCGCGGCGCCGTCAGAGACGTTGGCGTCCTTCAGGTGCGGCGTGGGGATGTCGGGGTAGCTCGGGTCGAGCGAGTTCACCCACGCGGCGATCGCGAGCGCCTGCTTGGCGTCGAGGCGCGGCACCCGCCGGTTCGCCTGGATGACGCGTGGGTCGGCTGCGGGCATGCGTCCCGAGTCGATCCAGAAGTCGATCGTTGCGGGCCCGACACCGACCAGGTTGGGGTACGCGCCCGACGTGCCGTTGGCGGGCACGCCGTTCGCCTCGGTGCCGTGGCACGAGGCGCAGTTCTGCAGGAAGAGGGCCTGGCCGAGCGTGTCGAGCGACGAGGACGGCGCGTTGTACGTGATCGCGCTGTCGCCGTAGCTGATGACGACGCCGGTCTTCGGATCGACGGTCTTGTTCGTCGAATTGGGCGTGCCGGCGTTCTTGCGCGTGGTCTGGTACGCGGTGTGCGGCGACGCGTTGGCGGTCCCGACAAAGAGCAGCACGGGGCCCGTGGCGAACATCGAGACGATGGAAAGCATTGCGAGGCGCTTGAGGTAGGTCGGGGTCACGCCAGTCCTACTTCAGGAGGAAGAGGGACGAGTACAGCCCGATCCACACGACGTCGACGAAGTGCCAGTAGTAGCTCACTCCCTGGAAGGTCGAGAGCTCGCCCGGGTCCCCCTCGGTGCCTCGCATGCGAAACAGGAGGAAAGCCATGGCGACCAGGCCGAGGAACACGTGAAGACCGTGGATGCCGGTCGTGATGAAGAAGACCGATCCGTAGGAGTTGGTGTACCAGCGCGTCGCGAGGTGCGTCCACTCGTAGGCCTGGTTGCTGATGAACAGGGTGCCCATGATCATCGTGATGATGACCCAACGTCGCGCCTCGGCGCGGCGGCGGTGCTCGATGAGCCACACCGCGTACTGCATGGTGAAGGACGAGGCCACGAGAATGATCGTGAAGATGCCCGACTGCAGGACGTCCAGGTGCGTGCCGACCGGCGGCCACGCCGCCAGGTGTGCGCGGATGGTAAATAATGCGGCGAAGAGTCCCGAGAAGAACATCAGCTCGCTGCCGAGCCAGATCATCACGCCAATGGCCAGCATCGGTGGACGATCGTGGACGATCTTCTCTTGCTTCGCCAGGCTATTGAGGGGAATCGCCTGACTCACGGATACATTTCTAGTAGAAATCGTCCGCCCGGTGCTAACACCCCGCTGAGAACTTCTACAGCAGGGTGTCGGGCAGGGGTCCCGAAGCGACTATGGCGAGACGTCTGGTCGGCCTGGTCATCGCCACGTAGAGGGTGCGAAGCCCCCTGGGCGTGGTGGTCGAGCTGTCGGCCGAGCCGCGGCTCGCAATCTGACCCGGCTCGACCACGATCGTCGCGTCGAACTCGAGTCCGTTGGCCCCTTCGGCGCTGAGGACGACGAGATCCGCGGCGAGCCCCTTGGAGTCCGAGTCACGCGGATCAACGGCGTCGACGCCGTTGGTGGTGAGGATCGCGACGATCTCGTCCACGCGCCGACCGGTGACGATGACCGCCACGCGCCCGGGCGCGACCGCCTCGACTTCCCTGCGCGTCGCGTTCACGAGGGTCGCGGCGAAGTCATCCTGGCTCACGACCTCGACGATTGGCATGAACCCGGCGCGGCGCACCGGGCGCGGAGGCTCGAGGCCGGGGGTGGCGGCGAGGAGCGTGGGTGCCGCGAAGTTGAGCACCTCCTCGGGTGTTCGGTAGCTGACCGTCAGGTCAACGCGCGTGGGCGGTCGTCGTGGCTCGAGGGCCTCGAGCACCGAGTTCCATGAGGCCGAGGATGACGCGGTGGTCGCCTGGCCCATGTCGCCCACGATGGTCATCGAGCCCGTGAGATCGCGGCGCTTCAATACGCGCAGCTCCATCGGCGAGAGGTCCTGCGCCTCGTCGACCACGATGTGGCCGTAGGTAACGAACTCCGCCTCGTCGAGCTCGGTGCTCTGGGCCGGGGCGTTGCGCTGCGCCTCGCGAAGGGCCGCCGCGCGCACGTCGCCCTGGTAGGCGTCGAGGTCGATGCCGTCGAGGATGCCCGAGTCGCCGATCTTCACCGGCGGACGCGGACGCCTGACCGGTCCGAGCAGAATCCTCGCCTCGTCGATCAGCGCGGCGTCGGCCTTGGTCCACTCGATCTCCTCGAGGGTCGCCGAGCGCTTGCGCGCGAGCAGTTCCAGCTCGTTCTCGCTGAGAAGGTCCTTGCCGGCTGCGCGCAGGAGTGCCGGGGCACCGAAGAGGTCGTGCAGCAGCTCCTGGCCCGAGAGTCGAGGCCAGATCCGCTGCAGCGCCTCCTTGAACTCGGTTCTCGAGCGGATCAGGTCCGCCAGTTCGTTCACGCCCGCGACCTCGTCGATGCCCTCTTTGACGAATCGCTGGTAGTACTCCTGGGCGAGGCGGTTCGCGAGTTCGCGCCCGACCGCCGACCGGCGCTGGTTATGGTTGCCCGGGCGCCGACGCGCGCGATCGACGGCTTCTTGGGTGTAGCGGGCCTTCAGGACGACGATCGCCCGACCGACCGGAATGCGCACGTCGTCGCGCAGGGGACGTTGGCGCGTGCGAAGGGCGCGCTCTAGGAGAGTCACCATGCGCACGTCGCCCTTCAATTGGTCGACCTCCTCGACGTCGCGTCCGCGGATCTCCACGTTGGTGACGAGCCCCGAAATCGTCGACAGCGTCACGCCGGACTCGCCGAGCGACGGCAGCACGTTCTCGATGTAGTTGAGGAACAGCGGATTCGGTCCCACGACGAGGACGCCCTGGCGCTCGAGCGTGGCGCGAAAGGTGAACAGCAGGTACGCCGCTCGATGCAGGGCGACCGCGGTCTTTCCGGTGCCGGGGCCGCCCTGGACCAGCAGCACTCCCGCGAGGGGGCTACGGATGATGCGGTCCTGCTCGCCCTGGATGGTCGCGACGATGTCGCCCATGCGGCCGGTGCGCGCGCGCCCCAGCGCGGCGAGCAGCGCGCCGGGTCCCCCAAGGGCGAGACCCCCTTCGACCAGGCCTTCTTCAGTGGCGGCGCGAACCTCGTCCTCGGGCAGGAGCAGGTCGCCGTTCGCGTCGGCGAAGTACTCGTCCTCGACGCCGAGGACCTGGTGGCCGCGTATCGCGACGTGGCGACGACGCGAGAGCCCGAGTGACTCGACGCCGGTGGCGCGGTAGAACGCCTCGGCGACCGGGGCGCGCCAGTCGACGACGAGCGCGTTCAGTTGCTCGTCCGAGACCGCGAGACGGCCCACGTGGTAGCTGTCCGCCTGGCCCGTCTCGTCCGGCGCGTAGTCGATGCGTCCGAAGAAGAGCGGCTGGTCACCGATAGCCAGCTGGTCGAGGCGGTTCAGCGCAGTGCCCATCACCACGTCGCGCTCGACGAGGTCGCCCGCGCCACGCATGTTGGCGACCGCGGCGCTGTCACGAAGCGAACGGGCTTCGTCGCGCATGTGATCAAGCGCCGCCAGGGCACGATCGAGGAAGGCCTGTTCCTCGGTGACCTCACGCTCGTGTGCCATAGCAGCCTCTCGTTGTGTCCCCAATTGGGGTCTGACAAGTCTAATTGACCCGGGACACCGCTGGTTCGGGGAAACCGGACAACGCGCTCCCCTAGATTGAAAGGGACAAAAGGAGCGAAGTGAGCGACCCAGTCTTTCTGAGGGCCTGTCGTGGCGAGACGGTGGACCACGTGCCGGTGTGGTTCATGCGCCAGGCCGGTCGCTCCCTGCCCGAGTACCGGGCCCTGCGCGGGACCGGGTCGATCCTCGACGCGATAGCGGACCCCGCGCTCGCCTGCGAGGTGACGATGCAACCGGTGCGCCGCTACGGCGTCGACGCCGCGATCCTCTTCTCGGACATCGTCGTGCCGTACCACGCGATCGGCTTCGGCGTCGACGTCGTGCCGGGACGCGGTCCGGTCATCGCGAAGCCCTTCGCCCACGAGGGCGACCTCGAACGGCTGCGCGAGCTCACCGCGAGCGACATCGCCCACGTCACCCAGACCGTCGACCTCGTCGTGAACGAGCTCGAGGCGACCGGCACGCCGCTGATCGGCTTCGCGGGCGCGCCCTTCACGGTCGCGAGCTACCTCGTCGAAGGCGCGCCCACGCGCGACTTCGGGGTCATCAAGAGCCTCATGCACCGCGACCCTGTCCTCTTCGACCAGTTGCTCGAGCGCCTGATCGACATCACGGTCGCGTTCCTGCGGGCCCAGGTCGAGCACGGTGCGAGGGCGCTGCAACTCTTCGACTCGTGGGCGGGTTCATTGACGCGCGACGAGTACCGTCGTTTCGCGCTGCCGGCCACCGCGCGCGTGCTCGAGGGCGTCAGCGACCTCAACGTGCCGACGATCCTGTTCGGCGTGGGCACCGGCGAGCTGCTCGACCTCATGAGCAGCGCCGGCAGCACGGTCGTCGGCATTGACTGGCACGTGGACCTCGACGAGGGCCGCCGGCGCGTCAACGACAAGCCCGTGCAGGGAAACCTCGATCCCGCGCGGTGCCTGAGCGGCGAGTGGCTGGCCGTTGAGGCGGCCCGCGAGGTGCTGGGCCGCGCGGGCAGTGCGCCCGGGCACATCTTCAATCTGGGACACGGCGTGCTCCCCTCGACCGACCCCGCGGTCCTCGAGGCGGTGGTGCGCGTCGTGCACGACGAGGGCAAGGCGGGGGTGCGATGAAGACGGGTGTCCTGGTGATGGCGTACGGCACGCCGACCACGCCCGACGACGTCGAGGCGTACTACACGCGCATCCGCCACGGCCGCGCGCCGACCCCCGAACTGCTCGCTGACCTGGTGCGACGCTACAACGCCATCGGCGGCACGTCGCCGCTCGCGCAGCGCACCGCTGACCAGGTGAGAGGCATCGACGAAGCGCTCGAGAGGCTCAGCCCGGGAACCTATGACGTGCGCTTCGGCTCGAAGTACGAGCCGCCGATGCTCGAAGCGACCGCCGCGTCGTTCCGCGGGGACGGCTTCACGAAGGTGATCGGGCTCGTCCTCGCCCCGCACTCGTCGTCGATGTCGACCGTGCAGTACATGTCGCGCGCCAGGGAGGCGCTCGGCGAGGATGTTGCGTTCGCCGAGATCGGCAAGTGGTACGAGGCGCCCGGGTTCCTCGAGCTCATCGCGTCGCGGGTCAACGACGCGCTCGCGAAGATTCCGAGCGAGCGCCTTGCGACCACCGAAGTGCTCTTCTCCGCGCATTCGCTGCCCGAGAAGATCCTCGCCGGCGGCGACGACTACCCGGTGCAGTTGCGCGAGAGCGCCGAACGCGCGGCAAGGATCGCGGGCGTCACCCGCTGGGACGTCGCCTGGCAGTCCGCCGGGCGCACGGCCGACCCGTGGATCGGGCCCGACATCCTCCAGGTTCTGCGCGACAAGCTCGCCGCCGGCGTGACCGACATCGTCTCATGCCCCATTGGCTTCGTCGCCGACCACCTCGAGGTTCTCTTCGACATCGACATCGAGGCGATGGGCGTCGCCCACGAGATCGGCCTCAACCTGGTCCGCACCGTCTCGCTGAACGACGACCCCGTCTTCATGGAGATCCTCGCCAACGTCGTGAGAGGCGCGGCCTAGATGACCAGACCATCGGTCGTCATCGTGGGCGGAGGGGTGAGCGGACTCGCCGCCGCCTGGGAACTCACGGGCGGGGCGCAGGGACCGAACGACGACACGCCGCGCGTCGAAGTCATCGAGGCGAGCGACCACCTCGGCGGTGCCCTCGTCACCGCCAACTTCGCCGGACGCACGATCGACCTCGGCGCCGACGGATTCCTCGCGCGCCGACCAGAAGCGGAGGCGCTCGTGCGCGAGCTCGGCCTCGGCGACCAGCTCGAGCCGATCAACGCGAGCGGCGCGTCGATCTGGCTCAACGGGGCGCTCGACCGGTTGCCCGAGGGGCTCGTGCTCGGCATACCCGCGCACTCGAAAACACTGAAGTCGCTGAAGGGCCTGTCGTGGAAGGCGAGGCTCGCCGCTCGACGCGACGAGTGGTGGCCGCGACGGCTCCTGGTCGGCGACGACGCCACCATCGGCACGATCGCGCGCACCAAGCTAGGCCGCGAACTCACGTATCAGTTCATCGAACCGATGATTGGCGGCATCCAGGCGGGGCGCATCGACGACCTCTCGGCGAAGTCCGTCTTTCCTCCGTTGCTCGAGGCGGCCCGCAAGGGCGGCTCGCTCATGAAGGCCATCCGCCCGAGCGGACCCGTGAATCCCGGTCCCGCCGCCGAGACGGTGGGTTCGGGCCCGGCGTTCTACTCGTTGCTCGGCGGCGTCGGATCGTTGCCGGTCGAGCTCGCCAGGCAACTGCGCGAACGCGGCGTCGAGCTGCGCACCGGCGTCGCCGTCAGCGCCGTTCGACGCACGCCCTCGAGCACGTACCCATGGGAGGTCGACACCGAGACGACGTCGACGCCCGCGAACGCGGTTATCTTCGCGACCCCCGCGACCGAGGTCGCGAAGCTCGTCGGCGCGCTCGACCCCAGCCTCGAGGCACTCGGGGCCATCCCGAGCGCGGGCGCGGCCATGGTGACCTTCGACCTCGCGCGCGACGAGATCACCCTTCCCGAGTCGGGGACCGGCGTGCTGGTCCCGCTCGGCACGCGCTGGTCGGGCGAGGGCACGATGATGGTCACCGCCATCACCTTCCTCGATCGCAAGTGGCCTCGCCTAAAGCGTGACGAGGACGTCGTGCTGCGCGCCCACGTGGGACGAATCGACGACGACCGCTGGACCCGGATGAGCGACGAGGAGCTCACCAACCGCGTCGCGAGCGAACTCGAGGTGTTGCTACCGAAGTTCGGGACCGCGCGCGAGACCAGGGTCCAGCGCTGGCCCCGAGGGCTCCCGCAGTACTACCTCGGCCACGACGTGCTCGTCGCCTCGGCCAAGCAAGCGGCGGCGAAGCTCAACATCGCCCTCGCGGGAAGCGCCTACGACGGCGTCGGGATCCCGGCGAGCATCGGCTCGGGCCGGCGCGGCGCGCGCGAAGTCATCGCGATGCTCAAGGGCGCTCAGCCGGGACGGTAGCCGAGGGCCGGACGCGCGTCGGGCTTGTGGAAGACCAGCTGGACGTCCGAGATGTGGCGTTCGAGGAACGCCGCCTCGCAGTACTTCAGGTACATCTCCCAGAGCCGCTTGAAGCGGTCGTCGAAGCCGAGGGCCCTCACCTCGCTGAAGCGCTCCTGCACGTTCAGACCCCAGAGGCGCAGCGTCTTGGCGTAGTGCAGCCCGATGTCGTCCAGGTCGATCAACTTGAGGTCGGTCGCGTTCGCGATCGAGTTCATGATCGCCGTGATGCTCGGCAGGCAGCCGCCCGGAAAGATCAAGTCGCGGATGAAGTCCTTGTGCGCCTTCGCGCGCTCGAAGCTCTGATCGGCGATGGTGATCGCCTGCAGGGCCATGCGCCCCCTGCTCGAGAGCAGCGTCGAGCACTTCTTGAAAAACTGGTCGTAGTTGCGCCAGTTCACCGCCTCGATCATCTCCACCGACACCAGCGCGTCGTAGGTGCCGCTCAGCTCGTCGTAGTGGTCACCGAGCACGGTGACCAGGTGGCCGAGCCCCGCGTCGGCGACGCGCCTGATCGCGGCCTCGCGCTGGTTCCTCGAGATGGTCGTGGTCGTCACCCGCGCGCCGTAGCGGCTGGCGGCGTGCAGGGCGAACCCTCCCCAGCCCGTCCCGATCTCGAGGACGTGGTCGTTGGGACCGAGTTGGAGCTTTCGACAGAGCCGGTCGAACTTCTCGACCTGCGCGTCGTGCAGCGACGTCGACTCGTCCTTGAAGACGGCGCACGAGTACGCCATCGTCTCGTCGAGCATGATCTCGAAGAACTCGTTGGAGAGGTCGTAGTGCGCGTGGATGTTCTTGCGGTCGGTGACCTTCGCGGAGCCACGTCGAAGGAGCGCCGTGGTGCCCAACCGGGTCGCCAGCGGCGCGAGGCCGAACGGCCGGCGCCGGCGTCGCGTGCGTCGGTCCTGTCGCTCGCGAAGCGGCTGGGTCGCGCGAAAGAGGAACCGCACGAGCGACGTCATGTCCGTCGTGTCCCACTGGCCGTTCACGTAGCTGCGGCCCATGCCGCGCGAGCCGCCGTACACGAGGGCGGCGTAGGCCGCCTTCTCCCTCACCGTGATGTCCGCCACGAGGTCGCCGCGGCCGATCGTCCTCTCGAAGCGGTGGGTTCCCCACTCCTCGACGAGGCGCAGGGTCCCGATGCCCTCGACCACCTTGCGACTCACGATGCGCAGGAAGATCCGTCGAGCCAGGCCTTCGAAACGCTGGCGGCGCACGGGCAGGAAGTCCTTGGGCGCAATGGTGTCGTCAGTTGGCTCGGACATCGTCGGAGCCTTTCGAGCCTCGTTGGGGATGTGGGACGTATCTGACCCGCTTCGCGAACAGGCGTGCCGCCTGGAGGTAGATGCGCAGCGACACCCTCAGCGCCATGTCCGGGAACTTCATGCTCGCGAACGTCAGTTCCTCCCTCGTGAGCGAGTGCCGATCGAGGCTGATGGCGGCGCTGAACCGCTCGGTCCCGAGCGGCGACGGACCCTCGGCGTCGAAGTCGTGCAGGGTCATCGAGAGCGTGAACTGATCGAGGGGCTCGGTGTAGTCGAGCCGGTACGCGCCGTCCATCTCGAGGAACGGCGAGACGTGATGCTCCTTCTCGAAGAGCGTCGTGCCCGCCGGGCCGAGAAGGTAGAGATGGCGCTCGTTCCACGGCGTGTTGGTCACCTCGGCGACGCTGCGGACGAGCCTTCCCCCGTCGTAGAAGAAGAACACGGTGATCGGGTTGAAGTTCCAGAAGAGCGAGCGCAGGTTGGTGAGCATCGCGATGCGTCCGGGTGCCGACTCGCCGGTCAGGTCCAGGTGCATCGCGCGCGCGGCCTCGTCGAGGGTCCCGCGGTACCCGGGCAGGAAGTCCGAACGGCGGATCGTGAATCTGCCCGGGAGCTCGTTCGCGAACCGGCGCCACCTCGGGGTCGCGCCATCGCCTTCGTACCGGAGGTTCGCGATGCCCCCCACGACCTCGTCAAGCTCGTCGAGGAACAGCAGGAACATCATCACCCGGTACGAGAAATGGTGGACCTTCGGCAAGTACCGGTGGTGCGTGACCCGTCCGAGGTAAATCGAGGAGTCGTTCACCACGAGACCCCGAGCGCCTCGCACACCTCGAGAGCGCTGCGAATCCCGTCCTCGTGGAAGCCGTAGCCGAAATACGCCCCGCAGAACGAGGTCCGGTTGCCCGCCAGCATGTGGCGATCCTGCTGGGCGGCGACGGCTGACTGGTCGAGTACCGGGTGCGAGTACCGCAAGCGCTCGATGACCTTGGTCGGGTCGATCAGGTGGTCGCTGTTGAGCGAGACGAGGAACTGGCGGGTACCGGGGATCGACTGCAGGGAGCTCACGTTGTAGGTGAGCGTCGCGAGGCGGTCGTCGGCGTTCTCGCGACGGTAGTTCCACGCCGCCCACGCGCGCTTCGACCTGGGCAGCAACGAATCGTCCCAGTGGAGGGTGACCTCGTTCTGCTGGTAACGGATGGCGCCGAGGATGCGCTGCTCCTCGTCGTTGGGGTCGCTCAGCATCGCAAGGGCCTCGTCGCTGTGGCACGCGACGACGACGTGGTCGTAGACGGTGGTGTCGTCGTCGGTCGTGACCTCGACCGTGGAGTCGCCGCGGCGGATGGCCCGAACCGGCGAGGCGCAGCGCACGACCCCGCGCGCGGCGACGTGCTCTTCGATGCGGCGCACGTATTCGACCGACCCCCCCTCGATGGTTCGCCACACCGGCATGCCGCGCACGTTGAGCAGTCCGTGACGCGAGAAGAACTCCGCGAAGGTGCGCGCGGGTATCTCGGCGAAGGTGTGCGGATTCGTCGACCAGATGGCGGCGCCCATGGGCAGCAGGTACCACTCCTCGAACTCCCGGCTCCACGCGCGCCGTTTCAGCACGTCGTCGAGGGTCAGCTCGGGACTGAGGTGGTGCGCCATCAGCGCGCGAAGCGTCCGGTTGAAGGAGAGGATGTCGAGCACCATCCGCACGAAGCGCGGGTTCAGGAGGTTGCGCCGCTGGGCGAAGACAGTGTTGAGGCTGCTGCCCTTCCACTCGAGGCCGCTGTTCATGTCGTGGTAGCTGAAGCTCATTACGCTCTTCTTGCTCGTGACGCCGAGCCGCTCGAGCAGGGCGATGAAGTGCGGGTAGGTGTCGTCGTTGAAGACGAGGAACCCGGTGTCGACCCGGTGCTCGGCGTCCTCTGTCTTCACCACGACCGTGTGGGCGTGCCCGCCGAGGCGGTCCTCGCGCTCGAAGAGTGTGACGTCGTGGCGGTCGCTCAGGACGTAAGCGGCGCTGAGCCCGCTGATCCCCGCTCCCACAATGGCAATCCTCACTCTTCAACCCTCTGCCCGAGGCGCCCTGCGACGCTCATCGCGGGTAATCCTAAGGGTCGGTGGGTCGCACTTGAACTACAGGTAGTAGCCCGAGTGGATGTAGATGCAGGGCACTCCCTCACTCACGTACATCGCGTGGTTCTTCGGATCGTCGTCGAGCGCCAGCTGGATCGAGAAGCCGTGTTCGATGAGGTCGCGCAGCGCGCCCCGCTTGAACTGGTCCACGCCCGAGTAGTCGCCGTATTCACGCATGATCAAGAGGTCCCAGCGCAGTCCGTAGCGCTCGAGCCAGGCGAGAGTCGGCCCCTGGACCCGGCGAGGGCGTCCGGTGAGCAGGACAATGGACAGCGAGTCATCGAGCAGCTCGAGCAGGCGCTCGATCTCCTCGATGATGGGGTCGTCGCCGCAGGCATCGAAGAAGCTCTTCCAGTCGCCCCAGTCGAGGTAGTGCTGGCGCCCCGCGGCGTCGGCGAGCACCCCGTCGATGTCGAAGATCACGGCCCGCCCGGGTTCGTGCGACGCGTCGCGCCAGTGCCAGTTCTCTCGTACGTAATCGGATGTCATCAGTAATTTCGCTCCCTCGGTATCCACCGGGGTGATGTCTGCGAGACTAGACCCCGTGGGAGCGACTGAACGACAAACGCTACCGATCCCGTACGGGCACCACGTCTTCGTGGTGAGCGACCTGTCACTCTCGCCGACGACCAGCGTCACGAACCGTCCGGTGCACGAGTTCATCAGTCTCCTCGGTGACATCGACGACGCCGCGGTCGTGATCGTCGCGGGCAACCTCTTCTATCCCGACGCCACGTCCGACCTCGCCAAGTTCATCGACGCCACCCTGCGGGCCCTGCCCGAGCTCACCGCGGCGATCACGGACTTCTGCCGGCTCGACAGCCACCGGCTGGTGATCCTGCCCGGCGGCGACGACGCGGAGCTGTGCACCAACGAGGGCGCCCAGCACGCGCTCGAGGCGGTCGGCGTCACGCTCGCGAAGGACGTCGTCCTCCAGGTGGCGACGGTCGACGGCGTGCGCGACATCGGTGTCGGGGCCGGCGAATGCCACGTCGACGCCTCGCTCGCCGACACCAACGACCGCGCCGACGCGGACCGCCTCGAGGACCCGCCGTCGCTCTCGCGCTTCGTCTCCTCACGGGTCCTCTACCGGCGCCTCGGGGCCTGGGTGTGGCTGCCCGTCCTGGCGATGCTCGCCTTCGACCTCTTCAACACGACGACCAAGCTCATTGGCCACTTCACCCACCATCGCTACAAGCTGCGCGCGCCGCACACGAGCAGCTTCTGGGGCAACCTGATGGTGAACATCATCATCATCGTGCTCTTCGAGGCGCTCGTCATCGGCGTCACCGGCCTGATCGTGCGGCGCCGCTTCGACCGGGCCTCGAGGGAGAAGGAATCGCCGGCACTCGCCGAGCCGCTGTCGCTCACGAGCGTGAACGGCGTCGACGCGCTCGAGATAGCGCGGCGGATCGGCGAACGCGGCGGGGCCGGCGCGGTCATCGGCGGCGCGCCGCGCCCGGCCCTCGCCTTCCTCGACCGCGGGGTCTGCGCCGCGCCCGGACCGTCGCGCACGGTCGTCACCGAACGGCGCGGCCGCTTCGGTCTCCCGCCGGTCTTCAGCTCGGTCGAGCGCCTCGGCGTCGTCGAGATCGAGGCGGCGAGCACGGTCCAGGTCCGCCTCTACGCCGGCGAGACACCGCTGCGCCGGGGCACGCTGCTCGAGCGCCTGGTCGCGGGTCCTCCGGTCCAGCCGGCGCCCTCGCACTTCACCTCGATCGTCGGGTCCTGGCCGTCGGGCAACCCCTTCCCGGTCACCGTCGAGCGCCTCGCCGAGCAGCGCCGCCAGCGCGCGATCCGACGCTGGGCGAGCGGACTGCTCCTGCTCGACGGCCTGATCAACGTCGCGGTCACCGCGTCGCCGCCCCTACGCACCCGCCTGCACGCCGTGCTCTCGGTGCTGCCCCTCGGCGTCGCCCAGTCCGCCGCGGCGCTGACCGCGGTGGCGGGCATCGGCATGATCATGATGGCGCGCGGCGTACGCCGGGGCCAGCGCCGCGCCTGGTTCCTCGCGGTCGGCGCGCTCGCCTTCACGGTGGTCGCCCACCTCGCCCGAGGCGGCAGCATCGTGTCCTCGCTGATCGCGGCGGTGATCCTGATCATGCTCGTCTTCGAGCGACGCCACTTCCAGGCGACGACCGACCGTTCCAGCCTGCAGACCCAGTTGCCGAGGCTCGGCCTCATCGCGGCCCTTTCGGTGCTGGCGGCGACGATCGGCATGGAGGCCTCGTCGGCGCGTCACCATCTGCCGGCCTTCGGGGTGGTGGTCATTGGCTGCATCGAGCGCCTCATTGGCCAGTACAACATCAACTTCCCCGACCGGGTGGACGACTTCATCGACCCGACGCTGCTCACCATCGGGATCTCGCTGATCGTCTCGCTCTTCTACCTGCTCACGCGTCCGGTCGTCGACCGGCGGCTTTCCCAGAAGGGCACGAGCGCCGAGCGGCGCCTCGCGGAGCTTCGCGCGCGCGAGATCGTGCGCCGCCACGGAAGGGGCACGCTCGACTACTTCGCCCTGCGCGACGACAAGCAGTTCTTCTTCTTCCGCGACTCACTCGTCGCCTACGCCGTCTACGGCGGCGTGGCGCTGATCTCGCCCGACCCCATCGGGCCCGAGGCCGAGCGCACCGAGGTCTTCAGCGCCTTTCGCTCCTACGCCGAGGCGCGGGGCTGGACCATCGGGGTCATGGGCGCGGGCGAGGAGTGGCTCTCGACCTACCACGCCGCGGGCATGCACTACCTCTACCTGGGCGACGAGGCGATCGTGGACTGCCGGAAGTTCTCGCTCGAGGGCGGCAAGATGAAGGGGCTGCGCCAGGCGTGCACGCGACTCGCGCGCCACGGCTACACCGTCCAGTTCCTCGACCCCTCGACCATCGACCCCGGCCAGGTGACCGACATCCTCGAGCTGATCAGCATGCTGCGCCGGGGCGAAGGCGAACGGGGCTTCTCGATGATGCTCGGACGCCTCTTCAACCCCAAGGACAAGGGGCTGCTGCTCACCATCGTCCACGGGCCCGACGGCAAGCCCGCCGCGGTCTGCCAGTTCGTGCCCTCGCCCGCCATCAACGGCTACTCGCTCGACCTCATGCGCCGCGACCCCGGCGAGCACCCCAACGGGCTCATCGACTTCGCCCTGTGCTCGACGATCGCGCACCTGCGCGAGCAGGGCGCGCGCGGGCTGAGCCTCAACTTCGCGGCCTTCCGCTCGGTGCTCGAGGGGGACAAGGGCGACGGCGCGTTCACCCGCGTCGAACGCTGGGCCCTCAAGCGCCTGTCGGGCATCCTGCCGATCGAGACGCTCTGGACCTTCAACTCGAAGTACCAGCCCACGTGGCTGCCGCGCCATCTGGTCTACCCCGCCGCCGAGAGCTTCGTGCCGGTCGTGGCGGCGGTGTTCCGCGCCGAGTCGATCACCGAGCTTCCCGTCTTCGGTCGCTTCCTCGCCAACGACCCGACCAACCGCCCGGGCACCGTCGTGCCCGACGAGGTCCTCGAGGCGGCGAAGGCCGTCGACACGGTGACGTCGGCGAAGCCGTAGTCCTCGGCGCGGTCGAGCCAGCGCCGGCTAGAGGCGCTTGGCGATCGCCTTGGCGAACTTCGCCGGCGCCTCGTCGTTGAACGACAGGAAGAGCGAGGGCTCGACGAGCTCGAGCTCCATCAGCGCCCAGCCCTCGGGGGTGTGCACCAGGTCGACGCGCGCGTAGAGCAGGGTGGCGAACTCCAGTCCCGCGAGGACGTCCTTCGCGAGCGCGAGCGATTCGGGTTCGCCCTGGGCGACCGACATCTGCTCCCAGCGAAAGAGCGCGTTGCGGTCGTACTCGTCGGTGTTCAGCATCGCGCCCTTGGTCATGGCGTGGGAGAACTCGCCGTCGATGAAGATCAGCGCGCGCTCGCCCCGTTCGTCGACCGACGACACGTAGGGCTGGATGATGACGTCGCGGCCCATGTCGTGCAGGCGACGCACGTGCTGCTTCGCGCCCTCGGTCTCGTAGGCCCGGTAGCGCGCGGCTTGCATGGAGCCGGCGCCCACGCTCGGCTTGACGACGAAGTCGCCGTCAGGGAACCGGGGGTCGACGCTCACGTCGGCGAAGAACGACGGGACGACCAGGTGCCCGCGCGAGGCCATGTCGCCCAGGTAGTGCTTGTCGCTCGAGTAACGCACGACGTCGTAGGGGTTGTGGAGCCGGGGCACGTCCTTCGCCCATTCGAGGTAGCTGAGGTGCTTGGCCGTGTAGTCCCACGTGGAGCGGATGACCGTGAGGTCGTAGTCGCCCCACCGCACCGACGGGTCGTCCCAGACGCGGAGCTCGGCGTCGATGCCCTCGGCCTCGAGGGCGGCGGACAGCAGCGGCGCGTCGGGGTCCCTCACCTCACCGCCGCAGGTGGCGATGGCGATCCGGCTCATGGCGCGAACAACACGGTGGCGTGCTGGGCGAGGGCCGCGAGGGGTCCGGGCCACACGCCGAAGACCAGCGTCATGGCGACGCCGAGCCCGATGACGACGCCGGTGGCCTTGGGCACGACGACGCGGGTCGCCTCGACCGAGTCCTCGACGTAGAGCGCCATAGTCCAGCGCAGGTAGAAGAAGGCGGCGATCGCGGCGCTGAGCAGGGCGATCAGGGCGACCGACGCGCCGCCGGCGTCAAGCGCCGAGGCGAGCACCGCGAACTTGGCGTAGAAACCGGTCGTCAGAGGAGCGCCCAGCTGGGAGAGCAGCAGCACCGCGAGCGACGCGCCGAGCCAGGGCTGGCGCCTCGCGAGCCCGCGGTAGCGCTCGATGGAGTGGTTCTCGTCGCCGAGCCCGCCCACGAGCGTCACGATTGCGAACGTGGCGACGACGGTCGGCGCGTAGGTGATCACGTAGAACAGGGTCCCGGCGATGCCGCGCACGGTCCCCGCCCAGATGCCGACGAGGATGAAGCCGGCGTGGTTGATCGACGAGTACGCGAGCATGCGCTTGGCGTTTCGCTGCACGAGCGCGAGGCTCGCCCCGACGAGCGTCGTGAGCACGATGAGCACCCAGAGGATGGGTCGCCAGGTGTCCATCTGCGTGCCGAGCGCTGAGATGAGCACGCGCACCAGCGCGGCGAACGCGCCGACCTTCACGACCGAGGCCATGAAGCCGGTGACCGGGGTGGGCGCCCCCTCGTACACGTCGGGCGACCAGAGGTGGAACGGCACCGCCGCGACCTTGAAGGCGAAGCCCACGAGCAGCAGGGCGCCGCCGGCGTAGAGCAGGCCCGGGCGCAGCAGGACGTTCGATCCGAGGAAGTACGAGATCGACGTCAGGTTGGTCGAGCCCGTCGCGCCGTAGACCAGGGCCGCGCCGTAGATGAAGATCGCCGAGGCGAAGCTGCCGAGCAGGAAGTACTTCAGGGCCGCCTCCGCGGAGGTGGCGCGATGGCGGTCGAAGGCGACGAGCACGTAGAGCCCGATGGAGAGGATCTCGAGGCCGAGGAAGATGACGATCAGGTCGTTCGCCTGGGTCATCAGCACCGCGCCCGCGGTCGAGGCGAGCGCGAGGATCTGGTACTCGACGCCCGCGACGCGCTCGCGCACCGCCCAGTCGTGGCCCACCAGCGTCGCCATCAGGAGACTCAGGGCGATGACGCCGGTCGCGACCACCGAGAAGCCGTCGAGCACGATCGCGTGCGCGATCGTCGTCGAGGCGCCCGCCTGGTCGATGCAGCGCCATTGGAAGAACGTGACCACGAGCACTGCCGCCGACGCCGCGACCGTGACCGACGTCGCGACCAGCTGGGTGACCTTGGTGCGCACGAGCGCGGTGGCGAAGAGCAGCACGAGCGCCGCGATGAACAGGATCAGCACCGGCGCGATGGCGAGGTAGTGGATGGAGGGGATGGTGATCTTCACTTCGTGACTCCGCTCGGAGCGACGTGCTCGATCAGCTGCTGGACCGACGGCGAGATCCGGTCGAGCACGGGCTTGGGGAACACGCCGAGCACGACGATCAGGAGGACGACGGGCACGAGCACCCAGCGTTCCTTCGCGGTGGCGTCGGTCATGGTGGCGTTCGCGCCCACGGCGTGGCCCTGGAAGACCCGCTGGTAGGCCCAGAGCAGGTAGAGCGCCGCCGCCACCACGCCGAGCGCACCGAAGACGGCCCACCACGCGTGCGTGGCGAAGGTGCCGATGAGGATCAGGTACTCGCTCACGAAGCCCGACAGGCCCGGCAGGCCGATCGAGGCGAGCATCACCACGGTGAACATCGCCGCCATCACCGGCGCGGGGCCCTGCAATCCGTTGAAGTCGCGGATCTGGATGCTGCCCCGGCGGTTCTCGATGTAGCCAATGATGAGGAAGAAGCCGACGGTGATCACGCCGTGGTTGAACATCAAGAGCACCGCGCCGACCATGGCGATCTTCGAGCCCGCCATCACGCCGAGCGTGATGAAGCCCATCTGGGCGAGCGACGAGTACGCGACGAAGCGCTTGAGGTCGAGCGCCACGCACGCGAGCGCCGAGCCGTAGAGGATGCCGATCACCGCGAGGGTCATGACGAGAGGACGCATGTCCGCCAGCGCCAGCGGGAAGAGCCCCACCGCGAAGCGCAGCAGCCCGTACGAACCGAGCTTGGCGAGCAGGGCCGAGAGCTCGATCGAACCGGCCGTCGGGGCCTCGGCGTACGTGATCGGCGACCACGTGTGCAGCGGCCAGATGGGCGCCTTCGCGGCGAAGGCGATGGCGAAGGCGACGAACAGCCAGATGGCGGTCGAGTGCGACATCGACGTCGCCGACAGCGTGCTGTAGGCGAAGGTGAGCGCGCCGCCCACCTGGTGCTGGTGCAGGAAGCCCAGGTACAGGATGCCGATGAGCAGGAACGCCGAGGCGCTGAAGGTGTAGATGAAGAACTTGAGCGCGGCCTTGCCCCGCTGCTCGCCGCCCCACTGGGAGATGATGAAGTAGCAGGGCACGAGGGTGAGCTCGAAGAAGATGAAGAACAGCAGCAGGTCGTGGGCGATGAAGCTGCCCATCGTCATGCTGGTGAGGATCAGGAGCCACGCCACGAAGGCCGGTTCGCGGCGCGTGTCGCGCGCCCCGAGCAGCGCCAGCAGCACCACGAGCGCGGTCAGCACGACGAGCAGCAGCGAGATGCCGTCGAGCGCGACGTCGTAGGCGAGCCCGAAGGGGGCGGCGAGCACGTGGCGCGTCGCGAAGTCGAAGGTCTGGGCCTTCGCGATGTGGTCGTTGTACAGGACCGCGATGATGAGCGTGAGCGCCATCTCGACCGAGGCGGTCACGACCGCGACGCCGTACGAACGGCCCTGCTTGTCGCGCACGAGCGCCGCGAGCGCCGCGCCGATCAGGGGCACGACCAGCAGGGCGGTTAACCAGAGTGACGAATGCATGGCTAACCAACCCTCGCCACGAGGAACACGACGATGACCGCGACGCCGAGCACCGTCGCGAGCGCGTAGTGGCGAACGAAGCCGGACTGCACCTTGCGCACGCCCTCGGCGCTGCGCCGCACGCCCACGGCGAGGCCCATCACGCCGCCGTCGATGACCTGGTCCTCGATGACGTCGTCGCTGAAGACCGCGGCCTTCTCGAGGGGCCGGGCGATGGTGGCGTCGTAGAAGTCGTCCCAGTGCCAGACGTGCTCGAAGAAGGGCTTCTCGAACTTCGCGGACTCCGAGATCCCGCGCCAGATGGTGAACGCCGCGAAGAGCCCGATGATGGCGGCCGCGATGTCAACGGCGGCGAGCCCCCACTGGGCGAGCGTCGTGGCGGCGGCGGTCGGCGCCACGTACCCGAAGGTCGGCGCGAGGAAGCCCGCGAGCGAGTCGTGGTGGATCCAGGGCAGGTCGAGCATCCCGCCGAGCACCGAGAGGACCGCGAGCACCACGAGCGGCGCCGTCATGACCCACGGCGATTCGTGCGGGTCGTGGCCGTGGGTCTCCTCGCGGAAGCGCTCGGTGCCCCGGAAGGTGAGGATGAAGAGCCGGCTCATGTAATAGGCCGTCAAGATCGCGGTCAGCACCGCGAGGAGCCAGAGGACCTTGTTGTGCGCGAAGACGTTCGTGAGCACGTCGCCCTTCGCCCAGAACCCGGCGAACGGGGGTATGCCCGAGATGGCGAGCCATCCGATGAGGAACGTCGGGAACGTGAGCGGCAGGTACTTCTGCAGCCCGCCCATCTTTCGCATGTCCTGCTCGCCGTTCAGCGAGTGGATGACCGATCCCGAACCGAGGAAGAGCAGGGCCTTGAAGAAGGCGTGGCTGACCATCAGGAAGATCGCCGCCGAGTAGGCGCCCACGCCGACGGCGAGCACCATGTAGCCGATCTGGGAGACCGTCGAGAAGGCGAGCACCTTCTTGATGTCCTTCTGGGACGTGGCGATGGTCGCGGCCACGAAGGCGGTCACGCCGCCGATGATCGCGATGGTCATGCGTCCCGACGAGGAGAGCGCCAGCACCGGGGACATGCGCACGAGCAGGTAGACGCCGGCCGTGACCATGGTCGCGGCGTGGATCAACGCGGAGACCGGCGTCGGGCCCTCCATGGCGTCAGGGAGCCAGTTGAACAGCGGGATCTGCGCGCTCTTGCCGGTGGCGGCGAGCAGCAGCGCGAGCACGACGAGCGTGGCGACGGTCGGGGTGAGCGTGCCGGCCTTGTGGAAGATGCTGAGGTACGTGAGCGTGCCGGTGCGCGAGAACAGCAGGAACATCGCGAGCAGCAGCCCGACGTCGCCGACGCGGTTGTAGATGAACGCCTTCTTGCCCGCCGACGCCGCCGAATCGCGGTCGAAGTAGAAGCTCACGAGCCAGTACGAGCAGACCCCCACGCCCTCCCAGCCCACGAAGGTGAGCACCAGGTTGTTGGCGAGCACGAGGGTGAGCATCGAGAAGACGAAGAGGTTCAGGTAGAGGAAGAACTTGCGGTAGTCCTTCTCCGCGTGCATGTAGCCGATCGAATAGAGGTGGATCAACGTCGAGATGCCGGTGACGAAGAGGCACATCGTGATCGAGAGCGGGTCGAGCAGCAGCGCCGCGGGCACGTGCAGCGTGCCGACGCTGATCCACGTGAACAACTGGACCGTGACCTCGCGGGTGTGCTGGTGCAAGAGCATGAAGAACGCGATGACCGACGAGACGAAGCTGAGCCCGACGACGCCCGTCGCGGCGTAGCCGATCTGGGACTCGTTCATGGCGCGGCCGTTCAGCAGGACGAAGAGGAACCCGACCAGGGGCAGCAGAAGGATAAGTGTCGCGAAATGTGCCATCTCAGCCCTTCAGCTCCGAAAGCTCGTCGACCGACGTCGAGGAGCGACGCCGGAAGACCGCGACGACGATGCCGAGGCCGACGGTCACCTCGGAGGCGGCGACGACCATGACGAAGAAGACGGTCGCCTGGCCGCCGATGTCGCTCAGGGTGCGAGAGAACGTGACGAAGGTCAGGTTGACGGCGTTCAGCATGAGCTCGATGCACATGAACATGATCAGGGCGCTTCGTCGCGTGAGCAGACCGAAGGCGCCGATCCCGAAGAGCAGGGCGGCGAGGATCAGGTACCAGGCGGCGGGGACGTTCATGACGGCACCCCCTCGTCGACGTCGACCTCGTCGGCCTGGAGGCTGCGCTCGCGCCGGGCGAGCAGCACCGCACCAACGACCGCGATCACGAGCAGCGCGGCGGTCGCCTCGAAAGCGAAGAGGTACGTCGTGAAGACCGCGGTGCCGAGCTGCTTCACGTTCGCCTGTCCCGTCGCCACGGGGGTGCCGTTCGTCGAGAGCGAGAGGGCGCCGGTGACCCAGTGCGAGCGGGCCATCAGGAAGATCAACCCGGCGACCGTGATGACGACGCCGATCGCGGCGAACGCGCGCTGGCCGACGAGCGGCTCGACGTGGACGTGCTCTCTGCGGTCGACGCCGAGGAACATGATGACGAACAGGAAGAGCACGACGATGGCGCCCGCGTAGACGATGATCTGGACCGCGGCGAGGAAGTCGGCCGACTGGGCGACGAAGGCGACCGCGACGCCGAACAGGGTCATGATCAGACTGAGCGCGCTGTGTACCGGATTCTTGTACGTGATGACACCGAGCGCGCCGACGAGGATCAGTATCGCCGCGGCGACGAACACCAGGATGCTCGGCCACGCGTAAGAGATGGTGACGGCGCTCACTGTTCTCCCCGAT